>ERZ869936.2666-NODE-2666-length-10225-cov-4.184267_pt1 | contig 10225 bp, 6 predicted proteins | sample MGYA00520876_ERZ869936 | MGnify/ENA primary metagenome ERZ869936 (study PRJEB32218, sample SAMN09650985) | biofilter metagenome | isolation source: enrty point of leading RO module | place: Saudi Arabia: Thuwal, RO plant located on Red Sea | collected 2016-02-17 ... | reverse complement strand
CCAAAACCACCGTTTCGACGTCCCCGGCGAAGACTACGCCCTCCCCGGTCTCAGCGAATGAAACCTCAGCCACGGCCCCAGCGGGAAATGCCGTTGCCGGGGCCCCGGTCGGCAATACGCCTTCGGAGTATCGCCTCGTCTATGACCAGGAATTCAGCCGCACCTTTATTCAGATCGTCGACCGCAGCAGCGGCGAGGAGATCCTGCGCTTTCCGCCGGAAGAACTCCTCAAGTTCATTGATAACTCAATCGGACGCAATAAGAACAACGGTACAGCGGGTTTGTTCTTGGACCGCAACGTCTAGTCCGCCCGCACCGCGAGCGAGCTCCCCCGGTCTTCCATGAGTTTCCCGTAAGGCGGCTACAGCCCGCCATCCCGGCAATTTCTGCCGCCAGGGCATTGGCGCCCGTGCCATTGCTGCCGCGAGGCCGCCCGAGCCTCAGGAAACACCAAAAACAATTTCTATTTCAATAGCTTATACTGATCCCAAGCGTGGCACGACATTCGCATGGGGCCAGGGCCAGCAGTGCCCGCGCGTCCCGGTCAAGCGACCGATCCGCTCGGCGGGCACGAAGCCAGGCCGAATAGAGATTGGGAACCGCTCGATGTCACTGACCGCCGCGCTTCAGTCCACACTATCCGGGCTCCAGGTCTCGCAGGCCCAGATCCAGCTCACCTCCAACAATATCGCGAACGTCAATACAGTCGGCTATACCCGCAAGACCGCCGCCCTGCGGACCCAGACTCTCAATGGCGTAACAACGGGCGTTCAACTCTCCGACATTCAGCGCACGGTGGACGACCGGCTGCTGCGGCAATTGCGCGAGCACATCTCTCTGCTCAGTGGCCAGAAGGTTACGAGCAGCACGCTCAAGGATACGCAGGTTCTGTTCGGGAACCTGGGCGACCACTCGTCATTCAGCCACGGCATTAAGGCCCTTGGCTCTTCGTTTGAAGGGCTTGGCACCAACCCGATGAGCCTGGTCGAACGGAACAGCGCCCTGGAAAGGGCGCGCGTTTTGACCAGCCAGCTCAATACCATGAGCCGCAACCTACAGCAGATGCGGGTCGGCGCCGATCGTGACATCGAAAGCGCAGTCACGAAAATCAACACCTTGCTGAGAGATATCCACGACATTAACGGGGAGATCGCGGGGCGGACCGCCTCCAATCAAACCTCGCCCGACCTGGAAGACCAGCGCGACCGTCTGCTGACCGACCTGACGGAACTAATCGATATCCAATATTTCAAGCGCCAGTCCGGCGAGGTCGTGATCCTGACCAAGACCGGCCGCACGCTCTTGGATTCCGTGCCGACCACGCTGAGTCACCCCGCGATCTCTCAGTCGAGCGCAACAGTCACTTTAGGCAACGGCATCAGCGGCATCGTCCACAGCTCCTCCGGCGTCGACATCACGACGGAGATCGGCGGCGGCCGTCTGGCCGGCCTGATCGAAAGCCGGGATAACACACTCGTCAACCTTCAGGCCGAGATCGATCGGCTGTCAGAGGTTCTGCGCGACAACGTCAACAAGCTGCACAACAACGGCACGGCGTTTCCACCGCCTCAATCCTTGACCAGCACGCGCAGTTTCGTGGCCGCCGACGCGCCGTCAATGACCGGCCTGTTCCGGGTGACGGTCGTCGATGCCGATGGCGTGGTCGTCGAGACGCTAGACGTCAACCTGGCCGCGCAGGCCAACATCGGCGCGTTCGTGGGAACTGTCAACGGCATGGCGAACGCGAATGCGGTCTTCAATGCCGATGGCACGATATCCATGTCTGCGACGGGCGCGAACCGCATCACGATCAACGAGATGACTGGCGCTGTGACAGATGGCAACAACACCTACGGCATGGGGCAATTCCTCGGCCTGAACGACTTCTTCAACGCCGGTCCGAACTACACAGACTACATCAGTGACCGCGTGGCCAGCGATACCGCGGCACTCGGCCTGGCCGGCACGCTCAGCTTCCGCGTCGGCGGCGCGACAACGGCCGTGAACTATGTGGTCGGCGACAGCCTAACGGACATCGCCACCGCGATCAGCGGCGCGCTGGGCGGCAGCAACATCGCGGCGACCGTGGTGCGCGAAGGCAGCGGCTTCCGCCTTCAGATCACCGACCAGGACGGCGACAATTTCTTCGTCACAGACTCGGGTACACTGACCAGCAATTTCAACATCCGGGCAGGAATGGCCGGAACGGCGGAACGCATCTCGGTACGGCAAAGCCTTTTGCAGAACCCGGGTCTGGTGGCCCATGCGGAGTCGAGCAGCGGCACCCTGGCAGTCGGTAATATCGCTGTGTCGGCCGGCGATGGCTCGATGGCCCAGGCGATCGCCGCGGCCTTCACCACCAACACGACCTTTGCTGCCGCCGGCAATATCTCGCAACGCTCGGTGACATTGGAGTCCTATGCCGCGGAAATCATTTCGGTGAATGCGGCCAAGGCCTCCGCCGCCTCGAGCCAGGTTGAGAACGACGAAAGCTTTCGCCTCACGCTCGAAAACCAGGTCGCGTCGATCAGCCAGGTCAACCTTGACGAGGAACTGGCTAATATCATCCTTCTGCAGAACGCCTATTCGGCATCCGCCCGCTTGACCACTGTCATCGCGGAAATGCTCGATACTCTGATCCAGACCGTGTAACGAGGAACTTGGAAATGACTCGCGTTCCGACATTCTCGACTCAGCAGTTGACACTTTTCCATACGCTGAACACACAATCGCGGATAGCTGATCTTCAACTCCAATTGGCCACTGGTAAGAAGTCCCAGAGCTACGCCGGCGTTTCCAAAGACGCATTGAAGATCGTCACCCTGGAGACACGGCGCCTGGAAATCGCCCAATTCACAAAAAACATCAACACTACTGACAATCGCCTACAGCTTATCGACGCGACTGTCGCATCGATCGAGGAACTGGCTGTGGAGCTCAGGGATATCCTTGACCGGAGCCTAGAGCTTCCGGATGCCGCTGGCGGCAACCTACCAACGATTGCCGCCAACTTGAGGGATGCGATCGTCGGTCTGCTCAACACTCGCAGCGGCGATACTTTCCTGTTTGGCGGCACCCGGACCGACCGGCTACCGGTTGATATCACGGCGGCCGGCTATAACAGCATGTCGCTCATTCAAAGCGACGGCGTGACGGTCGACAGCACCTTCTACGACGCCTACTACACCCAGGTTCTGGGCAATACACTGCCTTACGCGCAGGGATCGTTCTACAATCAAATCTATTTCGACAAGAACGGCGTTGCGCCGACCGTGCCGGCGCCCGCGGACCCGGACAATCCGACGCTCGCGGAGTTCGTGGCCGAAGATCCCGGCTTGTGGCAATACTACGTCGACCAGATGAACTCGGCGCAGATGCTGGCCAATCCCAAGGTCGACTACTACAAAGGCGACACAAACGCGAATTCGGTCCGCGCCGATGCCAGCCTAACCATCAACTACGACGTGCGTGCCGATCAACTGGTGTTCCAGCAACTCATCGCCGCCGCCGACGCCATCGCCAACCTGCCGAACGGCGACTCGACTGACGCCAACGAACGCGCGGTCATGACCAAGGCCCGAGAGATGGTGCGCAACGCGCTCGGCACCACAGGTAATCCCGGGTTCACCACGATCAACCAGGTCCGGATGGGTGTCACAACAATCCGCGAGACCTTAGGGATCACCCTGGAGCGTCACCAGCGCTTCGACGCCTATGCCGAAGGCGTGCTCGATGATCTCGAAAACATTAACGAGGCCGATGTCATCGTCCGGTTGCAGGGCGATCAGTCGGCATTGGAAGCTTCATTCGCCATGCTGGCCCGCCTGCAATCCTTGTCGCTACTGAATTTCCTCTAAGCATGCCAATTCCTTAACCAGCACGCAGGTCAGAGGCCATTAGCCACTCGTTAATACCCTAAGCGCATCATGCCATGACACCTAGAGGTCAGGTAGACCATGGCAATCGATTTCGTCGGCGGACAATTCGCGAATTTCGCGGCACAGTCGCTTCTCCGGCTGTCACAAGTGTCGGCCGCGCCTGCGTTCGAGGTTCGTTTCAACGCGGCGCAGAACACCGCGTTAGACCGCTTCGACGAGCAGATCGCCGCGTTCCAGAAATCCGATTTCGGCCGTTCGAAGACCGCCCTCCTGCGCACCAAGGCGACGCGGCTGGAAAAGGGGCTTGAGGCGGCCGAGGCTTTCAAGACTTATGCTTCGACCAACCGCCAGGCGGTCAAGGATCTCCTGAACCAGTTGGCCGAGTTGCGCAGCCTGGCCGACCCCACCACACAGGCCGAGTTCGACACCAAGCGTACCCAGGTGTTGGACACGATTGACAAACTGTTAACCGCGAACACCTCGGGCCTCGGCGCACCCGACGGCTTGCGGACGCTCAAGGCGCAAGCCCTTGCCGCCGTCGAGGGTTATTCGGCCGCCGACGCGGCCTCTGCCACCGCCGCGCAGGCGTCGATCGACTCCCTCACCCTCAGCTTCACCACGAAGCTGGAGATCCTGGAGCTGAACCAGGACGGCGCGACCACACTGGTGAAGAGCCGGACGCGCACACTTGGCAAACTGCGTGTCCAAATCGAGGATGTCGAGATCAAGGCCCGTGCAGCTGAAATCGATAAGATTAAGAAGAAGCAAGCAGAGTTGGGGCAACTATTCGGATCGCTTTCGCTGGCCTTCGAAAGCTCCAAGAACCTGAGCAAGTTCGTCGCCGACAATACGGTCCTGCCCCGGGAGCTTGAACCCGGCTCGGTTCTCAATCTCTTCGCTTAAGAGTTTTCCGGATATCTGGGCCAGCAGCTCTGATTTAGCCGTCCAGACTTGCCAAAACCTCCTCGCAATCCTGAGAATTTGACCAATCAATCAGCGCTTTATAGGCGCATTGCCGCGGCCGACCGCATCGAACTTCTGATGCGGCCAGGAATTTAGGATTGTCGGAATTCCCCAATGAATAGGTGAGAAATTCTAGACATCCACCTTCACGCGACAGTTGGCTTTTATTGGTTAATTCAAATAAACCAAACAAATAATTATTACTTCGCGTAAACATTCGCTTCATTATTTGAAACTAGGATTACCGCTACTTAAGGTGGGTCAGAATGACCCCGGGACCAGAAGGTCCTGCTCGACAACTTCAGAATGGAGTATCCAGGTATGGCTACCAACATTTCCCTGTCCGCGGCGGCACGTAACTCCCTCTTGTCGCTGCAAGGCACTAGCTCCCTTATCGAACGCACCAACTCCCGTCTGTCCAGCGGCCTCAAGGTCGCCAGCCCGGTTGACAACGCCAAGGTCTTCTTCGAGGCCAAGGCGCTCACCGACCGCGCCAGCACCTTGAACGAAAAGAAGGACGCCGTCGATCAGGGCATCAGCTCGCTCACCGCGGCGCTGGAGACCACCGAGTCGGTTGACGCTTTGGTCCGCCAAGCCAAGGGTATTGCGCTTTCGGCGAAGACGGCAACGGGCACCGAGTTGACCTCTCTGGTCACTCAGTACAACACCGTTCTGTCGCAGATCGACCTTCTGGTCGCCGACGCGACCTATCAGGGCTTGAACCTGGTGAACAACTCGACGTCAACCTTGACGGTCTCGTTCAGTGAAAAGACGACCAGCCTCTTGACGATCAACGCCCAACGGCTGGACACCAACAGCTTGGGTCTGGACATCTCGTCCGCCATTAGCTTCAGCCTGAGCAGCGTCATCGACGCGGCCATCACGCAGCTCGATAACGCGATCACCGAAATCCGCGGTGCGGGTAAGACGCTGGGTTCTAACGTCGCCCTGCTTCAGACCCGACTCGACTTCACGTCGACCTACGTGAACACCTTGGAAAGCGGTGCCGCCAAACTGACCCTGGCGGATCTGACCCAAGAAGGTGCCAACTTGGTGGCGCTGCAGACCCGTCAGCAGCTGGGTATTAACGCTCTGGCCTTCGCCGGCCAGGCCGACCAGCAGATCCTGGCCCTGTTCCGTTAATCCAGGCATCTTCTCTAACACGACCCACGTCATACGGGGGCGCTTCGGCGCCCCCGTTCCTTTTTGAGCGGGCCAAACCGCGCCCGACCGCCCGAGCCCCAGAGCCCTAGAGTTGTTTCCGCTCACGCGGAATCGCACCGGCCCCTGCCGCCCGGCAAGAAATGCCCGGGGCCGGGCAAGGTCTACCCCCGAGTCCCAAACCAGCCCCCGCCTCCCTGGGGATATCTCATATAAGCTATTGTTATAGCTATATTTTCCTGTTGGCATGGCAATTGCTCCTATTGGCACAGATAGTCACTGGCTATCTCAGCCATGCCAAGACGGGAGCAGAACGATGGCGAAAGAAATTCAACTCTCAGCGGCAGTTCGCGAGAACCTGCTGGCGCTGCAGGGCACGCAGTCTCTCATTGCCCGAACCCAGAATCGGCTGTCCACCGGCCTGAAGGTCGCAAGTCCGATCGACGATCCGCGTGTGTTCTTCGAGGCGAAATCCCTCACAGACCACGGACGGGACGTGGGTGAGAAGAAAGAGGGCGTGGACCAAAGCATCAGTTCGGTCCAAACCGCACTCGGTGCAATCGAAGGCGTCGATGCTTTGGTCCAGCAAATGAAGGGCCTGACGATCAGCGCCCGGACCGCGACCGGCAACGAATTGGCCGCAATCGTGGCACAGTTCAACGAACTTCGGACCCAGATCAACAATCTCACCAATGACGCCAAGTATCAGGGCGTCAACCTGATCAACGGCACCGGCACGCAGCTGACCGTCGAATTCAGCACCGACACCACAAGTATTCTGACCATCAGTTCGGTTGACCTGCGGGTTGGTTCCCTGGGCCTGAACATTTCCTCGGCCCTGAGCTTCAGCCTTGCCAGTGTGCTCGATGCGTCGCTGGCTCAGATCACCTCTGCGATCGGCACCTTGCGCGGCAAGGCACAGTCGCTGGCTTCCAACGTCGCAATTTTGAAGACGCGGCTCGATTTCAACGCGGTCTACGTCAATCTTCACGAGGAAGGCGCCGGAAAGCTGAATCTGGCCAACGTGACCGAGGAAGGCGCGAAGCTGGTCGCGCTACAGACCCGTCAGCAGCTAGGCATCAACGCCCTGGCATTCGCGGGACAGGCGGAACAGCAGATCCTGACCCTGTTCAGGTAAGAGGTTCTTAACCAGAAAAGCTCAGGATAAAGGCGGACTTGCGGCGATAGCCGTTCGAAAAGCAAGCCGCCTCTTACCCTTCGCTTACTGGATGGAACTGGATACCGGTCTGTGAACGCGGATACGTCACCAAGTACAGACCAGGCGGCCAGTGCCGTGGCCCAGGATCTTGACGCCGCGCTTCGCGAAGCCTTGATGGCCGTCGAGGCCGAGTGGCAAGACGAAGCCATTCTGGCTTGCGAGCGTGCGCTGAAGCTCGACCCGGACTGTGCGGAGGCGGTGTTCCTCCTGGGTCTCGTTTATTTCGACATGAACGAGGCGCAGAAGGCGATCGAGACGATCGAAACCGCACACCGGATGAACCCGCAGCGCCGCGAGATCGCCGAGGCGCTGGCGGCGGTCATGGTGCGCGTCGGTAAGGTCAACGAGGCCTTGTACTATGCCAAGTTGGCCACGACCCTCGAACCGCACCCTTCGATCGATCATCTATTGCCGGAGAAGTTCGGCACGTTCTTCAAGAACATGGATCACGGCGATCCGAACATCTATACCGTGCGAGCCCGGCGAAGCCTCGACAGGGGCAACGTTCAAGACTCAATCGAATACGCCCGGCGGCAGCTCGAGCTGACCCCCAACAACACAGAAGCGCTCAGCATCATGCTGGAGGCCTGCCTCACCGCCGGCAAATACGAGGCCTCCGTGGGCGCGGCGCGGGAATTGCTGGAGCTCAAGGATCCCGATCCCAAAGACTTGGCTTTCCTGGGCTGTGCCTTGGCTGCGCTTGGCCATACGACGGAGGCCGATACCTATCATGCGGAGGCCCTAAGGCGGGCGCCGGACGACGCCGCCATGCATTCGCGAATCTTGTCGGAACAGGTGCGCCGGCCCGGCCAGCCGGCCGACCGGCTGACGGCGGCACATGCCGATTGGAATCGCCGGCATGCCGGCAAGCTTGAGCGTCGGGAAATCGATCCCAGCATCCGCCAGGACCCGGAGCGGATCCTGCGCGTGGGTTACCTTTCGGGCAGTTTCCATGGGTCGGAGTTCGCGGAGCTTTTCGAACCCGTCCTGCATGCCCACAAGTTGGGTCACATGGAAACCTATTGCTACCACGAGGGCCTGCACAGCGACACCACGACCGAAAGCCTCATGCGCAGCGCCAGCAAATGGACAAACATCACGCGCATCGATGACGAAACAGTCTGGGAAATCATGCGCGGCGACGAGATCGATATCGCCGTCGACTTGTCCGGTCACTTCGCCGGCGGGCGCCCCCTGGTTTTCGCGCGGCATCCTGCCCCGGTAACCGTATCCTGGCTGGGATATCCCTATCCGTTGGGTCTGCCAGGCATCGACTACTTCGTGTCCGACGAGTCCTTGTCGCCCAAGACACCGGGCACGAAGGCGGATCAGGACGACGGCATTTGGCGCCTGCCGCGCGCGCCCTTTGCCTACATCGCCCAGACCAGCATTCCCGATGTTTCCGAACTGCCGGCATCGGCGAGTAAACGTTTGACCTACGGCGCGAACTGCGACTTCAGCTTGCTGACGCCCGAGCTGATCAGGATTTGGACCGGCATTCTGACGGCGGACGACAGCGCGAGCCTGATCCTGTGCAATGGCCGCGATCTCGACGGCGCCAGCATTCAGCGGGTCCTCAACCTCTTCGCCATCTTCGGCCTGCGCGAGCGCGTCGCGCTGGTCAACAGGTCTGAGAATTTCGCGACCGAGTTCGAGTTTTACCATCATATCGATATCGCCTTGGACACGGGCTCCTGCGCGTCGCTGGTCGAGAACAGCCGCGCGCTGTGGATGGGCGTCCCGGTGATCGGCATAACCGGCGAACACCCCGCGACGCGCCAGAGCCTCAGCATGCTGGAAGCCGCCGGTCATCCCGAATGGGCGGTCGGCACGCCCGAGGCACTGGCCGAACTCGCCGCAAAGCTGAGTTCCGATCTGGGCGCACTGGCGGCACGGCGCGCCGCCCTGCGCGACGAGATCAAAACGTCGAAGCTCGGCAATCCGGTGGACCTGGCCAGGGCCTTGGAAGCCGCATACCGAGACATGTGGCGCAAGCGTTGCGCGGTTAGCTAAAGGGGCCGGAAGATGGGCCTAGAGCTTGCCGATCCGAATTTCAGTATCCTTGCCGCCTTCGACATCGGCTGCATTCCGGTCGGCGGCGATCGTTGCTTCATGATCGCGGAAGCCGGGGTCAACCACAACGGCGATTTCAACCGGGCCATCGCCCTGATCGACGCGGCAGCCACGGCCGGTGCCGATGCGGTCAAGTTCCAGACCTTCAAGGCGGATCTGGAGATATCGGCCGTCGCGCCCAAGGCGACCTACCAGCAAAGCAACACCGATCCCACGGAAAGCCAGCTCGACATGGCGCGTGCCCTGGAACTGGACGAAGACGAATTCGCCAGGTTGAAGGCGCACTGCGAAGCGCGCGATATTCTGTTTCTATCCACGCCCTTCGACCATACCAGTGTAGAGGTCCTGCACCGCCTGAACGTGCCGGCCTATAAAATTTCCTCCGGCGATGTGACCAATCTGCCCCTGATGCGCCAGATCGCGGCCAAGGGCAAACCCGTGATCCTCTCGACCGGCATGGCGGACATGCCCGAGGTCGAGCGGGCAGTCGCCACGCTGCGCGCGAGCGGCTGCCCTGCCCTCGCCATTCTGCACTGCGTTTCGAATTACCCCGCGGCGCCGGAAGATACCAACCTGCGCGCCATGGCGACACTACGCCGAGCCTTCCAGGTGCCGATCGGGCTCTCGGATCATTCGACCGGAATCGAGATCGCCTTGGCCGCAGTCGCCCTGGGCGCGGCGGTCATAGAAAAGCACTTCACGCTGGACAAGTCGCTGCCCGGACCCGACCACGCGGCCTCGCTCGATCCCAACGAACTGACGGCGCTCGTGTCGGGCATGCGCAAAGTCGAGGCCGCCTTGGGAGACGGCGTGAAGTCGCCCCGCGAATCCGAAGCGAACACCCGCGAGGTCGCCCGGCGCAGCCTGTTCCTGCACGCCAGTGTGCCCGCGGGGCAAGCGATCGCCGAATTGGTCAAAGACGATGCGCAGC
>ERZ869936.2665-NODE-2665-length-10227-cov-10.085824_pt1 | contig 10227 bp, 22 predicted proteins | sample MGYA00520876_ERZ869936 | MGnify/ENA primary metagenome ERZ869936 (study PRJEB32218, sample SAMN09650985) | biofilter metagenome | isolation source: enrty point of leading RO module | place: Saudi Arabia: Thuwal, RO plant located on Red Sea | collected 2016-02-17... | reverse complement strand
CCTGATTTTTGGATTTGGCATACGCATCACGAAGTCGGCGTTCATAGTCAGTGAAGGCTTTGAGGTCGTTGTTGCATTGCTGAGCGGAGCTGAGGGCCTGCTCCTGCTCACGTTGGGCCTCGATCAACGAGGTGTAGAACGCGTCGTAATCCGGGAGGATGTGACCGGTCCTGGGGAGAACTTTGGCGTAGCCGCAGCGAAGAACAAGGGCTGCTTTCCGGAGCTTGGCTGACATTTTGACCTTGGCGATCAGCTCCGGGCCGTAAAGGCGTTTGGGATGAATGTCCATTTAGAAGAGGATGTCGGGGGATGGATCGCGCTGTTATCCGCGCCCTGCTTTTCCCGCTCTGCACGTGGGTGTTGTATGGCTTTCAGCCCGAAGGCGTCAGGCTCCCCGACGCCCCAAATTTAAGGGCCGGCGCTAGTCCCAGGTGTTGTGGTATTTGGGACGCCCATCCCAGATTGAGAAGGACTTCATGGTGTCAGAGATGTACTGACAGCCATCGGAGCTGACCTGAATCTTTTTGCGGAAAACGCAGCTGTCAGCGGCCTTGAAGTCGAGGCTGGGCTCAGCAGTGCCGTCGCCCTTGCCGTCGTCGTTTTTGACGATGCGGCCGATAGGGCGGAGCCACACGTTTGATTTGGTCATGCGATCGACGAGATAGAACTCGACGATGGTCATGTTGTAGCCGTAGCTCGAGCAAACGATCTGTCCGATCTCGAACTGTTTGGTTTGGAGGATGGAGGGGGAGGCGGTCATTCGTTTTCCTCGTAGGTGGTTTGGATGAACTCGAGAGCAGGGAGGACGTCGTCCTCGATGCGGGCAAGGATGTCGAGAGGGATCTCGAGGTATTCAGTTTTGGCGGCGCGCTCGAGGCGCTCGCGGACCAAACAGCAGAGCTGGATGGTGTCCATGCCGTCGATGTTCATGCCCAGACCTCGTCGGCGGTTTCCTCGATGGTCAGAGTCAGGCCCTCTTTGGCAGCCTGCTCGAGGCGCTCGCGGCGCTGCTCATCGGTGTAGAGCCAGTCGTCCCAGGCCACCTCGTTGGTGGCGGGGTTGATGGCCTCGCAGTAGTAGGCCAGCTCGGGCTGTTGATCCTCCGGCTGAGGCGCGGTGGCCTCGAGCCATTCGTGGAGGGCGAGAGCGGTGTTGAAAGCATCCATGAACAGAGCTGTCTCCAGCTGTAGGGGAGGCGCGGGGGATCGCCTCCGTGATTGAATAATGGCGCATGGCGCGCCATATGGCAAGCCCTAGAAAATCGACAGCTGATCCATTAGAGGCGGCAGCTCTCGAGCGCCCCACTGATCGCCCATCGCGTCCGCAACGCCCAGGTATGTGCGGCTGCGCTCTTTCCAGCGGTCAGGGCTCGGCCCCATCTTGATGATGTTGCACTCTCTGCCCTCGACGCAGTTGCTGGGCCTCAGGCGGGGGAGGTTGTGGAGCCAAAAACATGTGGCCTTCGTTTCCCCGTGGCCGTGCTCCCATGGCTGAATGATCTGATCGGGTTTCCTGATCGCGGTGCTGATCATGCTGATCGGGTTCTCGATGCACCAACGAGGGATGGGTGCGTCCATAAGAAGGCGGACAAACGCCAAGGCCTGATCGGTCAGGGCCGGGTCACGCTTGCCTGAATAGGTGGCCCACATGCCGCTGATAGCCAAGTACGTGCAAGGCGGATGGGCAACCATGAGGTCCCACTGCTGATCGAGAACCTCTTCAACTGGCTGCTGCAGATGCCACCGCGGATCGCCCTCGCATTCGAGCAGATCGCAGGACCAAGCATCGTGGCCGCGCTGCCGGAAAGCATCGCGAACGCGGGCGCTGTACTCGCAGGCAACAAGAACTCTCATCAGAAATCGAACGGATCCTCCGCCTCCGGCTGCGCCGCGAACGCTGAGCCCCGACAGGGACGGATGTCCAAATCAGGCCGCTGGTTCCGGAACTGGATCGTCGGGGTGCCCAGCTTGGCGATGGTGATCGACAGAGGGTTGCTGGCGTCATGAACGACCCAGCCGTTGCTCCACTGCCCGCCCGAGAGGCGCTCTACAGGGTCGCCCTCAGACAGGGGAGATAAACCTCCAGAGGCAGGGTGATTAACCTCCCCTCCCTCAGAACCCCGATAAGAACGTGAAGAAGGTGAAAAACCTCTCTGTTCCTGTGTGCGCGCGTGCGCGTACGTGGGAGCCTCCTCAGGGTTTTTCACCTTTTGGACGTTTATCTGGCCCTCAGAGGGGAGGGGGTTGATCGGCGCATACAGGCCCGCCGGGCGGCCTCCCTCTGCTCCGGTATCGGCCTGGCCCACCTGATGCACGAGGCCCTTCCTGCTGAGCGACCTCAGGCATCGATGGACCTTGTTTGCCTCGAGGTTGAAACGCCGCCCCAGCTCAGCAACGGTGCAGGGGAACTGGCCGATCATCCACCGCTCGTTGATGTAGTCAAAAACATCAGCCGCTCGGCCCTGCAGATCGTCGGCTGCCTCCTGCAGCGCCTCACCCTGCAGCACAGCCTCACCATCGCCGTGATGGATCCAGCCATCATCGTGCAGCTCGATCAGCAGCGTCGAGCCTTTTGCCCGCCCCTGCGTTTTGAGGATGACGCGGTGATCCTGCTGCGTCTGGCCCTCGGCCGGCTGCCGAAACCAGTTCATCAGGATCGTCAGGCTCGCCGCGGCCGGGAGGGCGTTCGATCCGCGAGAGGCGTTGGTTGCGTTGCCGCCCGCTACTGATTTGTTGGTGTGGTGGATCATCGCCAGCGTGGCGTGATGCGGGGCTAGGGCATGAGCGAGGTCGCGGGCCGGGCCATCAAACGCACTGGTGGCCTCATCCACCCCGAGCGGGCTGATGCAGGCGTGGTAGCTATCCACGAGGAACAGCGATCGAGGGTGCTGCTCAGCGATGGAGCCCAGGTGCGCGATCCCCTCCGTCGTGAGATGAAGCGGGGCGCCGGTGTGCCAGAGCATCTCGATCGGGCCGCCGAGGCCACCATCAGCAGCAACCAGGCCCTCCCGCTCAAACAGCGTGTGCCAATCGTTCTCCGGCTGGTCGGTGCCGACGATGAAAACCTTGGGGCAGGGGCCATGTAGCGGTTGGCCCAGGTACGTCGCATCGCCGCGCCACCAGGCTCCGATCATCCCGACCATGAGCGCTGATTTGCCGACCTTCGGCGGAGCAACCAGCAGGTTGAACGTGCCGGCCATGATCACGCCCTCCCATGCCCAGGGCGTAGGAGTGGTGTCCATCCGCTCGCCTTTCATCCGAGGAACGGTCACGCCGCTGATCTCGCCGCGTGCGCGGGCCAGATATGTCGCCGCAGTTCGCTCGCTGATGGGACAGCCCAGCTCCTCAGCCATGAGCCGCAGCCGCTGGCTCTGCAGGAACTGATCAGGCTCGTCAGAGATAACGGCGACGGCGGCCTGTTGGACGTCGCGGAGGAGGGCTTTGTGGTCGTTGAGCGCCTCCGGGCTCACGTAGCTCTTTGAGTCGTCGGGTGTAATGACCATCCTTCGCTTTTGACGGGGAGAACAGGGTGTGGGGTGAATAGATGCGAAGGCGCTCCAGCTCCCGAAACGCAGCTAGCTCAGGGCTGGTCTCGTAGGGATGGGCTGCATCGAATGCGTCAAGCGCTACATCAGAGCGCTGCCGCTGGATTTTTGAGTAGTAGCCGGCCTGGGCCAAGCCGTCATCAAACTCTGCAGGGAGCCCGTAGGGCACCCACTGGAGCAGCTCGTAGGCGCGCCGCTCTTCGTCATTTTTAGTCACGATCGATCGGCTCGGGCTCCTGAGCGATGGCTCGTTGCAGCAGCAGGTTCACCCATGAAACGCGGGTCTGCCCAATCGGCTTTTTGCGATGTAGCTCCTTGAGAACTCGAGGATCGATCGCAACGCGGTACTCGCCGTGCGGATCGATGACCTCCCCCAGTTGGGCATTGGTAGGGCCTGTGATGGGCATTGGCAGGGCTTGATTCGGGCCCTGACTCTGCCATTGTTGGCCGGCCATGCAAGGCCCAGTTGCTCAGTCCAATCCCCGAACTGCTCCTCGACGAGACGTATCACCGCTACAGCTATCGCGGGGAGCTGTTGGCCCGCTCTGTATCGGAGGTTGTCGGCTATCAGCTGACGGACATCCAGCGCGCAGGGATGGAGCGTTACAAAAATGGACCCAAGGGCTGGGCGGCTCGTGGCGCGGCCATCCACAAAGTGCTCGAGCATCACCTCAAGGGCGAGCCCTGCGTGCATGACGAGATGTGGGAGCCATGGATCAAGCCGCTCCTCGACGAGGCGCTGTTCAACCGCATACAGCTACATGCCTGTGAGTATCGGCTGGTGGATGAGGCCCGCTCGATGGGCGGCAGTTTTGACTTTTTGGTTGAGCTGGATGAGCCGGGAGCCTCAGGGCTGATGGTTTTGGGAGATCTGAAGACTGTTTCCTCCGCCCAGGCGCTAAAAAGGCGAAAGCCGGCCACCGCCCAGCTCGGTGCGTACCTGGGGATGCTGCAGCAGCACCATCCTGATCTGCGCGTCGATCAATGCGTCACCGTGGTCTCTGGCCCGGAGGGCTGCCGCGTGATCCGAGAGGATCCCGAGGACTGCCGAGCCGCATGGGAGGACATCTGGGCCCGGTATGAACTCGACCAACCTGATTTTTGATGAACTGCCCCAGCTGCGGCGCCACGCTGATCTGCGTCCTCGAATCTCGCCATACAGGGAAGGGGGTGATCAGCCGCAAGCGCCAGTGCAAGATCTGCGCCCATACCTGGCCAACGGCTGAGATCACCTGCCCGCCGATCTCATCGCAGGCCGGGAACTGGGGGACATTCAAAGTCCGGGATGAGCTGGTGGAGGAGCTGGAGGAAACGGCTGGTATGTACCGCCCATCCTTCCTTCCCATGGCGCGCCATAAGGGCTAATATTCGATTGCCGGCGACGGCACTGTTTGCCCGAATCAAATGACTCCATCAGAGAGGCTTCATCAGGCCATCCGGATCCGCAAGGCTCTCAACGAGCTGATGACGGTCAAGGAGGCCGACATGCACAGCGGCATGTTTGAGCACCTGGATGACTGGATCCACGACATCACCTTCGATGTTGAGGATGTCATCTCACCGCTAGATTGAAAAAGCATGAGGCAGGCCCGCTGGTAACACAGCGGGTTTTTTTTGGCTTGTTGCCATGGCGCGCCAGAGGCGCTAGTTTCCGCACACCCGAGAGGGATCTGTTTCTCAACTCATGGATCACAACGATCTGCCGCTGTTCAACCACCCAGCGGCACCCCATAACGGCACCGACACCAGTCGCGACGCTGCTGAAAGCATCCGCCTTCAGATCAACGGCATGTGCCGAGATGTTCTCGAAAAAGTCCGCGACTGCCCCTCAGGGCTGACGTGCGAACAGATCGAGCAACTGTTGGGGATGAAACATCAGACCGCGAGCGCTCGTCTTCGCGATCTGATGGAGATGCACCCGTCTCCTCTCGAGTTTCGCCCGGATCCGAAAACTGGCAAGCCCCAGCGGCGCGTCAACTCCTCCGGCCGAACTGCCCGTATCTACTTCGCCAAATGACCCAGCCCATCGATTTGAGGGCGCAGCGCGAGTACGTCGATAACGACGACGGCTACAAACTCGTGCGCGAGCGCCACAACAAAATGCACGAAGCGGCTCGATCTGCTCGGGCCGACATCCTGCATGAGCTGCGAAAAATCAACATGCTGCTCATGGCTTTTGACCTCTGCGTCGAAAAGGCATGGGAGCACGAAGATGTCGAGGAGGACAGCGAGCTGGACAAGCAGCTGAAGCGACTCACATCTGACAGCAGTGACATTTGGTTCGGCCAGTACAACGCTGCTGCCGAATTGATAAAGCAGCAGATGGTTGAGCAGTGCAAAACCGTGCTCATGGCTGAGCACACCGCCGAAAAGCTCCACAAGGAAGCCCGCTCGCATTGCGACAGCCTCACCGCTGCGCGAGAGGAGGCGGAAAAGCGCTACGTCGCATCCCTCGAGCCAGTCAAACGCGGCCCCGGCCGTCCCAAGAAAAACTCCTGAGCATCATGCAGAAAACGTTCACCGATCAGCACGGCCGCGTGTGGGTTGACACTTCCGAGATGTCCCTCGCCGCCAAGATCTCAATCCCAACCCTCAAGAAGTACCGGGCCGGTGGTCGCCTCCTCGAGGGCGAGCACTGGATTCAATCCTCCAACAGCCACAGAAAAGTGTTCTACTGCCGTGACGCCGTGCTCAAGCAACTTAAGGACATCGGAGAGCAACGCCGCCAACAGCGACAGATCCACATGGAGGACATCCGCCAAAAATGCGTCAGCACTGCAATCTGCCCCGACACTCGGGCTGGGCTTGAGCTGATCAGGCAGTCCGATTCATGGACAAAAGTCACCGAAGAAAAGATCGGCGACATCATCCTCTCGACCAATAGAGAGCAGATGACGTTCCCTCAGATCGCGTCCATCCTGCTGAAACGTGCAGTTAAGGACGAGCTGGAGAAACTGCAGGCATGAGCTACTCAGACAAACAGCTGGCTGAGCTGATCAAATCGTTACACCGATTTTTGGGCGGACTAGATCTGTGCTTCAGGGATGACGCCTCATACACAGAAAACCTCATCAAGGAATTTGATGACGGCTGGGAGATCGTCCAAAAAGCCGTGATGGGCGTTGAATTTAGCGACAGCTATGGATGCAACCTCCACGGCCTCATGTGGGAGTCACTGCGGCTTCGACGTGATCTACAGGGCTTTTTGAGCGCTGTGGCGGTGGAACACCTCAAAGAAAAGGCTCAGTCCGAATGAACAGCTTCACGTTTATCGTCCCCGGCGTCCCGGCTCCCCAGGGCAGCAAAACCCACAAGGGCCGAGGCGTGATGGTCGAGTCCTGCAAAAGGACAGAGCCATGGCGAACTGACGTGAAATTCAAAGCCGAGGAGGCTTTGCATACCCTGCCATGGCGCGCCATAATGCCAATGCAGGTGGAAGCCACATTTGTTTTCAAGCGCCCGAACAGCCATCACGTCGCAGGCGATCCCGCCCGCGAGCTGAAAGCAAACGCACCTAAATACTCCGTCAAGCGCATCGGGGACCTCGACAAACTCTGTCGGGCGATCTGCGACGCGCTGACTGGGGTTGCCTATGACGACGACTCTCAGGTCGTCAGCCTCATCGCCCACCGCCGCTACGCCAACCCTGATGAACGACCCTGTGCAATCATCACCGTCACAGCCCTTGAGTGATCTCGCCGCTGCGCTGATTCAGTTTCAGCAGGCAGTCCCGACGATCCACGACAACGACAACAGCTATCACGGCAGTTTCGCCAACCTGCCGGGCATCCTGTCCACCATCGGCCCAGCCCTCCGAGCCAACGGCCTCGCCGTATCGCAGCTGCCAGAGCAGATCAACGGTCAGCCTGGCCTCCGCACCACGCTGATGCACGTCAGCGGACAGATGGTTTCATCTGTCACGCCCCTCACGATCAACGCCGGTAAAAACGGCACGCAGGAGTGGGGCAAAGCGATGACGTACACCCGGCGCTACGCCCTACAGGCAGTTCTCGGCCTCTGCGTCGGCATCGAGGACAACGATGCTGATCTGGAGCCCACCGCCCCGCCAGTGCGAGGTGGCAAGGCTGAGCCAGCCGCAGCCAAAGCCTCAGAGGACCTAACCCAAAAGGAGAAGGATCTCTGCATCGGAATGATCGCGACGATCGCGACGCCCATCGACAAAGGCGGCATGGGCGACAAAGCTGCCCAGAAAAAACTGTGCGAGGCCCTCCGCTCTCAGTTCCGCATCACCGCGACCAAGGTTTCTGACGGCATCCAAAAGCAGAAGCACAAGGCATGGATCGAGGAGCAGGTGCGGCTGCTTGAGAACGAGTTCATCAAAAAACAAGCCAAGAAATGACCAATGATCCGTGGAAGACCCCTCAAGCGATCGCCGACGACAAACGGCGCGCAAATCAGTTTTCTGTGCGGCTGGATCCCGATACAGCCGCCAAGCTCCACCATTTCATGGGGAGCCGGAACTACAGCGCCAATCAGGCGCTGAAGATCATCATCTCTCGTTTTTTCAAAGGACACACCAATGCCTAGCCCTCCAAACTGCCCCTCCAGATTTGATCTCCGGATCGAAAACCTGCGAGGCAACTCGTTTCAGGAGCCGATCGTCGAGGTAATGGACACCCTCGACGCTGTTCGGATCTATCTCGAGGAATGCGATCTGTGGGAACCAAAACTCGCAGTTGAGCTGACCAAGATGATTCTCAACCGCAAGGCCACGACCGAGCGAAACACCACCATGGAGCAAATGATCAATGCCTGATTTCTCAATCGGATTCGCCCAGTTCACCTCGCTCGAGGAGGACAAGCGCACAGACAAAAGCCCTGATGTCACCGGATCAATCGAGGTCCTAGAGGAGGATGTCGCGGCTCTGATCAGCCACCTGCAGACCGCAGATCGGGAGACCAACTACCGGGACGAGACTGTTGTTCGGCTGCGCCTCGCTGGCTGGAACAGCATGTTCAAGAACCGGAACGGCGATCCCCGGCCGATGCTGAAAGGCAAGCTCAGCGGCCCCTACAAGCCCGAGAACAAGCCGGCCCCGGCTCCTGTTGCTGCTCCTAGCAGCGTAGACATCGACTTCTGATGGCTTTCGGATCCGGCAACAGCACGCACGGCGATACGCAGGCTTGCAAGCAGAGTTCCTACAAGAACTCATCGGCTCTCGACAATCTCGACATCGATGACCGAACAGCTCGCAGGTACGCCCAGCGCCAAGCGGCTAAGTCAACCCGGCGCCCTAAACGGGAGCAGAGGGGATTCGGCTAAATCCTGTCGATAGACGCGATGTGCTCTACAGCCTGCTTCAGCAGTTTTGTGTGATGCCAGCTCTGTAGGGCCATCGCCTCGCATAGTTTTCGCAACGCCTCAGCATCGGTGCAGGCTCTGATCTCCCGCACCGTTCGCTCTAACTCCAGCTCCTCCTCGAGGCTTTTCTCTCGGATGATCATCCAGTCAGCCCAGCCCATCGGATAGCTCCAGAGACTAAAGATCAACAAAAATGGCCCAGCCGCTGTGGGGGCCATCCACCTGCCAGCGCTGGTGGAACTCAGCCTGCCGCACCCGGACGCGATAGCCACTCAATGCGGGGTTATGACCACCGTGGGCCATGTCAGGCACGCCCATCGGGTCGCTCATGAGCCACTCGCTGTCGTTGCTATATCGGCCGCTGTAACCGTGGATCACGCTCCAGTGGCCGCAAGTATCGCTGCTGCACATCGGCGGCTCGCCGCGCAGCAGATCCCCAGCGTGTAGCCAACCAACCAGCACCGGGCGGCCGTCATCGATCTCCGCCTCGATGTCAGAAGCATCGGCATCCTGCACGTAGCGAACTTGCAGGCCCAGGCTCGTTAGAGCTTTGACCTGAGCCATGACAGAAGTCGAGTCCCCAAAGCGAGCCCTGATCCGGTTGTACTCCTCTTGGGAGCGCACTTTTTTGTAGAAGCCGGCGACCATTGCGGCCGCGCTGGTGAAGCACATCCGAGGCCCGTTGGGGAGATCGAGCTGTCGGTAGTAGATGGGCATGTGGACTTCCTGGGCAACGCCGCTCGCTCGCCATGCCTCATACCAAGCGGCGTCCTCATCCAGAACGCCTTGCGGCAGGGAGCGTTCCAACTCTGAGATAGCAGCCAGCTGGTGGGGCGTACCACGGAAAAACTGAAAGAACGGCAGCAGCGCAAGCGAAGCCATGACCCAGTGCCTCACTTATCGATGCGAGTCTCAGGCAGCAGCAGATCCTTCAGGTGTTTGACCGCTAGATCATCGAGATCGTTGTCAGTTCTGGTGACGATTTTCTCCAGCATCGCAACGATCAGCTCCTTGAACGACCGTGATCGCCACATGGTCATGACCAGCGGCTTGAGAACTAGAAGCATTGGATTGACCTAGTTACGCTGTAACGGTAGCTCTGTTGTCCAATGGCCACCAACCCTGAGGATCAGCACGAAAAGGACGGGATCTGCATGGCAGATGTCGTTAAAGCGCTGGTTTTAGCGTGGAGCGCTGCATTGCTGACCGCTTCATATCTGGGGATTTTCCCTCAGATGAAAATGGACAATACGTTCGTCGCCTCTCTGCTCACTGGTGCGATGGCATCATTCGGCATTGAGCGAAAAAACAACGGAGGAGGCAACAAGAAGCCGACTATCGTTGACAACAAAGACACCAA
>ERZ869936.2664-NODE-2664-length-10229-cov-3.702870_pt1 | contig 10229 bp, 9 predicted proteins | sample MGYA00520876_ERZ869936 | MGnify/ENA primary metagenome ERZ869936 (study PRJEB32218, sample SAMN09650985) | biofilter metagenome | isolation source: enrty point of leading RO module | place: Saudi Arabia: Thuwal, RO plant located on Red Sea | collected 2016-02-17 ... | reverse complement strand
TTAAACGGAGCAGCTACACCGTACGCAATCGTTCGAATCTGGGTATTATTTCCTTAGCACCCGTCAATTCAATACAGTCTCAAAGAGCCTTTCCCATTGCGGCAGAACAGCGGACCAATCCACCGACTGGGCCTTGGCGCGGGCTTGCAGAGAGAGTCTGGATGACAGTTCGGCGTCAGTCAGAACGCGCCGCGCCGCCCGCGCCATCCCCTCCGCGTCGTCGGCGGGAACCAGCAGCGCGTCGCGCTCGTGTTCCAGCAGGCAGGGAATCCCGCCCACGTTGGTGGTCACGATGCACAACCCGCAGGCGGCCGCCTCCAGCACGCTTACTGGTGTGTTATCCACATGCGTCGTGTTGAGGAAAACATCTCCCCGGTTGATCCACAGCGGAACGTCCTCCTTGGCGACGCTTCCTTGGAAACAGATGCGATCCAGCACGCCCAGTTCCGCGGCGCAGTCGAGCGTCTCCTGCAGGCTGCCGTCGCCCTTGTCCGGACCGACCATCGTCAATTGCGCGTCGGGAAAGTCTGCGATCAATCGGTGCAGCACCCTTGGAGCCAGGCTCGGGTTGTAAATGCGGTGAAAGGCCCGCAGCCAGACCAGCTTCGGCCCAGCCGGGCTGCGCTCGCGGAAGGGATACCGAGGGAGGTCCAGGGCATTCGGCAACAGGAGCAAATCGTCCCGATAGGCGCTCATCTGCTCAAGCAGGTAGCGTGAGGGGGTGGTGACTTCATCCGCCGCCGACAGCAGGCGCCTGACCCGAACCGGGTTTTGGCGGGCAAAGGCCGGCAGGTTCCCGCCATGCAGCGTGAGAATGCATGGCTTGTTCAATCGGCGGAGCATGGCGGCAACCAGTTCGGCCCAAAGGAACGCGGGCCCGCTGTACACGTCCACCTGGGCAATCTTGTAAAGGTGCCTCTTTGACCAAACCGTCTTCAGCATGTCCAGCAGGCGCGCGGCCTTGGCGGGCTGGCTTGATGTGGTCAATACCGGGTACCCCGCGGCCTGAAGTCGCAAGGCCAGTTCCTCGCAGACACCGCGCGTGCCGCCCGAGGCGGATAAAAAATTACTGACCAGAAGCAAGGTGGAATTCATGCGGCCTCCCGGAGTTGGCGTGAAGACAACACCCTGTCGTAAACCGCGCTGACCTGCCGGATCACGGCCTCGGGGCTGAAAAACTCGCGCGTGCGTTTGGAAAATCGGGTGGCCAATTCATGGCGCAGTCGCGGCGACTTCAGCAACGTCAGCAGCGCCGTGGCCAAAGCCTCGGGTGCCTGCGGCGGAACCAGCAGGCCCGCCGCGCCATCCTCCAGCACCTCGGCGCATTGACCCACGCGTGTGGCCACCGCAGCCAAGCCGGCCATCCCATATTCGATCAAAGCCAGCGGAAGGCCCTCGGATACGGAGCTGAGCACCCCGATGTCGCATTGTTTGAGCAGCGAAGGCACATCGCCGCGCGGCCCAAGCCAGGAAACCCGCGTGCCGAGATTCCATTCGCAGATCGCCTGGCGCACCGTTTCCAGGTGCGCCTTGTCACCGGCATCGCCTGCGAGCAACAGGTGCGCGTCAGGCTCGTGGTGGGCGACCACTTTCATGGCCTTCAACAAATTAAGGTGGTCCTTTTGCGGACGCAGGTTGGCCACGCACACGATGCGCGCTCCGGGCCTGCCGGGAAGTGGAGCCGCAGGCGCGGCCTCGGGCCGTGGGGTGGCGACAAAGTTGCGAATGTACCAGACGCGCCCGGGTGGCATGCGCAGCTTGTCCACCGACCACTTGGCAAGCGGCTCGTTGACGGCGATCACGGCCTCGGCTGTGCGTGTGGCCAGACGGTAGAGTTGCGCCGGGCGCTCCTGGACATCGGACCGCCCAAAGTGACCGTGCCGCACCCGGGCTGGACGCCGGGCCGGCGCGGCGAGAAAGACACTGGCCGCCGCAATGAACAGGGAGGTGCCGTGCGCGTGCAGAATGCGGATGTCATTCTCGGCCACAAATCGCTGCAAGCGCAGGACCGCGCCCAAGTCGAACCGTCCAGTGCGGTTTAAATCCAGGCGCTGCACATGCGGCGCGACCGATTCCCGCAACGGGCCGGTTCCACGCGTGACGCAAAGATAGGAGCGGAATTGCTCGCGCGGCAGATGATTGGCGAGGTTTACCGCCACGCGCTCCAGCCCTCCCAGGGCCAGTGTGTCGGTGATCTGCATGACGCCCACGCGGTTCATTTGTTGATAACCTCCCGCGGCTTGAGTGGCAGTTGCGCGGCGCGCTCCTCAAGGTTCCAGGAATCCAGCATGAGCCGTCGCAGGGCTTCGCGCAGGCCGTTAAGTGAGTAACGCTGCGCCCACGCCGCGGCCCTGGCAGCCATGTCGGCCGCCGCTTCGGGATGATCAGCAATCCACTGGAGCGCCCGGGTCAGCGCCTTTGGGTCACGCGGCGTCACCAGCAACCCGCGGCCTTCACCAAGCATCTGGGGCATCATGCCCCGCTCGCTGCCCACGCAGACGCAGCCGAACGCCATTGCCTCGGCCACAGCCTTGGGCCAGCCCTCGATGCCTGAGGCCAGCACAAGCACATCCGAGCGCTCATACCAGCCCAGCACATCGTCAAACCCTAGTCCCCCGGTAAAGCGCACCTGAGTCGAAATTCCCAGCGACCCGGCCAGTCCCTCGAGGACCGCGCGCTGCGGCCCTTCGCCGACAATGACACAGGAAACCTCGCGGCCTGACTTCAGAGCCGCCACCGCCTGGAGCAGCACGTCCACATTCTTGGACGCGGAAAGGCGTCCCACAAACAGCACGCGAAACCGGGAGGGATCCCTGCTCCGTGACGCTGCGGCGCGGGCACGCGCGATCTGCTCCTCGGTGAGCATCGATGTGAAAAACGGAATCACCCTGGACGGTTGTCCCGGCCACTGGCCGTACACCGTGACCGGGCCGCGCCACCAAGGTGATTTCAACAGCCGCTTCTGCAGGCGCCAGGTGAACGGCTCTCCTGGGTAGTCGGGCCATTGCGTGGCATATTTTGCAATGAGGTTGCGGGAAAACATCGGCCCCAAAAGGACGCCCAGCAGGCCTAGGTCACAGGGGCAACGGGCGTGAATGGCGTCGGCATTGCGCATGCACGCAGCGAGCTTCCAGAGGATTTTCGGCAAAATATAAAGCTGCCTCAGTTTGGCGAACCATCCCTCGCCGCCAGCCTCGGGAATGGAGACCACGCGGACATTGTCCCGGGAAAAGGCCGAGCAGTCGCCGGGCGGGGGGCCGAATTTCAGCGACCCGGCAATGGTCACGGTGGCAAACAAGTCGGCCCATTGATCCAGCTCCCGGACATAGGGCGTGTAGGACCAGAAGCGGCCCAGGTGCCAATAATGCTGGACACGGGCGGCCACGAGCAGTCGTTTTTGATGCAGCATGAAATAAAGGCGTTGGGTTTTGGACACCGCAGCGGACGGGTACTTTTCAGGCACTTGGGTTTGAATTGGCCCGGAGCAGGGCCGGCGCGGCCGTTGGCTTTATCAACTCCCGAGCGGCTGAACGGATGGAAAGATATTCCTCGGAGCCCTTCTGGCTGACGACGGTTGCCGGCACGCCGATGACGGTGCAATGCGGCGGCACGTCGCGATTGACGAGCGAGTTGGCGCCGATGACGGAGTCGCTGCCCACCGTGATCTTGCCCACGACAACCGCATTGACGCCGATGTAAACGCGATCACCGATGACGGGCACGCCTCGATGTTCGCCCCGGCCGGATACGCCAATGGTCACTCCCTGGCAGATGCAGCAGTCCGACCCGATCGCGGCCTGCCCGTGCACGACACGCAACCCGCCGTGCGGCAGATGCAGTCCCGGCCCGATGCGCGCGGTGGACGGCAGGCAGATGCCGGTGGCCATTTCGATCAGCTTGTGCCAGACCAGCAGGCCAAGACGCAGCGGCAGCTTGATGGGCGCCGGCAAAGCGCCTTGAATGGTGGCCGCCTCCAGCCGGTGCTGAAGGAGCGCCCACAATCCCTGCTCGGCCAGAATGTGCTTCCACGCCGGGCCGCCGCCCAGTTCCACGTAACGCATGATGTCGCGGCGATAATCGGTCAGCCAGTTCATCTCGATTGTGATGGTTTTTTGCCGATGTAAATCAGGGTGTGCCCCAGCCATTGACGCGGCTCGCAATAAGCCGCAGCAGCTTCAAACAGCGGCTTCAACGCGCAGAAGGGATTGGGCACGCCCTTCAGCCAGGAGATATCGATGGAAAAGCCCTTTTGAAATCCATACCAGGCATTGAATACCCGCGACTGGACGGTTTGGAATCCCGCCTCCTCCGCGCGGGCGACGACGTAGCGCCGGCGCATGTTGCGCTGCCAAACCAGCGGTGGCGGAAAAAGCCTGCGAAACCAGTAGCGCAGTTCCCGACGCAGCGTCCACGCGGACCAGAAATGCGGCACCTCCAGGTAAATGATTCCGCCAGGGCGGAGAACCCGGAATGCCTCCTGGAACAGCCGGCGGTGCTGGGTTCGGGTAAAATGCTCATAAACGCCGAAGCTGGTGTAGAGGTCAAAACTGTTGTGTTCAAACGGCAGGTTCAGGATGTCGCCACTGACAGCTTCGACATTGTTGTCCAGCCGCAACCGCTTGGCTTCGGCCCGGACCCGCTCCACCAGTGCGGGAGCAAAATCCAGACCGGTGGCCCGCGCGCCTGACGCCGCGAAGGCGAACACATAACGGCCATTGCCCGCCCCAGCCTCTAAAATATCCATGCCCGGCCTGACCAGAGGCGCAAGAAAGCGGTTTTCCGGGGTTCGCAGCAACTTAGACGGGTCAGCCGGGCCGTCGATTTGATCTCCCAGGTGAAACTCCCATTCGTAAGGAACTGTGGGTGTTTTCATAAGCCAACGAGCAAAGCGGGGGGATCATATTTGCGCCAACGGTTTGGCCTTGGCGTTGTTCTACATTTTTCTAAAAGCGCGTCGCCGAGCGGGTAGGGGTTGAGCGGGCTTGGGCACGGCAACAGTGGCACCGGCCAGCCCGATGCCCAGAAAGACACCTGAATTGATGTCGCTCCCGGACACCGTGACGATGATCAGGAAAAAACTGCCCACCCCGATGCAGGGCAAAAGCGTGCGGCGGGCCGGCAAGGCAATAACGGCCTTGGTCGTGGCCGCTCCAAGCCAGACCGCCAAAATCAACAGTCCAATCAGACCGGTCTCCACGCCGATCTGCATGAAGAGGGAATGAAAGGCGACTTTTTTGCCCACGGCATATTTGACTCCGGGCACGTTTCCCGAATACTCGGCATAAACCGCCGGGCTGCGTCCGGGCCCGTAGCCGAAAAGCATGGGCGTGACTTCGCGTGTAACAGCGTACCAGGCCACTCTCCACTGGTCGGAGCGCCCGCTGGTGCGCTGGCGCACACTGCGCTTGTCGTCAAAGGTCCGCTCGATGCCTTTTTTGAGCGAAGTGCCCAAGGGACTGAGCAGCACACCCTGAATGGCGACAGCAGCCAGAACGACAACAAGCAACGCCTTGAGGCGCTGACGGCTGCCAGCCACCAGGCAGGACAGCAGCCCAAAGGCCGCAATCAACCAGGACGCGCGAGAGGTGGTCAGCGCCAGCAATGGCATCGTGACCAATATCAGAACCAGGCGCACTCCAGGCCGGTGCTGGAGATTCAGCCACCTGCCCTGATCGGCCACCAAGGCCACGAAGGCCAGCGCCAGCGGCACGCCCAACTGCGTCGGGTTGCCCAGCGTCTGCCCCTCCAGCGCCACCATCCCCAGGCGCGCTCCGGAGCCCAACTGAGGAATCATGCCAATGCCCACACACCAGGCCGACACGATCAGCCCGGTCAGCGCCGCGCCCAGCAACACTGGGTTGCGGTTGAGAATCAGGACAACCATCACCGTGAAAACCATCTCGAACATGCGGAGGTTGGCCGAATACTGGCCCGTGTTCCAGAAACTCATCAGGTAATAAACCCCCACGAACAAGAACAGGATCACGACCAGTTTGTGCTTCCTGAGCGTGGCGAAAAACGGTCCGGACGCCAGCATCATGTAATACAGCAGGCATGCGCCAAACAGCGCCACGATCACATTGTAAAACGCAAAACTGCGAAGCAGGTTGATGAACGGCGCCGAGGCCAGCAGCAGGCACAGCACCTCGTCGCGACGCCCCGCCAGCATCTTCCACGCGATCATGAAGCCCAGCATGACCCAGAAATAATACCCCGCCAGCGAAGCGCGCCCGGCAGCCAGAAGCGCTGTCGCCGGCAGGATGCAAAACAACACCTGCAACAGGAATGCCGCAAGGCGAAATCGGACCGTGCGCCGCCCCTCATGCGGCAAGGTCCGAAGACGGCCACCCGCAAGGGGCGGTGTGGAAAGAGTGGTTACTCCCGTGCGCATATCGCTCGGCGGCCGGATTCGCGCCCGGCAATTGCTTTCAAGTTAAAGGCGTATTCGCGCCGTGCCGGCGGTTCCTCGTAACGCGGAGGATTCACCAGGCACAAGACAGCTCCCCAAACCGTGCCCGTTGCATAGCCCAGAAAATACGGTTCCCAAGGCCGAATAACGTACGCAGCAAGGTAATAAGCCACACTCAGCGCATGGTCCGCCCAGAACCGCAACCCATCGGCCAAACCCGCGTCGGGCGAGTGCCGCCTCCAGATGAAGTAGCGGTTGCGCACGGCCATCCTGCCCCGCCGAATGCCCGTGGGCCTGCCGCTCTCGGCGTGATTGTGAAGCACCCGCGCGTCGCCACAGACCAGCAGTTTCCAGCGCTTGCCAATGCGCAGCGACATCTCCAAATCCTCTCCCTGGGCATAGCCGTAAAAGAATTCCGAAAACCGGTCCTGTTCGAAGACCTCGCGCCGATAGGCCGAGGCGCCTCCCGCCAGGACATCCACCGGGCGCACCCCGCTGAATGGCGCCACCATGTCCCACGTGCCCGAGGTGCCCGAGGAATGATAACGCCCCGGCTCACTGCGCGGCACCAGGCCAATGGCGTAGCGCAATCGCCACAGTCGGGTCAGCGGCTTGTTGATGCCATTGGTCAGGAAACCCCGAACCGCGCCAACCTCGCGCCGGGAGTCCTTGGCAAACACATCCCGAATGGCGCTGAAATAGCCGGGCTCCGGAAGACAATCGTCATCCAGAAAGAAAATGTAATTCCCGCCGGCGGCGTCGATCCCCACGTTTCGCTGGCGGGTCAGCCCGGCCGGACTGCTCACACAGACCAGGTTGAACGGCAGTTCCACCGCGTCGGCCCACGGCTGAACCGCTCGGCTGACATCCTCACCCGGAGAGCCATCCACAATCACCACTTCACCCGGCGGATCGGGAATTTGAAGCAGACATTCCAGCAGCGCGATCATCTCCCGGGGCCGCTTGAAGGTCGGCACGATGAGCGTGCAATCCGGCAGGCCGACGCCCGAAGCGGCGCCCATTTTCCAGCCGCGCAGCAGTTGCAATGTGGGTGTGGCGTTCATGAAAATCCATGCCTGAAAGTTACCGAAAAATATAAGAGCTCTATCGCCCGGCCCGGGGTTAGCGCGGCGCCCCGGCCAGCTTGCCGGAGACAGGGGACGCCTTGCGGTTTCGCCCGGTTTCCTCACAGACCGTTTCAAAAATGCGGATCAATACGGGCAACCACCGCCGAATGGAAAATTCCTTTTCGCATTGTACCCGGCCCGCGCATCCCAGGGAAGCGCGCAGCCCGGGATTTTGAATAAGCGACTCCAACGCCTGGTGCCATTCACCGGGAGACGTCGCGCTCATGCCGTTGACACCATGGCGTATGATGTCCTTGTTGACGCCGACGGGAGACGCCACCGTGGGCAGGCCCGCCGCCATGTATTGGAGCAGCTTCAACGCGCATTTGCCCTTTTGAAATTCGTCCTCCACCAAAGGCATGATCCCGATGTCGAACTTCGATTCCAGAAACGGCTCCTCCTCCTGACGCCACGGATGAAAGGTCCAGCGCAGTCCCGGCACCGGCAGCTCAGGCCGGCTGTTGGTCACCACCACCAGATCGAAGTCCACCCGCCGCTGTAGCTCCGCGAGCATCGGCAGATGCGGAAACAGCGTCGCGCGGATGGACTGATCCGAGCCGCTCCAGCCCACGCGAACGGGGCCGCGGTGCGGATGCAGGCTGCGGGACCGCGGCACATATTGGTCGGTGTCAATCACCGTCGGGATGACCGTCACGTTGTCGGTGAACTGCCGCGCGTAACGGGCCAGGTATTCGTTGCCGGGCGTCACCCAGCAGGCGTGCTCGCACATCCATCGCACCTGGCGCTCATTTCGACCGACGAAGATGGCGTCATCGAAGTCATAGACCGCCCTGCGAATGATTGGCAGCGACAACTTTTGCGTCAGGGCACTTTCGGAGGCGAAGTCGCGGTTGACGAACAACACGTCGTAGCGCGGGGACTCCAGCAAGTCGCGCAGGCGGTTGAGTTTCATGACGGCGCGGCCCAGCCGGTAATGGACCGCGCGAGCGGTCCGCCAAGGCAGCCGGCTTTGCCACTGCCGGTCGGGCCGGTTGCGCCGGTGCTCAACCTGCCAGCCTTCTTTCTCGAGGTGCGGAATAAACTGGATGAATCGAAACCGGCTGGCCGGATCGAATCCGCTTTGAGTCAATCCCATGAGTGTCGGCATAAGCGTAATGGTGTCGTGTTGTCGGTGTTCAAGTGTGGTTGTGGAAAAATGTAAGCGCGCTCATCTCCCCGCCTGCGTCAACTGGCGCAAGCCCTGCTTGATCCAGGCGCCGAACTGCGCGCGTCTCCTCATCTCCGCGATTTCCGCTTTCAGCCGCGCGTTTTCATTTTCCGCTCGTGCCAGGCGGACCTGCAACATTTCCAGATTATTCTCCTGAAAGACCGGTTGGTTGGCATACAGCGCGGCAAGGGACGGGCTGCCGTTCGCGTGTGCGAACGAAATTTCCCGGCCCAGCAGGTTGGCGGACAGCGCGCGCAAGCGGCCGGCGCGCACTTCACGGGAGGCATCAACCATGGCGGCCATGAGCGTGGCCACCCTCCGGGCCGCCTGGCCGTCACACTCCAAGGCGTCGCGCAGGCAATCCTGCTGAAAGGCCAGCTTGTTGGCGGTCGGACGGAGCAATTCATCCATCACCTGCCCGATGTGCTGCGGCGCGGAAATGGTCCAGGCCGTCGGCACGAAGCGCGGCACGTTGTGATAGTCCAGCGCGGCCACCGGACGCCGCGCAAGCATGGCCTCCAAAATCGCCGTGCTGGGCGTGGAAATGACCGCGTCCACGGTTTCCAGAACCGCAAGGAGCTCCGAGCCGCAAACGCGGTTCATTTTGTTAATAATTCCCAGTTCCTCGGCAATGGCTTTGCTGACCCGCCAGTGCGCCTCAATGCCCGCCATGTTTTCCAAGTGCTCCTTGACATCCCGCAGCGAGCGCAGCGTCACCTCCCGCTGCTCCGCCGTAAACCCGGGATTCTTGGCGGTCATGACCAGCACACGGCGGCCCGGTCTGGCGACCGGGGCGATGGCGCTTCGGCTGATGAAGTCCAGGCGCGGCATGCCGGTCACTTCGACCTTGCCCGCGTTGCCCCAGGCAGCTATCTGGCGCGCGCTTTGGCGGCCAATGCAGGCGATCTTGTCGGCGATGACCGGTTGATGCTGAGGCGCGCCACCGCCGGCGCCGAACAGTGGATTCTCATACTGGCAGCGCCATTCAAGAATGCCGTCCTGCAGCACCAGCGAAGGAATGCCCGCCTTGCGGGCCGCATCCAGGCAACGGGTGATGTCATAGGGATAATCATTGACGCAAAGCACGATGTCCGGGCGCGCGGCCAGGAGCGCCTCGGGTTCCCATGTGGCGTCCTGAATAAACTCCGCCGCGCCGTCCAGCGCCTCCTCGACCGGTTGCGCGTGCGCCAACTGGTCGCGGAGCAGGCACCAGACTTTCATTTTACCAAGGGATGCGATGTCAGAGGCCGGTGTAGGCATATTGGGTCTTGGCCGGTTGCGGTGATTCCACGCGGGGCAGCGCAGGCGCGTGCCTTGCCGCGGCAGGTTTCTCCTCCAGTTCGTGGTTCCAGCTGGGCGGCATGTTCTTGCGCAGCTCGATGTTCTTGAACGGCGCGCTCTGGCGGGCGCCGACCTTTTTGGCCCAGCGCGCCATGCGCTGAATGCCGTCCTCCAGCGGGACGAAGGCGGCGTTGCCGACGAGCCGCTTGGCTTGCTCATGGCTGGCATAGGCGTGCTGCAACTC
>ERZ869936.2663-NODE-2663-length-10230-cov-5.269582_pt1 | contig 10230 bp, 7 predicted proteins | sample MGYA00520876_ERZ869936 | MGnify/ENA primary metagenome ERZ869936 (study PRJEB32218, sample SAMN09650985) | biofilter metagenome | isolation source: enrty point of leading RO module | place: Saudi Arabia: Thuwal, RO plant located on Red Sea | collected 2016-02-17 ... | reverse complement strand
AAGACAAGGTGTATTATTATTAAACAAATGTTTAACGGTAAATCAGAATAGTCCAGAATCACACAAAAAACTGTGGGACGGATTTATTACAGTAGTTATTCAAGCAATACAAGAGGTAAACAGAAATTGTATATTTGTATTATGGGGTAATAAAGCACAAAAGTTAGAAAAACAAATAGCCTCGATAATATTAAAGTCGTCACACCCGAGTCCATATTCTTATAAAAAAGGATTTTATGGATGTAATCATTTTGTGATAATTAATGAAAAATTAGTTGAACTAGGATTTTCACCCATAGATTGGAATTTAGATTAAATTTATAGTGTTAATGTATATATATATTTCGAAAATTTAACAAATATTCATTAAAGTCATTAAGATGATGAAAAATGTAAGCTAATTATAATTAGTGTAAGAATATTTATATATATGTCTGATGGAAATTATATAAATATATGATTATATCACCATGATGTAATGTAAAGAAAAAAATATATTTATATGCAAATGTATGTATTCATTGTTTTAGTTTTATTAAATTTATGAATGGTAACGTTGTTATGATTAAAACTAATAAAATTGTTATATTAAATAAGAATATAACAATAAAAAAATCTAAGGGGCGCTATAATAATTAAATCCACTCATGTTAATGTCAGCTGCCATTTGTTTGATTTGAATGCCACGCCAACAATCTTGAATAGGTTTACCCCATCTTTGACTTAGTTGTAATTTCATTTCTGGTTGATTAGGGACCTTAATATCTGGATATGTATCCCTAATCCAGAATCTAAATGAATTATAAACTTCAGCGACGGTAAGACCCATGTTTAAGTTAAGCTGACCGTTTGGATTATCAGCAGTGTGTGTGCCTGGTAAATATACATGATCAATACATTCTTTAGTGAAATGTAAATAAATATCATGTTCTTCCCAGTATTTACGTGTAGCTTTACTAACAGCTTCAGGTTCGATAAGACCATTTTTCTTATAATCTGCATATTTTTGTGTAAATACCCATAAAGCAGCAGGCGCTAATGCTGGTATTCTTTGTGAGAATAGTCTATCTATTTGGAATATACCTTTTTCAAACTGCTCTTCAGCATTAGCAGGAGCGTCATGAACCCATTTTGACAAGAATGGAATAGCACGAAGACGATTAACAATTGCTTTGTCGGCACCGGGGATAATAGGCATTTTATTAGCGATGAGAATAAGGACAAAAAGAACTTCAAAATCACCACCGTTTTCATATAATAAACTACCATAGATTTTATCTAGACCGGTAAGTTCTTTGATGATACCGTTTTTGAATTTTGTGTCATTATCAGGTTCTTGAGCAAATACTATTTTACAGTATCTGGCAAGTGCTTTTTGTTGATTAGCTCTAGCAGCATTTCTACTCATAAGTGTTTCGGTAGCAAAAGTGAATGCATAGGTACCAAAAACTAATTCTAATACTTTTTTAAACATAGATTTAGAATTGTCACCTTCACCGATTAGACAGGGAAATATTTTTTCAACATTACCAGAACGCATAAATGATGATATTAAACACAATACATATTCCTTTAAGGAAGGATCAGGAAAACATTGACGCATCCATAACATAAATTCTTCTACTAATGGATGATTCCAGGTATATTCAGTATGATATTTTACCATGGAGCTTCTAGTGATATAGTCTTGTGGTTTTCCTCTTCTGAATACTGCTCTATCTGAACATGTTTCTATAACACCATTTATTAAACCAAAATATGAGTCATTCATATCTTTATAGATATTAAAATTATCATCTTTGAAATGTTCTCTGGCTTCGTTAATGATACGTCTTTTCATAGCACCATTCTTTAGTTTAACAGTTAATTTATTTATTTTATCTATTAATTTAGAATTACTTTCTTTAACATTATCATCAAAACTTCTTTCCTTCTCTTCAGTTAATTCTGTTTGTAGACGTTCGAATATAGCTCTAAAATTTGAACTTATTTCTCTTGATAATTCTATACCATCATCACATTCAATCCACCTATGATTTTTGAATACATGCCAGGTACCTCCTTTAGCAGCAGAAGAGCATGTAAAATCTAGCCAATATACCCAATATAACGCAAGCGCTAAATCAGTATCTGTCATGCTAGTAGCTTTGATCAAATAGGGCGTATATTTATTTTTGTGCCATACTTTATACATACGAGGATTATCTATACGGGCATATTCAGCTATAGTTTTTACATCAATAGCATTTTTAATTTCGAATGAATCCCAGTATCTATCACAATCACGTTTAGTTCTATTACCTCTTTCGCTAAATGATATCCACAACTTATAACCACGACCGTTATAATCACTATCAGCGTTATATAAAGCTTTGCCGACATCAAGCCAATAATTTTCATCACGTGATCTTTTATCATTTAACATATTAATTAAATTTTCTGCCATATCTATATCTTTATCTTCAATATTATTTTGCATACTTTTTACTATATTATTATTGCTTGACGATAAATTGTTAACTGGCTGCAATGATTCTAATGATTGTGTATTAATACTTTCTTTAGGTTGTGTTATCATTGGAAAATAATTTATAGAAAGAAATAAAGGCATCCATATTTCGATGTCGGCAATATTGCCATCGTCCATTTCTATATCGTCGAATAATTGTTGATTAATTAAACCATTTTGAACATCAGTAATATAATCATATTTAAACACAGCTGTAAACTCAAATTCTGGAATGTCATTATAATTATCATTATCTAAAATATTCGGGTATATATGAGTACAAATTAAATTAATATCATCTGCTGTAGTTGTACTTCTGTATAGAGGTAATGGTTCATTAAATACCATAGGATCGATAGATTCTTCCCAGGTATTGATAAGTTCGGTAGCGAGATCGGAGCGAAAATTTTCACGTCTCAGAATCTCGATAACTTTTGGTCTAATAATTCGATTTTGTATTGTAGTATCCATTTTACAATATGGAAATTGTAAACGTAAATTAATATTAATTATATTGTCTTGTATTTCACCGTTTTCTGGCTCTAAAACACAACATATCAGTTCGACACCATTTCCGGTAAGCACAAAATTATCTCTTATAGCTTCTTGATAAGATTTAACAAGTTTTATTATAAATTCATCATTAAGATAATCATTAGCAGGTACATGAGGAATCACCGTAAATTGGAATTTAAATAACGCTATTACTGGCATAATAGATTTTGGTCTTTCGGCTAGACATAACCTAGTGACATCATCATTCATACTTCGATATGCAAGTTTGCAATACTCTCTCCAGAACTCAGTGTGAGCAGTGGAACGTATGGTCCAGCATTTAGAAGGATTATAATATGTATAATGGGTATAATCGGTGTGATTGATATCTAATTTGCATGTCTTGCGAAGTAATTCAAATAATTCTGGATTCATATGTTGTGTTTCTAATTAGAGATTAATTTCATTTTTTTAAACATTTTTTGGCTATTATGACGAAAAATAAAAAATGAAAAATATATATCATAATATGATGATAAATGATATATATCAAAATTAAATTTCTAGTGAACGTGCAATTATAAGTATATATATGGCAGTTGATATGATAAATTTATTGTTTAATTTATTAATTTTATCGTTTTTAATGTTATTTAAATTCAAAAGATCTAAGAGATTATATTGATCCGTTTTTTTAGATTCAATATTTTTTTCTTTTGTTTTGTTAATTATTTGATTTAATATATTCATATCAAAATTATTGGTGGTCATATCATTAAATATTATTTCTGATATTTCAGCTGTAATTTGAGTAAAAATATCTCCATATTTTAAATATATATATACATAACTAATAGCTAGTAATTCGATATTTATAGAATTAACCTGATCAATTCTTTCAAATGTATCAACCCATTTCTTTCTTATAGATTCATCCGGGACAAAATCAGCATATTCATCTAATCTTTTTTTGAAATTACCCTCTAACGATTTAGCCGTACCTTTTTGCATATTTGTATGTGTTTCAGTACCTTTTTTACTTTTTTTTCATCATTTTTTTTTAATAAAAAAATATATTTTCCCTTAAAAATATAATTTTAATCAAAAATATGACAGATATAGATTTTGGTAGGTTTTCAAAATATAAGAATCATAAAAGATCAAATACATGGAGGCCTAATCCAATAGTTCAGAGCACAAAAACAAAATTTCCATCAAGGATCACTAAAAAAAACGATAGAATTGATAATAATAATGTGATTTCTAAACTAAAAACATTATCCATATGGAAAAATCACAACTGTATTTCATGTAAAGATTGTAAAAAATGTCACACCTGCAATAATGATTTATCATGTAATTCTAACTCATCATACAACATACCTAAACTATCCAATGAAGCAGGCGAATATAATGAAACTAGTGAATATAATGAATATAATGAAATAAGTGAATATAACGAAACAAACGAAATTAGTAGTATAGATATAGATTGGAAATTACAGATATATAATAATAAATTTGTTTATGGGATAAATCCAGCTATTAACAAGAATGATACAGAAAATAATTCATATTTTTTAGCACAATATACTGGTCCTAGCATAAATCTTGGAGATATTACACTAACAACAAATAATTCAGCTATATTTTTTGCTCAAATAAATTCATCAGGAACAATTACATCAGCATTTAATTTGTGGTCATATAATGGAGTACGTGAAGATTACCAATTTGGACAATTAAAATTTACAAATGAAAATGAATTAATAATAATTTCTACTTTTGTAGGTCAAATAACTTTTTCTAACGGAACTATTATATCTGATACAAACGGTAATGTTTTTATTGCCAAATTATTGGCCAACGGAACACCAATATGGATACGTCAAATTACAGCTAAATCTATAAATGATATTTATTTTGATTTGGATACAGAAGATAATATTTATATATGTGGCACATTTTCAGGTACATTACAAATAAATGATCCAAATTCAACCACAATAACATCAAATTTAGAAAGTAATATGTTTGTAGGTAAATTATCTCAAAATGGTATAACACAATGGCTTAAAACTGCAACTGGTACCGGTTATAATACAGGAGAAGGTGTAAGTTATAGTCCATCTGACGAAACAATAGTAATTATTGGAACATTTAACGGTCAATTTATAATAAATGGGGATATATTAGTGAATGAAAATAATATTTGTAATATGTGGGTAGCAAAATTAAATTTGGATGGAGAAGTATTAAATCTAGTTGCACCCTTAAATCCAACACCTGAAGATCCTTCAGATGAATATATGGATGGTGGACAAATAATGGTTGACAGTACAGGTGACGTATTTATAGTAGGTGATATGTTTGGCAATTTTATATTTGGTGACATAGAAATAGATGTAAGCAGAAAAAGTGTTTTTGTAACGAAATTAAATGAAAATCTTGAATGGGACTGGGTTCAAATACAACAAGTTGATATTCCAGATAATAATTCATTCCAACTTAAACTGACTATTATTAATTCATATATATATGTGGCTAATTATGGTATTGGAACAGTTAGATATATACAGATTAATGGTGATGACGAATCATCAGGTTATGTAAAGTTTGAATGTGAAGGATCAGGATCATTGGATCATATAATATCGAAATTAAACAAGACAGGAAAATGGTTAGCATCCACAAAAATATGTGGTACTGTAGAAAATTTCTCTATAGATATCGTTTCAAATAATACAAATGTATATGTTACAGGAACACATTGTGTTAATACCGAAAGAACAGATGCTTACCTTGTTAATATTGATCAATCATTTTAATTAAATATAGAGCTGGAGAAATGTATTATCAAAGATAATTTACTAGATATAAATTCTATAATATCACCTATATGAATGATTCTAGAACCATCTTGATTTATACGTGTATTTTTTATTTTTCTTATTTTTTCTTTAAAAATTCCATCTTGTATTTTTTCTTTAATAATTTCATAAGAACTATATTCAACTAGTTTTATTATAGTATTAATATCTATATAACCGGTTGTTTTATATCTTTTTATAATTACATCCATATGAGATAATAAATGGGAATATTGAGAAGTATAAAGGTTGACTATTTGGTCTATATAATATGTTCGGTATGATATATGTCTAAATATACTTTTATCAATATATTTTATTATCATGTAATTACCCCTTGGATTATTTTTATAGTAATACAAATCATTAGCATATTCCAAGTTCAATAATTTTATATCAAGTAATTCAAACATTTTATCAATATTCATTTCTATTTCAAACGTATCAAATAACATATTAGGTTTAGAAAAATTATTTATATATCCAACAGTACCATATTCTAATATTATGGCGTTTGATGAATCTGTTCCATCAAATGTTGATATAAATCTTATCATATACTCATTCAAATTATTCCCCATCGTCCTTATTAATTCTAATATTTTCATTATGACGGTTGTAGAATCATAATTATTTATATCCATTACATCAATCTTTATATTAAATTTTCTCAAATTACGAGGTAACGATAATTCCAACACATTCTCTGTGTATGGGTAATATTTATACGTATCTAACACAAATACAATGTTATCACTCACATATTCCAAAAAAGGATAATCTATCAGCCATCTTATATCTAAAAGTACTGGATTATAATCATCTATTTTATTAGGATTTCTGTCAAGGGGTGTATCCAAATGTGTAATTGATGTGTATAAAATATTTTTGATATATGAATTTGTCCTAGAAGTATTAGAAATTTCATATGGATCGGTCACTCTAGATAGAACTTCTCTTTGTACATCAACAGGTAAATCTAATATATTTGATTGAAATAATTCCATGTTTTAATCCTATTTTTATAACTGAAAACTTTTTTTTTTTATTTTTTTTTTTAAAAATTTTGAAAAAGTCTTAAAAAAAATGAAAAATATATAAAAGATATGGATCCTCAAACATGGGATTATGATAAATTAAAAAATGTCGTAGATTTTTGTTGTAATAACAGATGTTATAGAATCGGGGTTGAATTAATTTTGTCATGGTTAGAAACTAAAGATATAAATTTATTAAATAGTATCAAAATTAATCTTAAAAAAAAGGAAAAAAATAGAATATATTATATGTTAGAAAAATTAACGATTATGTGTTATTATGTAGATGAATATAGAGATCTGGGATATATTTTGTCTGAAATTCTTACATTTAATAATACTGAGACAAATCAAAATAATATTAACATGAACAAACGATTTTATATAAAACAAATCAAATGTAAAAAATATATCAATATATCAGAAAAAATGGACAAAAAATTTATACCTATATTAAAAACTCCGAAAAATGGAAAAAAATATTATAATCCATGTAATCCTTCAATAATAAAAACTGAAACTGGATATATATGTAATTGCAGATTTGTTAATTATTCTCAAGAATATGCCGTACATTTCGAATATTTAGAATTGGATAATATAATAAGGACTAAAAACGTCATATTAATCATGGACAAGAATTTTAATGTAAAATCATCACATAAAATAATAGATGATTCATGGAGAAATAATTGTGAAATTAAACATAATGTTCTAGGAATGGAAGATTGCATTTTATTTACACATAAAAATGATGTATGGGTTATATGTACAACATTAGATACAGAACCTTACGGTCGTCCTAAACAGACTATTTTTAAATTACCTGAATTATATAAAGATAAAAATTATCATATTAAAAATATAACTACCATGAAAAGTCCAATGAATCAAATAGAAAAAAATTGGATGCCAATATCCTTTAATCATGAAAAATTCGACAAAGATACATTTTATTTCATATATAAACATAAATATAAGGCTATACTTACCGAATATAATCCTAATAATGCCTGTACCATTCAGATAGATGAAAATAACAATACTATTGGTATTAATGCAAACATAAGAATAAGTGATGTATTTAATAATAACACTGATAAAACAATAAATTATGACAATTTTAGAGGTTCTGGTGGACCTGTCAAAATTAAATTTAATAATATTGATGGGTATATGAGTATAATACATGAAGTTATTTTTACTAGACAAGGTCGTTATTATTTACATAGATTTGTATATTATGATCATGATTTTTCCGTTAATTATATTACTCCTCTTTTTTACTTCGATCATTTAGGTATAGAATTTTGTAGAAGCATGTCATTAAGTCATATTAATAATGAAATAATAGTCACTGTAGGTATTGAAGATAAGGAAGCTAGAATTTACTGTCTAGATTTTGATATGATCAAAAATATGTTGATTGATATTAATGATATCACTATACTTAAATAGTGTACGATATTCTCAAATTTGTCACATTATCATTCATTTTTTGAACATTTTCTTGTTTTTTTATATTTAATCTAACCTCATTTTTAGGTGTTCTGTGAGTAATGATGTATACGTCGTATGGTTCTATATTGATATCATCTCCTATATATGCATATATATTTTCATCACTTCGATATGGGAGAGGATCCCTATATGTAACTAAATTTATTGTTGAATTTATTAATTCTTCATCCATTTTTATTATGAAAAAAATTTTTATTATGAAAAAAATTTTTTTTAATAATAAATTTTATGTTAACCAGATTATTAGATCATATGTTTTTATAATGTACATATTCAATATTTTTTGTTTTTCTCTTTGAATATACAAAATATATAATTACAATAATTATTACTAATATAACGATAAATATAATAAAAAATATAAAAAATCCTCCACCACTAAATGTTGAACTTGATGATACTGGTTTAGGTGATGCTGTTACTTCACATGTAACTGATTTTTGAATAACTGATGATGGCAAATTTGACGTAGAATTAGCAATAATACTATTTATTTCATTACATAAACTACTCTCTTCCGGGCATGGAGGATCATCATTAATTAATGTAGATGGCACCAAATAAGATTCTGGATATGTACACGGAAAATACCAACATCCTGGATTATAAGGATTCCCTTCTGACACTAAATCAAAAACTGGATCTTTTTCACGATTATAACAATCGCATGCTGGATCAGATGGGTTTTTTAAACAATAATTATTTTGCGCTGTATCGGCTAATTCTATATTATCACTTCTCCAATCAAGACATAAGTTATCTGAGCCTTTATCTAACATATATACACATGATTCCCATGGTTCCCCGGTTCTTGGATTATTTTCACAATTTTTTGATTTAATGTTACTATTTAAACAAAATTGTGGCATTACCACATTATTATATTGTTCATCCTTCCCAAATTTATCCACATATTCAATAACATCATTATATGTAAAAGTTGAAGGATTGTAAATACATGAAACTAATGGTGAGTCAGATTCACCTACATCATTTAATTTCCATTCTGCCTTTACATTATTACCTATTTTTGGACATGTATCAGAATCTAATTCAGAACATTCTAATATGATGCAATTAGGACCACAGTCTCTCTTGGTCCCATATGCCCAATCTCCGTCTGAACAAGGTTGATTCTCCCCAGTATTGTATGGATTAACAATGGATGTTTGTTCGACTGTTTGTATAACTTCATTCATTCATTTTTTTTTTAGAAAAAATTTTTTATTTTATTATTTCAAAATTGATGAAAAATAAAAAAATATCGTATTTTTTAATATTATTTTTTTACTATTTTTGATCCATCACACCGTCAGGGTTCATATTTAGTGTAATTCTGATTTAAATTAAAACAGCAAGAAAGTCATTTTATATATAAATATATTTTTTAATGTTTGAAGAGAACGAAAAATGTTAGAATATTAATATATTGGTCTGATAGGAATTATATCAGGGAAATACAATATCATAACAATGTGATGGGGTGAATGAATATTTGATAAATTTTACGTTTAGAACGATTTAAACAGGTCACACGATATATTTTTCAAAAAATTGATGAATAATATGGAAACATCGTATTTTTATATTAGTAATTTTTACTATTTTTAAACCATCACACTGTCAGAGTTCATAATTACTGTAATTCTGATTTAAATTAAAACAGTGAGAAAGGTTAGTTTATATAGAAATATATTTTTTAATGTTTTGGAGTGAATAAAAATGTAAGAATATGAATATAATGGTCTGATAGGAATTATATCAGAAAAATACAATATCATAACAATGTGATGGGTTG
>ERZ869936.2662-NODE-2662-length-10230-cov-11.477346_pt1 | contig 10230 bp, 11 predicted proteins | sample MGYA00520876_ERZ869936 | MGnify/ENA primary metagenome ERZ869936 (study PRJEB32218, sample SAMN09650985) | biofilter metagenome | isolation source: enrty point of leading RO module | place: Saudi Arabia: Thuwal, RO plant located on Red Sea | collected 2016-02-17... | reverse complement strand
CCCCGTCGGAGTGCGCGATGTCGATCTCGATCTGATCGTCCTGCGAGACGCTCTCGGGCCTGAGGATTTGCTGAACGAGTCGTCGAATGCTGATGATCGAATCTGTTGTTCGAGGGGCCCATTCTCAGTCATCACTACATCGTCTCAAACGAGACGCCTCATTCGCACGAATGCTCGCGCATCAATGAACCAAGGTCCGCGCGGAAGCACTCCTTGCCTCTGACGCGGATCGCGAATTCATGATCCGACACCCACCCTGCGTCTTCAGAATAGTAGTTCTCGGATCCCGGATGCGGACGGCTTTTCCCGGCGATCACTCGTCCGAGTTCATCAGTCGGCCGATATCGGAAGAGAACGACGTAGACTCGTTGCTCTTCTAGGTCCATCTCGACGGCAATCCGCGCTTTCGTTCGCCTTGTCGGTGAGATCCACTGCTTCTTCGACATGAACGTCCAACATACGCCCGACTCGAGCAGCTTCTCGTAGGCATCGATGAACGGCTGTACGCTCCAGTTCTTTCGGCGGGCAACCCACAAACATGCCGCATGGACGCTAGTCAGAATGCGTCGCTTCTTCGCGTCGTTCGATTCCGACTGGTAGGTTGCAAAGTCGAAGGGCCAGTGAACCCGCATTGAGACACAGGGTTCATCATCACTCGGTGTCGAGTATCGATCCGAGAATGTGATAAATATCTTCCAGTCGTCGTTTGCAAGAACCTTTCCCCTGATCAACTCAGAGTAGGGCCAGTCAACACACACGACATGATCCATAAAGCGTCCAACGAATCCCCCCTTGAACCGTTCAGCGATTTCGTGATCGGCGCATGACTGGATTTCTCGAAGGTACATTGGAACAGGTGAGTCCGCCTGCGAGCGGTGCGTCTTCGATTCGAGTCACACTGTTTCATGATCACCGACCGGCGTCCATGCTGTCCAGCACCTTCCATGCGTCCTGCGGTGAAAGTGTCCCAGGCGCACCTCCCTGCAGCAGGGAGCGAAGCGAATCAGCTTGAAGACTCTGCCACATTACGATCAAATCCCGGGATCAATCCCAACTCATGTCTCGCGAGGAACCACTCAGGCACGTACAGGCCGACGTGTCCAGCGTCAACGCAGGCTTGCAGGCGTTCACGACAACCCGGCTCATCGCCAAGTTCGCGGTGATGAATTCCATCGTAGAACTCGAGCTGCGCTGACTCATAAGGGCGCGTCCAACTGGGGTGCGACATATGCTCAGGGGCCTCCTCGCGATCGTTCCGTCCCACAAGCATTCTGGCAATTCCGCCGGGCCAATGAAACGAGTCGCCACTGGCGAGTCGTTTCTCCAACTCCTTCACCACTGCGTCCATCGAGCACAGCTCTGGAGCTGTCACCGCCGCGTAATACAACAGCAGAGGAACGCCGATGTTTCCAGCCGCGTCGCCGTACCGACAACGTGTTCCCTCTTGCCAAAGCCCTACCGCATCCGGACGCCTATCCAATATCCAGAGACAGACACCGCACCGCTGGTATTGGTCGGCATTGCGCCGAGGTTGTTCTTCGATGAGTTCTTGTAGAATCCGAAGTGCATCCGGAATTCGACCTGCATAAAGGTATGCCGTACTGAGTATGTTCCGAAGGAAGCTGTCGTTCGGAACTGCCGCACATTTGAGCTCGAGAGTCTCAATCGCCTCCTGAGTTTGACCTGCCAGCAGGAGGCGTTCCGGTGTCATTTCCTCAGCTCTGTCACGAATCCAGGCTTCGAGTGCCTCGTCATCTTGTGGAAGATCATCGCCTGCTGACATCAGAACAATCCACCAAATCGAATTTCGCCCGCGGCGTTGTAGTAAAACAGTCCAACAGGTCCTTTGATTTCACCGTTTCGCTTCCATCCCGCCAGTTGATTCTGAAAGGTTCGGAATCCACTGTCCGAATTGGGCTTCAGCTCAACATGGCGGAACGGCAGATTGCCACCAAGGACATCACCGTCAATCCCGGTTTGCCCGCGATTGAGCCGGAGTCGAAAGTTCGTATTGGGGAATGCGTCCTTGAGAAAATCTGGAAAGACGCGCCGATGAATCAGGTTACCGAATTCTCGTGTCCCGAATCCGAAATACGAATTATGCACCAACACGCCGCTGGCGCCCACGAAGTAGACGTGGTCGATGTCGACTTCGAGGTTGTAGACCGCTTCCTCGACTGAACGAGGAGTGATCGCGGCGACCTGCGTAGTGGTCCCGTCGGCCTGCCGGAGTCGTTCGCCGACTGCCAATTCGCCCGCCGGTACGAATGCCCGACGATCCTCGCTCCAGAATGGATGGTTGTCGGTCGTGCCGATCGGTCCGTCGAGGCCGTCCACGTGCAGGTCGATGACGTTGCTGGCTGTATGGCGGAACGTGCCGGTGATCAGTCGGCGATCCGTGCCGTCGTCGGCCTCAATCTTGGGGCATGGCAGGATGCGTGTGACGACGGCCGGACCGGAGGCCCCCATCTCTGGTAGATCGAGGTCAATCTGACGGTTCGATAGAAGTTCGTGCAGCCACTCCTCACCCACCGGTGCAATGACGGGTCGGGCCAGCCAGCCAGCCTCAATCTCCGGCAGTGAGGCAGCAGCGTACACCAGCCATTCCAGCGGACGCAGGAGTTCGATCTCCAGCCGCGAGCCGTCGGCCTTTGCCATCTCCAGCCGCACGAGTCGCCAGGACTCAGGGTCGATGTCCGTGGATGGTTGGTATCCCTCAAGCTCCGGGTTGTCGGCCAGGACGCGCATGCCGGGGCGCAGGTCCTGGATGGGGCGTGTCAGCAATTGGCGAGTCGGTGACTCGGCCGCTGTGAATGAGACGCTCTCCGCCGCGTGGGGGATGTCGCTCTCGGATCGATCGCCCGAGTCGGGCGCTGCTGCCCAGAGGCACGCTGCCGCAGCACAAAACGCCGCCATACTCAACAGCCGGCGCAGGGACTGCTGTTTTCCGGAATCGGCCGGCGGGCGCTGTGTTGTCTGTTGGCGGGTCAACATGGCTCAATTCCTGTCATGCATGGTGCAGGAGAGGGAATAGATCGTCAATGGCATCCTGATCGCCGCCCGTGCCGGCGTTCCGCAGATCGCAGGTGCGGACCAGCGGGCCGAGGCGAACCGGCTCGAAGGCGTGACGCCAGAAGACGGGAAACGCGTCGTCTTCCAGCGGGTGCGGCCAGCCGCGCATCCCGGAACGGATCAGGCTTCGCCGCGAGCGGGGCCGGCTCGTCTTCGGTTCGCGGCGGCTGCGCAGTTCGTAACCGACCGCCAGCAGGACACCGGCCACGGCAATGGCGCGCAGGTTCCAGCCGGCGGCGACAGGTTCCGCAGCGTTGGCGGCTGCCGGATCGACCCAGCCGATCGCCACCGGCGTGTCGCCGGTGAAGCACTTGAACAGCCCGAAGAATCCGTCGCTGGCCTTTCCGAATTGTCGTCCGCCGAGAAAGCCCAGAGACAGCAGGTCGGTCCAGCCCGCCTCGCCGTTGATGAGTCGTTGGCCGGACTGAGCTAACCCGAAGGCGTTCCCCGCGAAATCGATGCCGCGGGCAGCCCTGTACGCCCATCCGGCATCTTTGACGGCCCATGCGCTCGCCTACAATACGAAGAACAACGGCATATCCGAATTCTTCGCAGTTGCGCAGAGGTCTGCGAGTTTCTGCAGAATCTCCCATGAATCATCATCAAGATCAACCGATTCCATCGTACTCTTGACAATTCGGCCCACGACGGAGACGAGTTGTGCCGGAACAACTTCGTTCTCAAAATCGTCAATCATGAGTCCGGTCTCGGCGTTAATCGCGCGAAAGACCCCGGTGTTCCAGGCTGCGTAGAATTCGGCATTGGACGCGAATTCGACAGACTCCACCCTTGTGGATTCCGAAACGTCTCCACACAGCAAGCTGTGCTTCGCCGAGTCATCCAGCGGCATGACAACGGCTCGCCGATACAATTCTGAACACTGCATAGATCGGGTTCACAGCAACTCACGGATGAGGAAATGCGTTGCAGCCTTGAGTTGATCGCCCCCCAATTGAATTGGACGATACGCGCGCGATTTCAGTTGACGCACAGGTGCCGGGATTCGACCGAGCAAGTTCAGGTACCGACCGGATGTTCCACCAAATCGATTGGGCTGAAAAATACGAAAGTACTTGCCAGCGACATCGATAACAACTTGACGACCGGTGGTTGGGTTCTCTGCAATGATTTTTCCAGTATTCGTTGCCCAGCGAGTAGCGTTCGGACCGGCGTGCCGCGCAAGGGCATCACGCAGTGACGCCGCAGGCCAATTCTTTCCGAACTGTGCGGCCCTAACCACTCCTGCAGGTGCGCTCTCTGCTGCGGCTGCACTTCCTGAAGCTGGCAGCGAAGCAAGTGCGAATGCCACCCAATGCGCCACCCCGACCCATTCACCAGCCTCATACAATGCCCCTTCGTGGTTTTGAGTCGCGATGTCTCCGTAAACCAGTTCGCGCAGCTTGTTGGATCCACCAAAGGTCAGTTTATTCGCCCATCCGGCGAAGAACTGATCGAGGCCGTTGAGAACAACATCTTCAAAATCGCCGGCGCGACCGCCGAACAGGCGAGCGCCGGCCACAACCACCTCGTCCCACAATTCTTCCAACTGCTCGTGGCCGATCGGCGGCACGTCGACACCGGCCAGTGCTCCGTCGGCAAGATCGTCAAGGATTTCATCCGGATTGGGAACCACTGCGGGTGGGTCGATCACCGCAGGCGGGACCGCCTCGCCGAACCATTCGTCCCAGTCGGCCGGTGTCATGGTGGGATCGGCATTGTCCTGGGCGCTGACCTCGGCCTCGGGCCGTTCGATGCCGTTGCGCTGGATGTGCCCCTGAACGGAGAGCCCAACGAAGTCGCCGGACGGCGCGTTGATGTCGTCCCCTTCGTGCAGGTCGTAGTAGTCGCTCGGCGGTTCCGGCATACCGGGCATCGGGTCCGGCAATGCCTGCACGTCAAACGGTCGGCAGCGGATCGCAGATCGCCCCCGTGAACCCGCACTCGCGGAAGAAGTCAGCGAACCTCTGGGACACGAGGACGGGAGGGAAGCGGTCGGTCAGCCGTGCAATGTCGTGGCCTTCGAGCGCAGCCGCCCTGAGGGTGAGCGTGCGCGCGTCGCGATCGCGAGCGTCGACCATGTTGATGATGTTCGCGATCGCGTAGCCGGGGATCTCTTCGCCATCGTGATGAAATACCCGCACGGGAAGATATTGAATGGCGCCATTCCCAAGTCCCTCTCTCTCCAGCGCCTCGCGAAGCCGGGCAGAGAAAACGGGGAGGACGAGCACATTCTCAAGCACGTCCTCCAAGTCGCCATCACACTCTGGAGATGCGCGCAACGACGCGTCTGTGTCCCAATTCGCTTGCCATCGGCCCATCTTCAGGTGCATGTAATCGACGCCACGCAGATCGTCCTCATCGGCATAGTACGTATTGGGGCCGCGGTGTTCGTCACCTCGAAAGCGAAATCGATACCACTTTGTCATCGGTCGTCTCTAGTGGCAGTCGGGGAAACCCTCCTGGAGATACGGCAATCGTGGGTCTTCGATGAGCGCGTTGCGCATCTTCCCCAGCGCTTCTTCGGCGGCCTCCTTTGCGGCGTCGCCGGTCTTATCGCCGATCGCCTCTTCCAGTTGATCCTGCACCCAGTCATGATACGCGTCCGTATGCCGTCCGCTGTGTCCAGGCAGATCCATTTTATTCACCGCGTCGCCCAGGTCGATTCCGGCACGTTCTAAGAGCTTCCTGAATTCTCTTGCCCGATTCCCCTTGTTCGACGCGATATGGTGCGTCTGGGATGGGAGAAGCCTCCACATCTGCTTGGCTTCCTCTTCGGTCAACTCACGTGCCAAGCGTTCCGACAACTCCGCCAGCGCCTCATCGCTCAATTCACGAGCTTGCCCTCGTCGCAACCCGTCGATCGCTTCGGCCGGACCCACGGAACGATACCCGCCCCGCACTTTCTTCCAGACCGTCCCTCCAAACTGAAACAGCTTGCCGGCCGCAACGTCCGTGGCGGCCGTCTTAAGTGCATCGGCCACTCGCCCCTGCGCCAGTTGACCGACCGGCACCGCACCTGGCACAACGTTCGCGACCGGGTTCGCTTCCATGTCGACGCCCCAAGCCTCTACGACCTTCTCGGGCGTCGTGGCTCGGTATTCCCGCCGGTTTCCGTCCTCGTCGGTGTAACCTCGGTAACCGCACAGGAATCGCCACCACTGTTTGAGACTCCAGAAGCTCGTCTCTTCAGTGATGGGATCCGGATTCCCCTCGGCCAGCATGATCGGCTCGCCCGTTTCCGGATCGACCCAGAATCCGTTTTCGTCGACCCAATGTCCGTTGTTGTACTCCGGCGGCACCCCCGTCGGATCACCCACCGTCTCATCAATCACATCCTCATGCGCCCCATCCCCGTACCAGTCGTCCCAGTCGGCTGGCGTCATTGTCGCGTCGGCGCTGTCCTGGGCGTCGACTTCGCTGGCGGGTCGCGCGATGTTGTTGCGGACGATGTTCGCGTCTTCGTCGTACTCGCCGACCCAGTCACCGGACGGCGCGGTCAGATCGGCCCCTTCGTGCAGGTCGTGGTAGTCGGTCCCGGCTTCGGGCGTCATGCCGGGCATGGCGCCGGAAGCATGGCCTTCACCCTCGCCGTGCCCGGACGAGCAGGGGCAACTGTCGTGGGCTTCCCCGCCGGGAATCTCTGCCATCGGTGGACGAGTTCATTGAGACGCTCGATTCCACCGCTGCCAATCGTGTCTGGCCAACACATCTTTCGAAACGCAGGAGCTCAGATGCTTGCCCAATTCGATTCGTGTGCGAATCGGAATTCCGTCGAGCCAACGAATCTGAATCTCTTCGCTATCAACGTACTCACATTCCAAATACTGACAGAGGATCGAATTCTTGATTACGTCACGTATTGCTCGATGCTCCGGCTTTCTCACCGATACAGTCTTGCAAGACTGTGGTTCAACTTGGGAACACACCAAGAACTCAAGTATGTGATTGAACGCGATTTCTGGGAATTCACACTTCTCTCTCGACAACCTCGCCATGTCTGCGTGTGCATCAAGCGTCGAGCCCGTCAGCAATTCCGCTATGGTGTCGTACGCGTTCTCACTCATGTGTATGGTCCTCAATGCCACTAATTATGAGCGCCAATTGACTCCAAGTACTTCTCGTATTCGTCCCAGCTCCCAAATGGAATGTACGTTGGGTCAACCATTCTCTCCGCCGCAACCGCGCGCATTTCCGCGATTCGAAGCTGCCTCGGAGTCAATTGGTCTGGTGTCAAGCCTTCAAAGATGCCTCCCTTCCCGAAATCATACGCATGCATCGCTTCGTGCGCAAGGTTGCGCAGCAAATTGGCTCCTTGAGATCTGTCGAGATAAATCCAACCTCGGTAATAGTACGCCGATGCCCCCGGCTGAATCTCATTCAATTCCCGATACTTCACGAACTCTCCGTGGTCTTGTAAGCGGATGAACTCCTCGGGATCATACTCAAGCCTTTCGAGGTATCGTCGAAGCCCCGGCTGATGCTCCAGCAACTCTTCGAGAAGCTCTTGTGCAGAATGCTCAAATCGCCCTGCCGAGTCGCACAGATCGCCAATAGACGGGAGCCCACTCGGACTGCCTGCGACGCCGTCGACTTTTCCGACGATCGCGGCGGCATCATCCGCGGAGCGGAATGTACCGTCCATCGCAGCTTCGAAGACGTCTCCAAGATGGCCCTCCTTGCGGAGAAGCGCGAGCGGCAGTGGAATCGCGCTCAGTGTGGCACTGCCCAACTGTCCGTCTGAGGCGTAAGCGAATACGAGGACGATTGTTCCGTGCGGCGTCCATTCCAGGATTCCGGCTGAATATGCCTCCGTGAGCTGCGCAGCAATTGCTGCCGCCTCAGCTAACGCCTGCTGATTGGAGAGTTGGAGGAGTTCGTGCAGTTTCTCTCCATCTCCTGCGAGATCGTGTGCCACAATTCGCTCACGAATCGCTGGATCACCCCAAGCTTCCAAGAGCTGCTTCATCAGCTCCTGGGCGGCCTGTATGGGATTGAGTGCTTCATCGAGCTGAATCTCTTGATCGCCGTCAACCCAATCGAGATCGGAGACGCGACCGAACCACGAGAACCACAAATCGGTGAAATACCAGGAATTCCCCGCCTGCTCGTAGAACTCCAGCATCTGGAGTCCGTCCGCGCCGTAGAGAAACTCGAACGCGGCCAGGACGTGCTGGCGCTGTGCGTTGCTGAAGAACTCGTCCCAATCAGCCGGAGTCGCATCGGGATGCGTGCTGTCGTAGTCGGTGACTGCGAGGGTCGATACCGTGATTCCGTTACGTGTGACACCGGTTCCATCATTCGTGAACGTTCCAACCCAATCACCCTGATGGTCTTCTTCTTCGTCCGACGCACCGCCTCCGTTCAACTGCTGATCATAGTAGTCGCTCAAATAGAATCCCGTCCCAGCAGGACCCGCTGCGCCAGAATCGCATGCGCAAGAACAGTATTCGACATGAGCTGATGGATCGAACGGGTAGTCAGAAGTCTCCACCATCGGCGACGCCTCCGGCGGGCCTTCCTCGTTCTCGACGGTTGGGGCGGAACTGAGATTCTTGGCCCCACTGTTGGCCCCGTCCGCGGCGGCGGAGAGGGATCCGGGGCCGCCGCGGGGCATCGGGGCGTCGCCGGTGGAGGGGTCGTGGGCTTCAAGGCCGAGTGCGGCGAAGGTGTGGCCGCCGGGGGCGCTGTAGCCGGCGACGCCGTTATGCAGATCCAGGCCGCCTTCGGTCAGGTTGTACTGGCCCGGCATGTTCATGCCAGAGGAGGTGACGGTCGTTCCGCCGCCCGAGCCGTTCGCCGTTTCGGTCTCGTCGCTGAACACGTGACTGGTGTTGACGACGTCGCCGCCCGGCACGCCGTGCTCTTCCGTGTCGCTGGTGTAGGTCTGCCGCACCGGACCGTAGCTCACCGGCCCGGAAAGCGTTTCGTCGGTGGTGTGCGTCTCCTTCTCGAAGATATCGATCAGGATCGAAGGACCGCTCGCGCTGCCCGATCCCGAACCGGAACCGGTCCTGTCGACCGAGACGTCGACCGTCTGCGTGCTGTCGGAACTCACCTGCCGCGTGGTGGTGAACGTCGTCGGCGACCCGCCGCTGCCACTGCCGGCCCCGCTCGCCGCGCCGCTGGCGGACCAGGCGCCGTCGGGGTCGATCGTTTCATCGAACAGCGTATACGACCCTTCGCCCGAGATGAGCACGTCGTACGCGCCGCCCGTCTCCAGCCAGCCGGTGTGGACGTCGATCATCGTCGTCGGCGCGACCGGCGTGACGTCCTTCTGCCCGCTGCGGCTGACCTCCGCCCGGTACTCGCGGGTCTCCCCGTCGGAGTGCGCGATGTCGATCTCGATCTGATCGTCCTGCGAGACGCTCTCCGACGAGGTGTGCAGGTGCGTCACCTGGCCGTTGTCGTAGCCGTAGACGTCAACCGTCGAATGCCCGGCCGAGCCGCCCAGCGAGAAGACGACGTCCGCACTGACGGTCGTCTGCCCGCCCCCGTCAACCCGCGTGAACGACCCTGGCCCATCGGTCGTCAGCAGCCACTCCGATCCGTGCGAATTGGTGACGATCCGCTCCCGCTGGTCGTCGACCGTCTCCGTCCCGTCGGCGTGCCGGTCGATCGACTTGCTCGCGTTCTCCTCGGTGAAGTCCCCGCCCGAGCCGCTGCCGGTGGTACCGTTCGCGCAGGTGGAAATCGACGCGAGTCAAACAACCGGAGGATCAAGGTAGAACAACCCCAACTCCATTCCCGAAGAAGCCCGCGCGATCGCCTTGCGAACTTCTGCTGACTCATCATTTTCGCAGACCTGTGCGGCATACCCGATCAAAGCTCCTCCACGAATGAAGAGGCCTTCGACGGCTGCCAATCGCATTTCAGGATCACGGTCCACAAGAAGACCGATCAAGACCAGATCGAGATGTATACTGTTTTGGTTTAACAATTCCTGTACCGCAGCCATCCGTACTCGATCGTCCTCAGACTGATTGAACGCAACTCTCACCAACACAGCCTGCACCAAATCCGAATCGGCATACCTACCGAGATCTTGGACAGCAATCTTTTTCGCATAATCAAGCGCAATGCTCGATGGAAACGGAGCATCGCCATGTCCTGCCTCAGTTGAAAATGGAATCGGAGTCTGGTCGGGTTAGTACCACCTGA
>ERZ869936.2661-NODE-2661-length-10235-cov-4.411100_pt1 | contig 10235 bp, 4 predicted proteins | sample MGYA00520876_ERZ869936 | MGnify/ENA primary metagenome ERZ869936 (study PRJEB32218, sample SAMN09650985) | biofilter metagenome | isolation source: enrty point of leading RO module | place: Saudi Arabia: Thuwal, RO plant located on Red Sea | collected 2016-02-17 ... | reverse complement strand
GCCCGGCCTCGGCGGCCAGCGGCTGCGATGAGTCGCTCGGGCCGCTCACCTCGTCGCCGACCCTGTACCGCGACGTCGACGGGCTGGTGAACATCGTCATCGGCGACGATGGATGCCGGGTGTACCGCTTCTCGGTGCTGGAGTCGGCCGCCGAGCCCGAGCCGACGTGCGACACCTGCGTCGCGCCCGACCCGCCCACCGCGTGACACTACACGCACGCGCAGCCCAGCGGCGGGTTGGAGACCAGGTTGTTGTCGATCTTGGACGCGTCGAGATCCACGGCAGGCTCGGGGGGCGTCTGCGGCGGCAGGCCATGCTGCATCGCAAGGCCTTTCGCCAGCTCGGCGGCGTATTTTGGAAACGCCGGCATCTGCGCAGTCAGCCAGGGACGCGGCTTTTGCTTCACCGCGCCCGAAAGGAATTGCTCCGTCCACTCGGGTTTTAATTTTTCCCCGAGCAATTCAAGGCCGGGGAATCCGTCGAACTGCCCATGGCACGACGCGCAATTGAGGTGCTTCATTTGCCTGTGGGCAAATTCCGCCGCGTCATGCCGCGCCAGTGACGCGCGGTCAGTGGCCAGGAACGCCCTCAACACCTCGCGTTGATCATTGGTGAAATGAAACTGCGGCGCTTGGGGTTCCGCGCCCGGTTTTTCAGCAAGGCATCCCGTGGCGGACGGTGCGCCTGCGGCCAGCGGCTTTGCGGAAAATGTGTTCTCCAGTTTCAGGGAATGGCAGTTGAGGCAGCCTGTGGACTGAACCAGCTTTTTGCCGCGCTCCACCGCGCTGTCACCACCACTGGCGAAAGTGGCGGGCTTCTCAGAATGCGCCAAGAAGTAACTGGCCAGTTGGCGGCGCTGGTCATCGGTCAATTGAAAGCGCGGCATCCGGATCCAGGCGTAATGCGCGTCGGGCTTTTCCAAAAACGCCTCCAGCGCGCCGGGCAGAAACTTGGCCCCGACCTGCTTGAGGGAAATTTTTGCCGCTTCATTTTCCTGCGAGCCGGGCGTGGTGTGGCATGCGCCGCAGTGGAGCGTTTCAAACAGTTTTTTGCCGGCATCGGCCAGCGAGGCATCCGCAGTTTGGGTGGATGGCGTTTCTGTAGACTTCAGTGAGCCAAGATACTCGGCGATGGCCCTGGCGTCGTCGGCCGCCTGCGGGCCGTGAAGCAACTGCGGCATCGTGCCGTCCGGGCGCATCGCCTTGGGATTAAGAATCCACCGGGCCATCCAGTTCGCGCCGCGCCGGGAGCCGATCCCCTCGAAGGTCGGCGCGTCCATGGCCAGTTCGGGCATGCCGGACGGCGGCTTGCCGCCGTGACAATGGAGACAGCGATGTTCCACGAGCAGATCGCGTCCCTGGCGCAATCGGACGGCTTTCATTTCCTCGTCACTTGCCGCGTGGCTCAGGGCCTTGCCGGGGATGGGCTGCGGAAAACTGTCGCGCGGTTTCCAGTGCAACCGCACGTAGGCATCGCCCTGCTCGGGGCTGGTGAAGGTGGCCACCAGCACGTTGGTCGCGCCTTTGCCCAGGCGGACAGTTTTGCTGAGTTCGGTGGCGCCGCTTGCGGCGGAAGCCTCAAGGACGACCGTGCCGTTGATCTCCAGCTTCAAGGCGCCGTTCAGTTCTGCTTGGAAGGCATAATCACCGCGCAGGTCCACGCCGAGGAATCCGCGCCATTCAGCGGTGAATTTGCCCGGTTTGAGAAACGGCGTCGCCGCCTGGCCAACCGGAACAAACAGCGCCACGTTAGCGGCGCTGGCCACGTCCTTTGCGCTGTTGCTTTGTGAGAAATGAACCGCCAGCCCCGGCGCGGCGGCGCCCTGGCCTAATGCAAGTCCCGCCGTTGGGATGGCGCAGATCCTCAGCGCCATTTTATTGTCCCATTGGTCAAATGAACGGCGCGGCATGGCGGGTCGCTGAATTGGATTTCAACCGGCGCGGCTGGCTTATGGAACCACATTGATGGTGTGCTGGATATACTGGCGGATTTCCGTGCCATCCCTGGCCTTGATGTCGAACTGGATGCTCTGTTGCATCACTGGCTTCAAATCGGCGATTTCAAGGATGACCGTGCGCCCGTCGGCGGACAGCTTGGCATCCTGGATTTCCACGTCGTCGCGGCCCTCCTTGGTCGGGTCGGCAAGGGAAAGTTCCGGCGAGCCGTATTTCTCGCTGCGATCGTAATTCCAGCGCTTGACGCTGTAGCTCTCGGGATCGGCGGCGTATTCGCGATCCAGCGGCTGGGTGAAGGTGAGCCGCACCTGGCCTTTGCGAATTTCCAGTTGAGAAACCGAATAAACCGGCTGGCCGGTGTAGCGCACGCGGTCGAACCCGGCGAGCTTGGCCGCGCTCGTTTGCCAGCCTTGCAGGCCGCAGATGTAAAGCTGGCCGTCGGCGGGATTGAACCTGCCGCGCATGGCCGACGAGGTGAACTTGAGCGGGAACTTCACCACGCCGCCCTGCATTTGCCCGTAGATGCGCTCCTTCATCACAAGATAAAGCGCCGATTTGCCATAGGATAAATGAAGCAGTTCGCCTGAGAACGGCCCCCATTTGTCGCTGGTGACCCAGACCTGCCCTCCGCCGGAGTTATCAATGTCCTTCTTGGACATCCAGCAGAGCGGTTGCTTGAACGCCGGGATGGGTTTCCTGTGCGCCAGGTCCTCGACGCCGTAAAAGCCGCCGGGCTCAACCCAGTTCAGCGGGCAGGTTGGCATCCAGGTGCCCTCGTTGTCGCCGGTGGTGAGCTCGCCATTGGGGCCGATTCCCATGCCGTTGGGCGCGCGGAAGCCTGTGGCCACGACTTCAAACTTTTTGCCGTCGGGCGAAATCTTCACCATCGCTCCGGCATGCGCGCTGATGCTGCCAAAGTTGTCGCCGCCAAAGCCGCGTCCGCCGCCGCGCACCGGGCCGGCCTTGGCGGTGTAAAAGTTTCCTTCCGCATCGGTTTGAAGATCAAAGACAAACTCGTGGAAGCCTGGTGACGAGGTGATCTGGTTGTTGAAGTTCTCGTAGAAGTCCGCCTCGCCGTCGTTGTTGAAATCGTGGTACCGGGTAATCTGGTCGCGACCGGAGGTGTAAATGACGTCATTGACAATCTTCAGGCCGAGCGTCTCGAAGCCTCCGGAGGCAAAGCGTTTCCACTTGAGCTTCTCCAGTTTGTCGTCAATGCCCGAGACGATGTAGATGTCGCCGTCCCACGTGGAGATGGCCGCGCGCTTGCCGTCGGAGAAGAAATCAAAACCCCCGGGCCGGATGCGGCGTTTCCAGACGTTGTCGCCCCAGTCCATGCGCTTGACTTTCTGCCCGTTGACTTCCTCCTCGACCTCGCGCCCGGAGGCCTGCGGCGGCGTCAATTGGTCCACGACATAGGCGCCGTCGGGCGTCTTGTCGAACGCGAGCACGCCCTTGGTGGTGACGGTTTCAGGCCAGCGCGTGGGGCCGCCTTTGATGACATCGGGAATCTGCGGACGACCGGCCAGCAGTTTGGTGAAGGCGGGGTAATCGTCGCGCTTGCCGCTCCAGAGTACGACTTTGAACGTCTGCGCACGCGACCAGTAGCCGGGCACCGAGACGCTGATGCGGGATTCGCCGTTCAGCTCAAGCTTCACGCCCATCGGCGCATCCACCAACGCCGCGACCGTCACGGTGCCATCAGGCCGCGCAAGGATGACACGGCCGTTTTTTATTTCGCCCGTGGCTTTTTCGTCCTCGCAGAGCAGCAGGGAAAACCGCTCGCGTGTCGGACCGATTCTGAAGTTGCGCACAAAGCCCACCTGGCCGTCGGCGGCCACGCTGGTGGGAAATTCCCACACCGGCATCCCGAGCGCCGAGTAGGACAGCACCACATCGTCCCCGTTGAGATAAAGGCCATTCCAGTGCGCCAGCTTGGCGTCAATCGGGCCAAAGGGCTCGGGCCGGGTGTCCGAGAACTCGCCCTGTTCTGGCGCCACGCCGGGAACCGGCCGTGTTGCGAATTTCAAGTCCCCCGCAACACTGGGGTTGTCGCCGTGCTTACCGTCAAAGGTCACGCCAGTGAAGTTCAGGTATTTGCCGGTCCAACCGGCGGACCAGCGCAACAGGTCGGTGTCGAAACAGGCATAAGCATCGTTGCCGAGCTTCAGAGCGATTCCTTTATTGGCAGTGTTCCCGGCGGGCGCGCCGGCGGTGATTGCTGCGGTGACAAAGGGAAAATCCTGATCCAGATCGCCCTGGGCCGCCCAAGTCTTCTTCTTGGCAGGTTTTTGTGCCTTGTCCGCGGCGTGAACGGTTGAATCGAAGGACAAAACGGAGACGGCAATGGTCAACAAAACGGGAATCAATCGCATAATCAGTGTGTCGAAAGGGGCGGAATTGACCTGCTTTCGCGGGTGAAGTTTCTATCAGAGCCGCAACTTCCGCGTCCAGCGGCAAAATGAAAAACCCCCTCGACGCGCCGCTTTCCTGTGCGCTATACGACTGCGATGCAATTCACCCGTTTCGTTCTCTTTCTCGCGCTGGCGTTCGCGACAACCGCACAAGCCAAAACCTACGACCTCGTGATTTATGGCGGCACGTCAGCGGGCGTCATGGCCGCGGTGCAGGCCAAACGCATGGGCAAAACCGCCATCATCGTCGGCCCGGACAAACATCTCGGGGGTCTTTCCAGCGGTGGCCTCGGCATGAGCGACACCGGTGACAAACGGGTCATCGGCGGCTTGTCGCGCGAATTTTATCATCGGCTTTGGAAGGAATACAACGAGCCCTCCACCTGGAAATGGCAGAAGCGCGAGGAATACGGTAACAAAGGCCAGGGCACACCGGCCATCGACGGCGATCTCCGCACAATGTGGGTTTTTGAACCGCACATCGCCGAAAAGGTTTTCGAAGATCTCGTTCGCGAGCACAAAATTCCCGTGCATCGCGACCAATGGCTCGACCGCGCCAAGGGCGTGAAGAAAAAGAACGGCCGCATCACTTCAATCAAAATGCTCAGTGGCAAAACTTATTCCGGCAAAATGTTCATCGACGCCACCTACGAAGGCGATCTCATGGCGGCGGCTGGCGTCGATTATCATGTCGGGCGCGAGGCCAAGAGCGTTTACGGCGAAGAATGGAACGGCGTTCAAACCGGCGTGCTGCATCACAAACATCATTTCGGCGCGGTGAAAAAACCGATCAGCCCCTACGTCGTGCCCGGCGATCCGAAGAGCGGCGTGCTGCCGCGCATCAGCACGGAGCATCCCGGCGAATACGGCTCCGGCGACAAAAAAGTTCAGGCCTATTGCTTTCGACTCTGCCTCACCGATCATCCGGACAATCGCCTGCCCTTCCCGAAACCCGAGGGCTACGATCCCAAGCAATACGAACTGCTCGTGCGCATCTACGACGCCGGTTGGCGCGAGACGTTCGAGAAATTCGACGACATTCCAAATCGTAAAACCGACTGCAACAACCACGGCCCATTCAGCTTCGACAACATCGGTTTCAACTACGATTACCCCGAGGCGAGTTACGAACGCCGCCGCGAAATCATCAAAGAACACGAGATTTACCAGAAAGGTTGGCTTTACTTCATCGCCAACGACCCGCGCATTCCCAAGGAGGTGCAGGACGAAATGCGCCGCTGGGGTTTGGCCAAGGATGAATTCAAGGACAATGGCCACTGGCCGCATCAACTCTACATCCGTGAAGCCCGGCGCATGATCGGCGCGTATGTGATGACCGAGAACGAACTGGTGAAACGCCGTCCCACGCCCGATTCCGTCGGTATGGGCTCTTACACGATCGATTCCCATAACGTGCAGCGTTACATCACGCCCGAAGGATACGTGCAGAACGAAGGCGACATCGGCGTCTCGACCAAAGGTCCTTACCAGATTGCCTACGGTTCGCTTGTACCCAAGCGCGGCCAGTGCGACAACCTGCTCGTGCCGGTCTGCGTTTCCAGTTCCCACATTGCCTATGGCTCGATTCGCATGGAACCGGTCTTTATGATTCTGGCCCAATCCGCCGCCACCGCCGCTGCCATGGCCATCGATCAAAAAATTCCGGTGCAAGACGTGCCATATCCCAAACTCCGCGAGCGCCTGCTCAAGGATGGGCAGATTTTGGAGAAGGTGAAGCCATAATCGTTAAGATTGAAGTTTGCGGATAAAGCCTGCGTCAACCTTCCCAAGCGTTCTTTTGGCTTGAGCCAAGCGTGGCCCTCCCAAACGCCCCAAAGACTCCGAAACCCGTAGCGCTCCATGCGCGTGAAGCACCGCCTTTGCAAAATCGGCGTTTACTTCAGCCACTTCAGACAAGCAGCCGCCAAGTCGGTCCGCTGGCAACGCCGCGCAGCGTTCAGCCAACCAGGCGGGATTGAAGCGTTTCACAAGTTCCACTGCCTTCGGTCGGTCAATCGCCGCCAGCCGATTTATCCCCTGACAAATTTTTTCGAACTGTTCCAGTTTGGCTTTCGCCTCCAGAAATCGGACGTCAAGTCGTGAGAGAATGTCACGACCCAAATCAGCGTCACACTTGAAGATGTCGTAAAGGCCAGCCGCAATCCCCTCAAAGCGTTCGGCATGAATGCGGCGAACTAGAAAATCGATGCCCGCTTTGCGCAACAGGTTGGATGTTCTTCGGTCAGAACCGTTAACTTTGTTCAGGTTGCAGGTCAACGACCAAAGCTGTTGGAAATCGAAGTGCTCGTCCGTCAGCTTATTGGCTAGCAACTCGGAAGGAATCGCGTGGTAGAGCATCCGCGCAAGATTCGTGTCTGCTTGGTTAAGCTCCGCTAGAGTGTGACTGATTTGGAGCAAACTAACGCTTTGAAGTCGGCTCGCAGTTTTCTGCAGAGAAACACAACCAAGAACGTGCGCGGTTTTCTCGGGGTCAATGGCATGTAATTCCCGGACGGCACGCCCAAATGCTTCCATTGCAGCCATGTCAAGCGCCGCAACGAGAGTCGCCTCGTCAAGCGTAAGGTAAAGCTCTCGCGTGAGGTGGCGATCAATTCCATTGAGTTCATTAAGCGCCTTCGTCAGCGTCTTCAGAGGGGCGGTGCTAACTTTTCTAGCGAGCACTTTCCGATCTGCGGCTTTGAGACCAGCGCGAGCCTTCGCCGAGCTCACCCGTGCAATTTCGCTCAGCGCTTTTCCTACGTGGACCAAATCAGCTCTGTTAATCAACTCGGCAAGGCGGATTGTTTCGACGGCGTCCGCTAGTCTTCGGGCGGTCCTTGGACTAATCTTGTTAATTTCCGCCAAGCCGTTGCCGAGAAGGGACAGCCGGGGTTCACGCGTCAGACTTTTCAGAGCTGAGGCGTCCAGCATCTCCAATAGCGTCTGCGCCCCGCGCGCATTAATGTCCTTCAGACGACTCAATCCAAACATAACAGCCGTTATGTTGCATGCCTGCATGGCCGCGACCCAAAAGGTCTTCGGAATTCGCTCAAAAAGCGCTTGTGCCGCAGCGGAGTCTTGCAGATTCAAATCAGCAAACGCCTCTGCCATCTCATCGAACCTCATTCCGCCAAATTGAAGTTGTTCAACAAATCCGCCAGCGTCGCTGCGGACGAACAGCCGGAAGACATCAGCAGCCTTTCTTCCCGCGACGGCTCGCAAATGCCTCAACCCACGCAACACATCTTCGAGCATTTCTTTCCGAGCATTCGCGGCCAGAACACGCGCGTCCGCTAGTGTGGCGAGAGATCGGGCCGCCTGTGGATCCACCTCGTTTAAGGAGCGAATGCTGTAACAAGTTAGGTAAAAATCTGAACCTTCCAGCATGGCAGCACGGTCGCAGTCTGAAAAAGTTTCAACAAACCTCGTGTAGTCTCCGCGGTGTCCACGATGAATTGTCTTGAGAAGCTTAACGTAATTCAGCACTGGTTTCTGCGAAGTCAAAATTCTCTGGCGCAACTCGGGATTTTCAATCGTCAAGCTTTGCGCATAACGGCTCACCTCTGCTGGGGTCAGGTAGATCTTTGCCTTGAACAGGAAATTGACCAAACCTTCAATCGTTCCTTGTTGCCGGTAATACTCACAAATCCGCTCCTGAACGTCGGCGTCTTTTAGCAAGGGGACGAATACTTTTCGCGCCCGATGCTCGAATAAATTGACGAACACTTCTTCGAGGTTGACGGGAAACCGCTCGAAGGCTCGCAGGTAGTCGCGAAACGCAGCGAGCTGAAAGTCGGTGCGGTTGGCGAAACGCGACGCGAATCCCCGGCTCTTTTCGTAGGCTTCAACGAGAAGCGAGGCAAAACCGGAACGCGGCAACGCGATCAATCCAGTCCGACGTTCCAGGCCACAGATGCCCTTGTGTCGTAGCTTCTCGCAAAACTGTTCTTGGCCGGTTGGGATCTGATATTTGATTTCCAGCTCTCCCAGAGCTGCAACTTGAAGAAGCAATCCACGCTCGTTCTCGTTCAATGGATTCAAATAGCGAGAGGCAATCCCCTCCAAGATGGCGGGATGGTTCAACTCAGCGAGCGCTTGCCGGGGTGTCCAGAATGAGAGCGCGGCTTGAAGGTAAAACAAATTCCCCTGAACGTTTTCAACCAGTTGGCTTTCATCACCGACTAACAGAGCCACGCCGTTAGCGGCTTCCCAAGCAGCCTTGTGCTTTCGCGTTATGCCAATGATCTTGTCAGCGACTTTGCCCCCAAGCGTTTCATCAAGTGAAAAGCACCGGTTGCGTTCTGCAAGCTCCCGAACGAAATCCCCGGCAAATTGGTCTTGTGCTCTTCGCCCCTCTTCATCCACTGGTCGGGCGACCAACAGACAACCAACATTCTTAGGCAGGCTGGCAAATCTGCGGTAAAGAGAACTGGAGACATCCATGTTCAAGTGACAATCCTCAAGGATGAATAGCACCTCGCCGATAGCACTGGCTGCCCACAAATCGTTCCAAACCTCCGCGAACCGAATTGTCGAATCTAAACGAAGATGAAACACATGGTAGCGGTCTAATTGGAAATTCCGTCCGAGTTGACATGCCATGACTGTTTTCCCTGTCGCGGTGTTCCCAACCAGAAGCGCAAGGCGTTCACCCATTCGGCCATCTAGCACCGCTTCCATCTCGTCCATCAAATCAATCTCTTCCCTTGTGAAGAAAACCAAGCCCTTCTCAAAGAGTGCCACGTTTGGAAAAGCAACGGACGTAGTGACTCGTTCAAAAAGCTGTTGCAGCGACTCAAAAAGCCTCGGTTGAAACGAGTCCGCTGGCACGAGAATTTCCCCCTCAACACACTGTCTTCTGCGTTGTTCGGCTCGTTGCTTCCATGACCGCAATTGCTCGACAGAAAATCGTTTTGCGTCGTTGTCCACCAACTTTCCGCAAAACTGACACAGCCAAATACCATTCGAGATGTCACTTCGCTGTTGTGGAGTTAGTGAGGCGTCGTAGCGCGCGCCACCCGGCGACGCGGCGGTGATGTGAGCCGCGACACCGATGTTAACAGCTTTCGATGGATTGTCGTGCGGCCCACTGGTTGCCCAGCCGCAACGAGAGCAGAGCATTCCCACCCGTTCGCGCAGGGTCGCCTTCACGGCGGATGAGAAATCGTCTCTATCGCTCATAGCTTCGTCGGTTACACGGTTAGTCTTACCACGCTCGCTACTGACGTAACTCTGGTTTGAATTTGGCGGTTATATTTTTCCACATACAATCTTTCCCGATCATCCCTCATGGTTGGTTTGAAGATTTAGACACATCCGAAAAACTCTGGCACGCGAGAAATTCATCGTTATCCCCATGAAATTAAACTGATCGCGCTAAAACAATTTCACTTCCGCTCAGCCGTTTCGTGAAGTTTCAAGCGAAGCCCGCGTCCATCGAGTTGGCCTCGATGGCATTGCTCAGCTCCGGCGTTTTTATTTCGGGCTGGCTTCGGTCAGCAGCAGGGCCGCTGTTTTAATTCCGTTGACGGCGTTTCAGCGCAGGCTATTTCCGCTCCCCAAAACTCGTCACTGCTCGGCCCCAAAGCGGCTTGCTGAGTTCAGCATTCCATTTGTCATAGGCGGCCTGAAGTTTCTTGGCGATGGCTGGTTCTTTTTCGAGCAGGTCTTTTGATTCGCTGATGTCGCGCTTGAGGTTGTAGAGATGGCGGGTGCCTTCCTCGTCGGCTTCCAGTTTCCAATCGCCGCTGCGCACGGCCCATTGGGTGCCGAATCGCCAGAACAGAAATTCATGCGGCGCACCCTTTTTCTTTCCGCTCAGATAAGGCAGCAGGTTCACACCATCAAACCGCAGCGCCTTGTCGAT
>ERZ869936.2660-NODE-2660-length-10238-cov-4.537563_pt1 | contig 10238 bp, 17 predicted proteins | sample MGYA00520876_ERZ869936 | MGnify/ENA primary metagenome ERZ869936 (study PRJEB32218, sample SAMN09650985) | biofilter metagenome | isolation source: enrty point of leading RO module | place: Saudi Arabia: Thuwal, RO plant located on Red Sea | collected 2016-02-17 ... | reverse complement strand
GTGTCGAGCTCGCCCGCGCCCGTCCCGTCGACGATCCTAACCCGTCCGTTCGCGTCGGTGTCGAGCGCGTAAGCGCCACCTGTTACCGCGTCGCGAATCTCGGTCACCGCATCGGCCGCAAGTTCGCTTGCACCGATCGTGTCGGCGGCCAAGTCGCCCGCGCCCAGTGTGAACCCAAGAGCAGTGAGAGTCCGCGTTCCGCTCGTCCAGACGTTCGCCGCTGAGTGCGTACTCCAATCACCCTTGCCGTCGAGCGCCGACGCCGCGATCGCGGCCGCTGTAATCGCGCCCGATGCGAACGCACCGACTGCCAACTCGCCGCCCGAAAGTGTCCCGTTGACGTTGTCGAGATCGATGCCGCCCTCACCGTTGGCTGTGACGTCAAGGGTGTTGCCTTCGGTCGTCTCGGGTCGGTAAATCTCGACGGTTCGAGTAACCGGCGCCATCCCCGAAACCGTGATATGAAACACCATCTCCTCGGAATCATTGCCAGCCGTTAGCGTGGTGTCCTCGTCGAGCAGCAGCGCGTAGACGCCCGGCATATTGGTGGCGTCGATCTCGGTCACGGTTGGCGTCGTCATCGCCACGTCGGCAGCGCCGTTTCGCGATCGGTGAACAGTGAACGACGACAGCCCCGTTTCGCGAGTCTTGAGATCCGTCGCGTCAACTGCGACGAAGTAGAGATAGCGATCTGTTGAGCCGGACGGAATTCTCATGTTGTGATCCCCGACTCTATGGCGTGCAGACCTTGGTTGACGATCGCACCACCGCCACCACCACCACCGGTCGCAGGTTCCTCAAAGTTGACGCCGTTGTGCAAGAATTGCTTCGACCCGCCCGCATCAACGTCCACGTACACATCAGCACTGGCTTTAGCGAGAACAGGAATAACCTGCAAAACGCCCGGTTCGTCAGGAGCGATCGTCCCCACAATCTCCTGGTGGGTTCCAGTGTCGGATCCGCTCCATGTCTCGCCGCTGTCGGTCGCGATCGTGTTGCCTGCTTCAGCACTGCACGGCGACGCGGAACCCTCTCCGTACGGAGTGCCTGAACTTCGGTGGATTCTTTCGTGCGTCACCAGCGTGTTCGGCGATGCTGCCTCGCTCGGCTTAACCACCTGAATCCAAAACTCGTCGTCTTTTAGTGATGACGCTTCGTTGTGCGCAAGATGAACCGTGTAGCCCGTGTCACTGGAATCCACGTTTCTGGCGATCGGCCAGCCAACGAGCGGAGCCCCTAAGCTGCACGTTGAATTGGAAATGAGATTGATGCTGTAGTCCGTGTCCCCATCGTTCATCCCGCCGGTTCGAGTCGAGCTAGTCGAGATCTCGATGTCACCCTGCTCACAGCTGTAGCGGGCCTGAAGCGGGCGAGCCGTTACGTTGGATTCAGAGCACTGCTCGGTGTAGACGTAATTGCCAATCCCACCGATGGCGGTGTAGGCACGCGACCGAGCGAGCACCCCGCTGGGGAACTTGCAGCGGCGGTAGGTCGCTGAGCAGTTCCCGCCCGAGTTGTTGAACGTCGCCAGAGAGATGGACGTGTTGCAGCCGCTGAAGTCGACGTCCTGGAATTCGACCATGGAGCCGTCACCGTTGCCGGTCCAGCTGACAAGCGCCTGAGTGTTGTTCGCTGCTGTCCACGTCCCACCCTTTACGAACAACCTCGACCCTTCCTGGTGGATTTCAAGCTCTTGGGTGGCGTCTTCGAGCGTGACGTCGCAATCGATCATCTCTATGTATTGATCGTTCTGGTTACACATCATGCGGTCTTTTGCGACGAGCGTACATTCACAAAAACGCCAAGACATGCCCGCCGCCGCGAAGATGAAATCATCGCCGGCTTCCAGAGTCATCCCGTAGAACTTGACATGACCGTGACAGCTAAAGTCGGAAGCTCCGGTTGACGAAATCTCTCTCGCTCCGGCGCTGTAGGTGTCATCGTCTCCGTTGCCCGCTGCTCCCTTAGACACCGAGACAACGCGAACGGGATTGGTCTTGGTGCCGTTGGAAAAGTTGAGAGTCGTCGTTGCCCCGTTGTTGTGGTCGTGCGTGTCGATAACTCGGACTTCGTCTCCGGCCTCAGCGACGCCATCAATGACGGTTAGACTCGAAGCGGCCGTCGCCCATGTGTCGTATGGCGAAGTGTTGGAGCCGGCAGAATCAACGAACCGTAGGGTCATTTGAGATCAATCAGCTGGGAGCAGGGCATCTCCGTGACCCGGAATGCCAGGAATCTCTGGTGCAGCGTTCTCCCAGGATGAACCGCGCTGCCGTCCCCACTGGCATCTGGATCGACGAAGCAAAGGGACATCAGTTCTTGGTGTAACCGAGCGCCGCAATAAATTGATCGACCCACGCGCGATGCGCTGGAGCCAGCGCGTCGATTACCGCCTTGCTCGTCGCAGCCGCTTCTGCGAATGAGGCGTCGGCCGTCGTAACATCCTCAGCGGGAAGCGTTGACCGCCACGAGTCGTAATCGACTGCGAGCGTAGCGATAGCTTGGGTCGACGACACCGACCTTGCTCCGATCTCGTTTAGCTGGTCGAGCAGCTTTTGCCCCTCGGCAACGTCTTTCGCCTGTTGCAATTTGCTCAAGGTTTTCTCCTTATGCGACTTTCCGGCGAGCCTTGCGGGTCTCTCGGAATGTGAATGTGCCCCCGCACGCACAGAGAAAGCGGAACCACTTATAGAGGGACCCGCCGTAGGAGAATTGCTTAAAGGCCTCTCCTTGTTTCTTGTGGCCCTTCGTGCCCTGGCAGTGCGGGCAAGTCCTCTTGGGTTTGCTCATAGGTAGCTGACCTTCTCTCTTCTCCTCTTTTTCTTCGCTGGCTGCCTGGCCGCCTGACCTGCCCCGCCCAGCCCGCACCCCTCAATGGACGCCGCAACACAGCAGCCGACAAGGCAGTCGAACCAGTGATTGTCCGGCCTGTCCGGCTTGAGCTTCCACTCGTCCACTGTGCGGTTCTTGGACTCAACCTTGGTGGGATACTCGGCCTTACAGTGCCGGGCGAATGTCTTATGGGTGGCCGGCGAGGCCTTGAACAGGGTCAAGCTTCCTTGTGTCCCGGGCTCGGTGCCGAGCCGCTGGAACATGAACGATTTCCACCAATTGGTATCATAGAGGCAGTACATGGTAGGCCGCTTGGTGTTGGCCTCAGGGACCACTCGCCAATGCTGGCCAATCTTTGTTCCTGGCTTCCGTTTCCACTTGGCGTTAAGGGGCTCGCTACTGGCCCCTACAAACTTGCCGTGGCTCGGATAAATGACCGACCGATAGGGGCTTTGCTTCGCGAACGCATAGACCGTATCGCGACTAATGCCCCAGTTGGCGTCAACCATCACCCGCGTGATTGACAGTGAGGCCCCGTCCGCCCTTCGCCAGTCCTTCGAGCAAAGCTCCCTAGCTAGATCGTTGAGGGCACGCATGAGATGCACCTCAAGGGACTCATTTGGCCACAGCTTCCCGAAGGTCTTCTTGGCTTGGCTATACCGAAAGTTGTTTGTGCCCTGATCGGGATATGCCCCGTAGTCAACCACCCAGCCGGTAAAGTGGTCAGCTCTCCAAGCGGCTACGGTGTAAAAGAGACATTCCTTTTGGATGTCAATGAACGCCGTCAGTCGATCGGCCTCAACTGGAATGTTGCCACGGGTCTCCGTGTGGACTCGCTGCATGATGGCTGTATCACTGATCAGCTCATCATCAACTTTGTCCAAGGGCTGGTTCTGGTACTCGGCCCAGAAGGCCCCTTCGTCCCGGAGCCAGAGGTTGAGGGCATGCTGAATCGCACTCGCCTCATCCTCGTTGAATCGCTCTGGCCAGGTGGCCTCGCAGCCCAGGTCCATGTCGGCCTGGTGCTCCCTGTAGAACTCCGTGGCCTCTGAGCCGTCTCCGTCGTTCCTCAGCTCGGCCTCGCGGATGTCCTGGTACTTTTGCCACAGGTCCATCCTTTGGGGCCAGCCCTCAAGGAGCTGCGACCGCTCACCATGCCATTCAGGGCTCTGCTCCCTGTCCAGGATGACGTCGGCCATGTCGTTACGCTGCACAACCGTGCAGGTCATGACGCCGCTAATCTTGACACCTGGCCCAGCCAGTCCCAGGACGTCCCCATAGAGGGTCTCGATCCTGGCGTCATTCTGGGTTGTGCTCCTAGCCGACTCTCTTGTCTGGGGGTCGTCCAGGAGGACATAGTCAGGGCGGATCACGGAGCCGTCAGGGAGCGTGGCCTGTTGTCCCCGAATGTCCCCCGTGATGCCGCACACTGTGAGGGTGGCCCCGCTCGCCGGGCTGCCTTTCACTGTCGGAAAAACAACGCGGTCTGAGAGCCACTCAATGTTCGTGGGTTCTCCGCCCAGCTTCTGTCCCAGGGCCCGCTTTGCTTGGCCTTCTAGGCAGGCGATAGGCCAGCATGACTCCGGAAAATCGGCCAGCAGCAGCTGGTTGAACCTCAGCTGCGACTTGATCGCCCTCAGGAGCCCTTGAGCCTTGGGGGCAGTCGCCCCTATCACGCAGGCCCAGCTGCGATGGCCGTAGAGCAAAGCCCAGAGGGCTGCCGTGACGGACAGCGTGGTCTTGCCTGACCCTCGTGGCATCGCCAGGCCAAACAAGCCGCCTTCCATGGCGGTCAGCTCTAGCCTATTGAGGGCCTTGAGGTGATCGCTCGACCACCCCATGTTGAACGCCTCAGGGCGGTAGACCTCGCAGAACGCCCGAAGGTCGCCCTTGCAACTGTCTCGCCTCTCCTGGTCGAATACCTCGGGGAGTGGCCCGATCTCGGAGGCTGCGGCAACCGCCGCTCGCATCCGGGCGGCCATCTTTGCGGCATGCTTCTTGTAGGCCTCTGAGTCCTTGTCTCTCTGGCTCATTGCCTGGCTTCATTCGCCTTGCGTTCGACCTCATCCAGCCTCGTCTCAAGGCGGCGAAGGGATTCCAGAATCATTCCCTTGTCTCGAACCCAGGGGGCTGTCCGGTCAAGCATGTCCCGAACGTCCTCCTTTGTCACTGCATGCCTCTGGAGGAGCATGACTGAGGCCTGGACGTCCTTGGGGCTGACCAGCGAAAGCTCGGTAGTGACTTTGGTCACTTCGGTCTGCAGCGTGGTGACAGACTGCTGCATGGTGGTGAGCGTGTTGCCCATCCAGAGTAGGATCGTGAGACCTACACCGCCGCCGCCGCGAGTAATGAGCTTGTCGAATGAGACTGGAGGCTTGCCGATATCGTCTTTGTGGCTCATCGGCATCTCCTTTGAAAAAACACCCGCCTGCGCCTCATGGCCCTCCCCTGGTCCATAGGTGTATACACCCGAACGCTCCTGGGCGACCTGGACGCTACCGGCACTGACAGGGTGCCGACACTTATCATCTGCGGCTCAGCGTCTCTTGGAGAGCCCTGGTCGTCTCCCGGCCAGATTCCGGTTCCGTTGCAATCCTCGCACTTGGTGGAGACCCTGCCGTCTCCCACTCGCCCCTTGCCTCCACAGGTCGGGCAGACGTCGCCTGGCTTGGGTTCGTCGGGCGGGGTGACAGGTTGTGGAGCGGGCCCCATGGTCACACTTCCGACCATCGCGTAGGTCCAGCCCTCGATCTCTGCATCAGGCAGTGGTTCGCTCGGCCGCAGATCGTCGCACCCCGAGCACAAGGCAAGGGCGGCTGAACCGAAACCGATCGCGATGATTGGCCACCAGTCTCTCAATGCCGTCCTCCCACGTGCCAGATCTCTTCCCAGTCGATCTTGCGGCGGACTAGGCCCTCGACGCCAGTGACAGCAAACGAGTCCCCAAGGCGGAGCATGGAGTTGACAGTTTTGGCGTCCACCCAGGCGGAGCACTTCTTGATTGCGTCGGAGGTGACGCCTGGCAAAGGCGCCTTGGTGCCCCAGGAGTTGCCCCAGCTGTTGGTGCAAAGGGCTCCGTCCTTCTTGCCGAGTGTGATCCCGGTAAAGGCCATGCAATGAGCCCATCGCCCCCAGGCCCGGGCAAACCCATCACTACCACGCTTGCTGAGCCCCTGGCCCGAGCAAACCGCGACCGGATAGCCGGACTTCACACACGCCACGAGCTGCTCAAAGCTGGTAACCTGCGGAGCCTCCTTGACAGGCCGCTCTGCGGCGACATCGTCAAGGATCTTGCCATCGTGGCCCGAGCCCCCGCAGCCGTAGTTGCCCCAGTTCTTGGCTTTCTTGCTGGAGTAGCGGCTGAGATCGTGCTCCCCATCGCCAGTCCTGAGGGCGTAATTGATTCGATGCAGAATGCCCCACTTGAGCACCCACTTGGCAGCCGTGGCCCCATAAGAGCCATCGATCCAGCCGCCCGACCTTCGCCCCCTGGCCTCAACCCTGGAGCCGCCATAAATTGGCTCGGTCGCAACCTCGCCGGGAAACTTCCAGGGCTCGCGACGCTGGATAATGTCTGCACAGATCGCGATTAGGACCGCCAGCTCCCAGCCCCAGCTGACACAATCGCCGATCCCCTGGGCGTTGCGTCGCCAGTGTGGGAGGAGGGCCAAGACCATGTCCAAAAGGACAATCGTCAGGTCGCCGTGGCTCTCGTTTGCCCCTAACTCCTTGTCGTCCTCACCCGTCCAGAGGCGACATCCGCCGACGCCCTTGTCGAGCAAAACCTCCTCGACGCCCTTGTTATCTTGAACCCAGCCGAATTGCTGCCTAGCCATTGCCGCCTCCCCACGCTCCGGGAGCTCTCTTAAACAGCTCAACCGCCCGGGCTCTGGACTCAGGTGTAAGGTCTTCCCCAGGGCCTCCCAGCTGCTTTAAGCGGGGCCCCAGAACACTCCCGACCTGAGGACCTCCTGGGATCGCCCTAACAGGGGCACGGGTCGCAGCACTTACCAAGTCAGCAAGGTGGTCAACCGAGGAGAGGAGCGGCTCTTGGGTTTTGCCGTCCTGTTCAATGAAGCGACCAAGCCCCGATAGCATGCCGGCCCACAGCTGAGGTTCTGGCGTTCCCGCCAATGCCTCGACCAGCTCAGCGGGAGCCTCGATGGACGGAACCTCTGGGGCTGGTCCAGCTGGCTTGTCCTTCCCAGAGAAGGCTGAGTAGGCGGCCCCCGCAATAAGGAGAACGCCAACCAGTTGCCTAGTGCTCATGCGTAGCCTCCCCGGCCACAATCTGGGGCACCAGGACATCCCTGATGGCCTTCTTGCATTCCGGGCAATCGAGCCTCTTGGAGAGAAGGAGGCAGCACTCCAGGAGGTCCATCTCCTGGCTGATCCCCTCGTGGGATGTGGGCTGCCGTTTGGGCTTCAGTGACTTGAAGGCGCCTGAGAGCTGCGGGAAGAAAAGGACCAACGCCCCGCCAATCGCCATCAGGAGAGAGGCCCCCGATTCAATCGATCCCAAGTCCATGGGTCACCGCCTAGCGAAAGAGCTTGATCAACTGGACCACGGTGTGGCTCACCTGGTAGACGACACTCCAGGGGATCGCCTTGGTCTGGAAAATCTCCGCCCCGTCGTCATCGAGTTCACCCGTGGGCTCCTCCCAGATCTCATCGCCGTGGTCGTCGAACTCGGGAGCTGGAAGGCCTCGGGGGCTCTCGCTGACAAGGGGCTCGAATGACTCCGTGACCTTGCCGCCACTCAGCAGCACCTCAATGACACCCACGAGTTCCTCGGCGGCGTCAGACTCGGCCATCCGCTTGAGCGCGTCGACCACCTGGTCATCACGCTCGCCTGGGGTGTAGTCGGTCAGGACGTCGGCGAGGGCCAGGGCGCACTTGACCTTGCCAAGCGGCTTGGTGTCCTCGCTCGACAGCATCCGCGAAAGCTCATAGACCTTCCTGATGTCGCCGACGTCAATCTTGGACAGGAGCTGGAGGAACCCGGAGAATCCTTCAAGTTTGTCTGAGAAAAAGCTCACCACAGCCTCCTGATTCATTGTCTTGCTCGCCACCCTTAATAGTTACCACTTGCGGCCAAAAATATTCACGTGTGCTCCTGGCAGCCGTGTTAGGATCGGCGGCGGAGGTACGCATGGACTTGAAAATCAATCGACTGAGGGCCGCCAAGTGCGGCACCTGCAAGCGGAAGATTGCCATTGGCCAGGAGGCCTGGGCGGTAACCGATGAAGACGGCGACCACTGGAGGTGGTGCCTGCTCTGTTTCCCGAAAGATGAGGAGTCGGAGAATGGCGAAAGCGAGCACTGAGCGAGGTGTAATGGGACCCAAGGAGGCGATAGCCCTGTACGTGGGCGGCCACAAAGACGGGGACCTGGAGCGGACGACGCTCAACCCGCACCAGACCGTGGGCGGAGGGACCTACTGGCTGCACCGCTGGGTGAACGGCCCCGAGGTGATGCACCTATACCGCTGGGGTGACCTTTCCGCCCACGATGCGGCCGAATTAATGGTGCAGAATTACCACCTAGCAAGCCGAGAAAAAAAGTCAGGAAAATAGACACACGTGAGTTGACGTGTATACACCCTTGCGTATGATGGAGGCAGCTGAGGACATCAAACACAGGAGCAACCCATGGCCAAGAACTCACCCAACTCCGCAATGATCCGAGTGCCCAACCACCTCAAGGCTCGCCTGGAAGCTGCGGCCGAGCAGCTCACCCGGGCCTACGAGAAGGGCCAGACCGATCGGGTGCAGCTCACGGAACAGGGAACCAAGGGGGCTTGGTGCCCGCTGCACGAGGTCATCCGCTTGGCTCTGGATGAATTCGAGGACCACAAGGCTCGTAGCCGACGCCCTCGCAAGTCAAAATAGACACACGTGGACAGGAGAGTGGCCATGCTGGAGCAGCTTGAGCCCGTTCAGATTTGGTTTTCGGCGATGTTCGCTGGCATCGTCATCGCCGCCCTAGTCATTCTTTTCGCCGAGGAGACCAGATGAGCAAGCGAGACGAATTCACGAGCGACTGGATAACCGCCCACTCGGAGAAGATCTGCGACCGATATGAGGATGGGGTCCTCACCTTGAGAGGACTGCACTACCAGCTGGTGTCGCTGGGAATGACGAACAGTATCCGACACTACAAGAGGGTGGTCGCTGCAATGATCAAGGCCAGAAGAGAGGGCCTGATCGGATACCACAAATTCTCCGACCACGACCGAGAGGCGATTGGCTGGACGGCCGCCGCTCCCACGAGCCTGGAGAGGCAGATCGAAAGAGGGAAAGAGCAGATACAGGCCTGGATGACGGCTTACAGTCGCAACCGCTGGGAGAACCAGGAGCGATTTGTTGAGCTGTGGATTGAAAAGAAGGCCTTGCAGGGGGTGTTTGAGTCAGTCACCAGGTCTAATGATGTAGCCTTGTGCCCATGCAAGGGGTACCCAAGCCTTACATTTCTGAATGAAGCCGCCTTAAGGTTCCAGAGGGCCGCCGAGAGGGGGCAGATTCCCACAATGGTCTACTTTGGGGACCATGACCCCAGTGGGGAGGACATCCCTCGGGCGATTGGCGAGAACCTGCGATGCGATTTCGGTATCGAGGTTGACGTCCAGGTGAAGGCCTTGCATGCCCAGCAGTGCCTGGATCTGGGGCTCCCTCCTGCACCCGTGAAAGCAGGGGACTCCAGGAGCGCGGGCTTCACGGGCTTGGGCCAGATTGAGCTTGACGCGGTCAGGCCCGAGACCCTTCAGGAGTGGGCCCAGGACTCGATCGCCAGAAACTTCGACCAAGGCCTACATGATGAGCTGATGGATGACGAGCACAACGAGAGGGCCGAGTATCAAGCAGAGCTGAAAGAGTATGTCAGCTCGCTCTAGTTCCCGGGAATGGAATGAAAAAAGGGGGTCGCTTTGACCCCCTTTTTTTCTTGCGCTTGGTCGGGTTCCGCTTCAGCCACTCGCGTCGGTAGAGCGGATCTCTAAGCATGAGCTGATTGTGGATGTGGTTGCTCACCGCCTTCTTAGCCTCCGTCGTCGGCTCTCTGGCAGGATCGACCTGTCCATGCTCTCGGGGTCCTCTTGGGTCCAGGTCTCTCGGATCAGGTCGGCCCTTACCCTGCGGAGCCGGCCGTCATCCATCCAGGTGGACACCCAACCGCCACCCGGGTGCTTTCGAGGCACTGCCGGGTGACCGAGCCAGGGCTTGATCGGCGGAGGCGAGTGGACTGCCCCAGGATTCCGTTCCGCCCACTCCTTCTCCTGCCTCCTCCTCTCTTTAGCCGCCTCCTCATCCGTCCACTTGGGCCTCCCGCTCTTGAGAAGCCTCCAGTCAACGACCGCCAGGCGGCCCTGGTCGTCGAAGTCCCAGAAAATGATCTGGTCAAGGGAGTGA
>ERZ869936.2659-NODE-2659-length-10240-cov-4.723417_pt1 | contig 10240 bp, 10 predicted proteins | sample MGYA00520876_ERZ869936 | MGnify/ENA primary metagenome ERZ869936 (study PRJEB32218, sample SAMN09650985) | biofilter metagenome | isolation source: enrty point of leading RO module | place: Saudi Arabia: Thuwal, RO plant located on Red Sea | collected 2016-02-17 ... | reverse complement strand
TCGCGCCTCCTCTTCAGCGTGGCTTTTTCGCGGAGGTCCCGGCTGTCGGTGGCGTATAATTATACTGCGTCCCCCCCGATCGTGGTCTCCGGGTTGCCGAACATCACGCCGATCTTCATGCGGATCTGGTTGATGAAGATCACCAGGGTGTTGGAACGCTTGATGTTGGCGGTCAGTTTGCGCAGCGCCTGGGACATCAGGCGGGCCTGCAGCCCCATCTGCGGCTCACCCATCTCGCCCTCGATCTCGGCCTTCGGCGTGAGCGCGGCGACCGAGTCCACCACCACCACGTCGACCGAGCCAGAGCGCACCAGCATGTCCGCGATCTCCAGCGCCTGCTCGCCGTTGTCCGGCTGCGAAATCAGCAGTTCGTCGATGTTGACGCCGAGCTTCCCGGCATACTGCGGATCCAGCGCGTGCTCGGCGTCGATGAAGGCGGCGGTGCCGCCGAGCTTCTGCATCTGCGCGATCACCGACAGGGTCAGCGTGGTCTTGCCCGACGACTCCGGCCCGTAGATCTCCACCACCCGGCCGCGCGGCAGCCCGCCGATGCCGAGCGCCAGGTCGAGGCCGAGCGAACCGGTGGACACGGCCTGCAGGTCCTTGGCGACATCGTGCTCTCCAAGCCGCATGATCGAACCCTTGCCGAACTGTTTCTCGATCTGCGACAGCGCCGCCTGCAGCGCCTTCTGCCGGTTTTCGTCCATTCGCCGTTCCCGTGTGATGAGTGATTGAACTGCGGCGATTATCGCACATGCACTTGTGCACACAGGCTGCGAAAGCGCCTGACGCAGGGGCCGCACGGTGTCCTGCCGGTCTCGCGGCTGGCGCCGGCCCGGCACGTTAACAGCCTGTTTTGAACAGCGTTTGTCTGCCGCCCGCAGCGGCGGAAGGGCGGCCGCGGCACCTGCCGGCGCGGGGCTAAAGAGGGACTGCCACCCCGCCGTTATCGCTGTCATGCTCAGTCGCGACGCGCCCACATCGATTGGCCGGTTCGAGATCCTGCGGCCGCTCGGCGCCGGCGCGCAGGGCGCCGTGTACCTTGCCCGCGACACCCGGCTGGGCCGCCCGGTGGCGATCAAGACCCTGCGGCTCAGGCAGAAGGCCGGCACCGGCATCGGCGACCCGCTTCGCAAGCTGCTTGACGAAGCGCGCATCGTCAGCCAGCTCACTCACCCCAACATCGTCACCCTGTTCGACGCCGGCGACGACAACGGCCGGCCCTACCTGGTGTTCGAATACGTCGAGGGCACGTCGCTCAGCCAGCACATCCGCGAGCGCGGTCCGCTGGCGCCGGAGCGCGCGGTCGACATCGCCATCCAGGTCCTGCGCGGCATCGGCCACGCGCACCGCAAGGGCGTGCTCCACCGCGACATCAAGCCCGCGAATGTCATCCTCAGCGGCAGCGAGGATGCGCGAGTGACGGACTTCGGCATCGCCCAGCTGTTCGCCGCAGGGGCACCGGAATCCGACGAATTTGCCGGCACGCCGGCCTACGTCGCCCCCGAAGTGATCGGCGAGCGCCGCCATTCGACGCGCTCCCACCTGTTCGCGGGCGGCGTGCCGCTGTACGTGATGCGGACGGGGCGGCCAGCGTTCAGCGGCGCCAGCGCCTTCGAGGTGCTGAACCGCATCGCGCACCAGCCCTTCGCCCCGCCCTCGGCCGCCAATTCCGCCGTCGATGACCGGCTCGACGACATCGTCCTCAAGGCATTGGCCAAGGACCCGGCCGCCCGCTACGAGAGCGCGCAGCACATGGAGAACGCGCTCTATCTGTATTTGCATCCCGAACCGGGCACGGGCGCGGCCGAACCGGCGGCGACGCCCCAGGGCACGCTGGATTTCCTGCTGCGACGCATGCGCCACAAGAGCGATTTCCCCGCGCTGTCCGGCACCATCGGCGCGGTCAATCGCGCGACGGACAGCGACGGGCAGGCGGTCAACTCGCTGTCCAACGCCATCCTCAAGGACTTCGCTCTCACCAACAAGCTGCTGAAAATGGTGAATGCCGCCTGCTACGGCCAGTTCCGCGGCAGCATCTCGACCATTTCGCGGGCAATCGTGATTCTCGGGTTCGACCGGGTGCGCAGCGTGGCGATCACCCTGCTGCTGCTCGATCATCTGCAGAACCGGGCACAGGCCGCGAAGCTCAAGGACGATCTGATTGGCGCCTACTTCGGCGGCGTGCTGGCGCGCGAACTGGCCCTGCCGACCGGCCTGGGCAACGCGGAAGAGGCATTCATCTGCGCGGCATTTCATCGCCTCGGCCGGCTGCTGAGCCGTTTCTACTTTCCGGAAGAAGATCTCGAGATCGATCGCCTGATCCGCCTCAACGCCATGGACGAAGACCAGGCGGCGCTGAAGGTGCTGGGCATTTCACTGGAGGATCTCGGCATCGGCGTCGCCCGCGCCTGGCATTTTCCGGCACGGCTCTCCAGCAGCATGCGGCGCGTGCGCGACGCCAGGCTGCGGCGCAGCGCCCGAGAAGAAGACCGTCTCGCCACGCTGTCGGAATTGTGCGCCGGCGTTTCGGAGGCCTTGCGCGCGCCGGCCTGCGGCGAAATCAGCGCGACGCTCAGCCGCCTGCTCGGGCGCTTCGGCGACGGCCTGGGCATCGACGAGGAACTGCTGCGCGCGACGATCGAGCGTGCCGTGAAGGAACTCGAGAAAGACGCCGAGTCGCTGGGCCTGAGCCTGTTCGGAAGCCATCTGCTGAACCGGGCGGCTGCCACCGCCGATTCGCACCACGACGACGCCACCCAGCCGCTCGATCCCACCGGCGAAGCGATCTCGTCCAGCCTGCTCGATGCCGCCCATTTGGGCGCTGCGGGCGCGCCGCAGCCGCCACCGGCCGTCAGCGCCGAGCGCAAGGCCGCGCTATCGGCGGGCATTCAGGACATCACCAGCACGCTGGTCGGCGACTATCGCCTCAATGACGTGCTGCGCATCGTGGTTGAAACGATGTACCGCGCGATCGGCTTTACGCGCGTGCTGCTGTTCGTGCGCGACCCCGGCCGCGAACTGCTGCAGTGCCGGTTCGGGCTCGGCGCCGACGTCGAACGCCTGATCCGCCTGCCGCTCGCGTTCGACCTCGGCCCGCCGCGCGACGTATTCAAGGCGGCGGTGGCCAGCGGCGTGGACATCTTCGTGGAAAACGTCGCCGCCGACGCAATCCGCGATCACATCCCGGCGTGGTTCCGCAACGCGGTGCCGGCACGCAGCTTCACGTTGTTTCCGATCGCGCTGAGCGGGCGCGCCATCGGCCTGCTCTACGGAGACAGCGATGAAGCCGGCGCGCTGCATTTCCAGGCCGACGAGCTGTCTCTGCTGAAGACCCTGCGCAACCAGGCGGTCCTGGCGATCAAGAACCAGCAGTAACCCGGCGCGGTTCAGCGCCCCGGCCAGCGCGCGAGCAAGCCCTCCAGCGCTGCGATCACCGACTGCCGGCGCACCGCGTCGCGGTCGCCGTCGAAGTGAAACCGCTGCGTCCCGCCGCCACCGGCGGGCCCGTCCCAGGCAATGCAGACGGTGCCCACCGGCTTGTCCGCGCTGCCGCCGTCGGGCCCGGCCACACCGCTCACCGCGACGGCAATGTCCGCGCCGCTGCGTTCGAGCGCGCCGCGCGCCATCTCGCCGGCCACCTGCTCCGACACCGCGCCGAACCTTCGCAGGCTGTCTTCGGAAACGCCGAGCATCTGCTGCTTGGCCCGATTGCTGTAGGTAACGAAGCCGCGGTCGAACCAGCCGGAACTGCCGGGCACCATCGTCACCACCTGGGCCACCCAGCCGCCGGTGCAGGACTCGGCGGTGGCCAGCGTCAGCCTGCTCGCTTTGAGCGCTGCACCGACCCGCTCGCCAAGCCGGTAAAGGTCGGGATCCATCGCTCAGCGCAGCAGCAGCCTGGCGCAGGCCAGGATGATCAGGGCATAAAACGCGGCCACGATATCGTCGAGCATCACACCGAGTCCGCCACCCACCCCGGCATCGATGCGCCCGATCGGCGGCGGCTTTGCGATGTCGAACAGCCGGAACAGGGCGAATGCCGCCGCCTGCCAGGCCGGTTGCTTCGGCGTGAAGAACAGCACCAGCATGAAGGCGACGATCTCGTCCCACACCATGCCGCCGTGGTCGTGCACCCCGAGATGCCGGCCGGTCACCTCGCAGGCCCACAGCCCGATGGCGAACATCGCGAGAATCAGCGCGAACTGCGCGGCATCCGGCAGGAAGTAGGCAGCCAGCAGATACAGCGGCACCGCGACCAGGGTGCCGACCGTACCGGGCGCCACCGGCGACAGGCCGGCGCCGAAGCCAAAGGCGATGAAATGCGCGGGATGCGTGAAAACGAAGCCCGCGGTCGCGGCAACCACGCGGCTAGCCGAAGTGGTCAAATCCACCGACTCCGGTTTCGATCAGGCCCGCGGCGCCGTTGCGCACCTTCAGGCCGCGGCCCTCGACGATGCGCCCGATGCGCGTCAGCGGCACGCCCGTCTCGCCGGACAGCGCGCCTATCGCGCCCGCCGCGCGGGCAGGTGCGGTGAACAGCAGCTCGTAGTCGTCGCCGCCGCCGAGCAGTGCGTCGCGCACCGGCGCATGGCCCTTCAGCGCCATCACCGCGGCGGTGCATGGAATCAGCTCGTAGTCGATTTCCGCGCCGACGCCAGAGCGTTCCAGAATATGACCCAGATCCGCCACCAGCCCGTCGGACACGTCGATGGCGCTGTGCGCGAGGCCGGTAAGCCGCACACCGAGCGCAACCCGCGGCATCGGCGTGTCGAGCCGCGCCTCGCAGCGCGCCAGCTCGCCGCCCTTGAGCCTGAAATCGCCCTTGCGATGCGCCACCGCCAGCGCGGCATCACCCAGTTCGCCGGAAACCCAGATGTCATCGCCCGGTTGCGCGCCGCCGCGCAGCAAGGCCTTGCCCGAAGCCACCTGACCGATCACCGTAACGGTGACCGACAGCGGTCCGCGCGTGGTATCGCCGCCGATCAGCCCCACCTCGAAACGTTCGGCCAGGCGCCAGAACCCTTCCGCGAACCCTTCCAGCCAGGCATCGTCCGCACGCGGCAGCGTGAGCGCCAGCAACGCCCAGCGCGGTTGCGCACCCATCGCCGCGAGGTCCGACAGATTCACCGCGAGCGCCTTGTGTCCAACCGCGCGCGCGTCGACGTCGGGGAAAAAATGCGTGCCTTCGACCAGCGTGTCGGTCGCCACCGCCAGCTCGCCGCTGCCGCACGCGAGCAGGGCCGCATCGTCGCCCACGCCAAGCACCGCACCCGGCGCCGGCCGGGTGAAATACCGCGCGATCAACTCGAATTCGGACGCCATGCCCGCATTCTAGCGCCGCAGCTGAGCGCGATGTTCCGAAAAACTACATGAACCGCAGAGACGCAGACAGATTTGGGTGAAGTCCTGCAGTCATTGGTGCCTTGACGGCGCGACCGCGTTGATCGCTCTTCTCCATGCGCCCCCGTCTCTGTGTGCACCCCCCGCAGGTTGCCCGCTTCTCCTTCACTCCCTGGGAATGGCCTTGAGAAAAGCCTGGTACTCGTCTTCCTTCATGGTGAAGCTGTGCTCGGCCCTGGGAAAGCCACCGCTCTTCACGTCGTCCTGGAAATCGGCGAGCGCCTTGCCGATCAGCTCCCAGCAGTTGGCATAGCGCTTCACGAACTTCGGGGTGAAACGGTCGAACAGGCCGACCATGTCGTGCAGAACCAGGTTCTGGCCGTCGCAGTGCGGGCCGGCGCCGATGCCGATGGTGGGAATCTGCAGCCGGTCGGTGATCACCTGCGCCACGCGGTCGGGAATCGCCTCGAGCACGATGGCAAAGCACCCCGCCCGCTCCATCGCCAGCGCGTCCTTCAGCAGCTGCACGCCGGCGCTGGCGTCCTTGCCCTGCACCCTGAATCCGCCGAGCTTCGACATCAGTTGTGGCGTCAACCCGATATGCGCCATCACGGGAATGCCGGCCCTGACCACCGCTTCGGCCATCGGCGCGAAATCCTCGCCGCCTTCTAGCTTGACCACGTCGGCGCCGCCTTCCTTGACCATGCGCATGGCGTTGGCCACCGCGTCCTCGGCGCAGGCGTGATAGGTGCCCAGCGGCAGATCGCCCACCAGGATGGCGCGCTTCGCCGCCCGCGAGATCGCCTTGGCATGGTGGATCATTTCATCCATCGTCACCGGCACGGTGCTCGCATACCCGAGGGCTGTCATGCCCAGCGAATCGCCGATCAGGATGCAGTCGATGCCGGCGCGGTCGACCAGCTGCGCACTCGGGAAATCCACCGCGGTGACCTGGAAGATCTTCTCGCCGCGCGCGGCCTTCGCCTGCAGATCGAAGATTGTAAGTTTCTTCACTGCTTGACCTTCCGCCATGCTCTCCTCCCTGGATTATTGTTCGCCCTGCATGCCAATATGCGTCCGCTCCACGCGCAACACCGAGAACGCCGGGCAACCCGGGCCGCGTCGGCTCAACGCCCCTTCGTCCGCGCCCGTTCCGCGACCTCTGCCGGACGCAGCTCCGCGGCAAGCTTGTCGAGCACGCCGTTCACGTACTTGTGACCGTCGGTGCCCCCGTAGCGCTTCGCCAGCTCCACGGCCTCGTTCAGTATCACCCGATAGGGCGTATCCACGCGCTCGGACAACTCCCAGGCCGCCATCAGCAGCAGCGCGTGCTCGACCGGCGACAGGCTTTCCACCTTGCGGTCGAGGTGCGGCCGAAGTTTTGCGCGCAGCGGCTCGGCGGCGGCCACCGTGGCGCGCAGCGTTTCTTCCAGAAACGCCCGATCCGCGCCGGCAAAGGCTTCGGTATCCGCCAGCTGCTTCAGCAGCTCGTCCGCGCTGGCCGCATTGAGCAGCCACTGGTAAAGCCCCTGCAGCGCCAGTTCGCGCGAGCGCCGTCTACTGCCTTTCATCGATCGCCCTCAGCAGTCCCGCCATCTCTACCGCCACGCGCGCGCAGTCGCGCCCCTTCTCCGCAATGCGCGCCTCGGCCTGCGCCTCGGTGTCGCAGGTGAGCACGCCGTTGGCGATGGGCACGCCGGAATCGAGCTGCACCGACTGGATGCCGGCGGCGGACTCGTTGGCGACGATCTCGACGTGATAGGTCTCCCCCCGGATCACCGCGCCCAGCGCGATGAGCGCGTCGACGCGGCCGCTGTTGGCAAGCTCCTGCAGGGAGAGCGGAATTTCCAGCGCGCCCGGCACGCTGGCGATCGCCAGGTTGGCCGGCCGTGCGCCGAGGCGCCGCAGTTCTTCCGTGCAGGCGGCCAGCAGTCCCTCGCAGATCTCGGCATTGAAGCGCGCGCAGACCACCGCGATTCGCAGCGATTCCGCGTCCCGCCGCTGCGGATAGCGGAAGATGTCCTGTTTGTCGGTCATGTCCGGTTCGTTCTTGATGGGCGGTTAATCGTCGTCGTGTCCCGGTGGCTGCAGATAACCGGTGACTTCCAGGTCGAAGCCCGCCATGCTGGGCATGCGCCGCGGCGCCGCCATCAGCTTCATGCGGGTAACGCCGAGATCGCGCAGGATCTGGGCGCCGATACCGTAGGTGCGCAGATCCATCTTCTGCGCCGCGGCGGGCGCCTGCGCCGCCAGTTCCTCAAGCAGCTGCGCGCCGTCCTCGGTACGGTGCAAGAGCACGATCACGCCGCTGCCCTCGCGCGCAACCGTGGCCATCGCCTCGTGCAGGTTCCAGGAATGCCGGCGGCTGTCGGTGTCGAGCAGATCGGCCACCGACAGCGGCTCGTGCACCCGCACCAGCGTTTCCTGGTCGGCACCGGCGGAACCGTACACTAGCGCGAGGTGCGCGTCGCGCGAGATCTTGTCGCGATAGGCCACCAGCCTGAACTCGCCGTGCACGGTGGCGAGCGGCCGCTCGAGCACCCGTTCGACCAGCGTTTCGGTGCGGCTGCGGTAGTGAATGAGATCGGCAATGGTGCCGATCCTGAGGCCATGGCGCACGGAAAACTCGATCAGGTCCGGCAATCGCGCCATCTCCCCGTCGTCTTTCAGGATCTCGCAGATCACCGCCGCCGGTTCGAGCCCGGCGAGCGCGGCGAGGTCGCAGCCGGCCTCGGTGTGCCCGGCGCGCACCAGCACGCCGCCGTTCTGCGCCATCAGCGGAAAGATGTGGCCCGGCTGCACGATGTCGCCAGGATGCGCGTCCTTGCGCACTGCTGCCTGCACGGTGCGCGCGCGGTCGGCGGCGGAAATGCCGGTGGTCACCCCCTGGGCCGCCTCGATCGACAGGGTGAAATTGGTGCCCAGCCGCGAGCGGTTGGCGCCGACCATCAGCGGCAGGTCGAGCTGCCGGCAACGCGCCTCGGTTAGCGTCAGGCAGATCAGGCCGCGGCCGAAACGCGCCATGAAATTGATCGACTCGGCGCTGACGAACTGCGCCGCCATTACCAGGTCGCCCTCGTTTTCGCGGTCTTCCTCGTCGACCAGGATTACCATGCGCCCGTCGCGCAGCTCGGCGATGATCTCCGGGGTGCTGCTGATGGCTGCGCTCACGTTGCCGCCTCTCCAGAGAGCATGCGCTCCACGTATCGCGCCACCAGGTCCACCTCGAGGTTCACCCGGCTGCCGGCCGCCAGCCCGCCGAGATTGGTGACCGCCAGCGTGTGCGGGATCAGATTGACCGAAAAACCGTCGCGGCCGGCGCTGTTGACGGTGAGGCTCACGCCGTTGACCGTGATCGAGCCCTTGCGGGCGACATAGCGCGCCAGCGCCGGAGGATGGCGAAACGTCACCACCCGGTTGCCGTCGACCGGCTCGACCGCCACCACCTCGCCCACGCCGTCCACATGCCCGCTCACCAGGTGCCCGCCAAGCCGGTCGGCGAGGCGCAGCGATTTTTCCAGGTTGACCGCGTCGCCGGGCACGAAACCGGCGGTTACCGCGAGCGTCTCCTGCGACACGTCGAAACGCAGCGAATGCGGGCCGACGCGTACCGCAGTCAGGCACACGCCGCTGACGCTGATGCTGTCGCCGACCGCGACGTCCGCAAGGTCGAGCCCAGCGCAGTCGATCTCGATTGCCGCCATGCTGCCAGCGGCTTCCACCAGCGTGATGCGCCCCACCGCCTGCACGATGCCGGTGAACATGTCAGCCCGCCTCCGCCAGGCGCGCCCGCAACCGGAAGTCCGGCCCGACCTGGCGCAGCTCGCTTACCGAAAGCTTTACGATCTCGTCCATCCGCGTCAGCGCGCCGAGATCGAACATGCCGCGCCCGCGCGCGCCCAGCAGCACCGGCGCAAAGTACACCAGCAGCTCGTCGACCACGCCGGCGCGCAGCAGCGCACTGTGCAGGTTGATGCCCGCCTCGGTCATTACCTCGTTCAGCCCGCGGCGGCCGAGTTCCTGGCCGAGCTGCGCAAGGTCCACCTTTCCCTGCGGATCGGGCAGCACCAGCACCTCCGCGCCGCGGTCCGCCAGCGCGGCCATCTTGTCGCGATCCTCGGTCGCCGCGGCCACCAGCACCGGCCCGTCGTCGAAAATGCGCGCGGCCGGCGGTACGCGCAGCCGGCTGTCCACCACGATCCTCAGCGGCTGGCGCTCGCAGGGCACATCGCGCACGGTCAGCCGCGGGTCGTCGTCGTGCAGGGTGCCGATGCCGGTCATCACCGCGCAGCTGCGCGCGCGCCACCGATGCACGTCGCGGCGCGCCGCGGGGCTGGTGATCCACTGACTCGCGCCGTTCTCCAGCGCCGTCTTGCCGTCGAGCCCGGCCGCGATCTTGACCCGCACCCAGGGCCTGCCGCGGGTCGCCCGACTGACGAAACCGATATTGAGCTCGCGCGCCTCGCCCTCCAGCACCCCGGTCTCGACGGCGATGCCGGCGCCGCGCAGCCGCTCGACGCCCTGGCCGGTCACCCGGGTGTTCGGATCGCGCACCGCCACCACCACCCGCGCCACTCCGGCCGCGATCAGTGCCTCGCTGCACGGCGGGGTGCGGCCGTGATGGTTGCACGGCTCCAGGGTTACATAGGCGGTGGCGCCGCAGGCGGCCGCGCCGGCGGCCGTGAGCGCCTCGGCCTCTGCATGCGGTTCGCCTGCGCGCCGGTGCCAGCCCTCGCCGACCACCACGCCCTCCTTCACCAGCACGCAGCCGACCCGCGGGTTCGGCGTCGTGGTGTTCAGTCCGCGCTCGGCCAGGCGCAGCGCACGCGCCATCCAGGCGAAGTCGGCCGCGTCCGCCATTAGCGCGCCTTGCGCCGCGGGGCGGGTTTCTGCACTT
>ERZ869936.2658-NODE-2658-length-10242-cov-7.058800_pt1 | contig 10242 bp, 8 predicted proteins | sample MGYA00520876_ERZ869936 | MGnify/ENA primary metagenome ERZ869936 (study PRJEB32218, sample SAMN09650985) | biofilter metagenome | isolation source: enrty point of leading RO module | place: Saudi Arabia: Thuwal, RO plant located on Red Sea | collected 2016-02-17 ... | reverse complement strand
CGTCCAGCAGCTCGTCGCCGGAACGCGCTTCCTGCCTGTCCGTATCAGTCATCGTTCATCCCCGTGGCGCACTCGCGAGCGCCACTTCGGTCAGTTCGTTGTACACCTCGGCAAACGCTCGCCGGGCCCGCGCCAGCAGCGACTGGGCGGCCTCGTAGCCGATCTGCAGGCGGTCGGCGATCTCCTGCGAGGTGTAGCCCTCCACGTATTTCCATTCGAGCGCATTGCCGTAGTTGGCCGGCAGGCGATCGAGCGCGACCTGCACGAGCCGCGCCGCCTCGGTCTGCCGGAAACGCTCGGCCGGCTCCTCGCTGTCCGGCGCGCGAAAAGACTCCATCGCCGCGCGGATGCCGGGCAGGTCTTCGGCCAGCACGACGCGTTCCTCGTAGCGGCCCTGCGCGCGGAACCAGTCGGCGATATTGTTGCGGCAGATCGCGCACAGCCAGGTGTGCAGCTGCGCTTCCGCCTTGTAGCTGCCGAGCTTGCGCAGTGCCTTCGCGAGCGTCTGCTGCACGAGGTCCTCGGCCGTGGCCTCGTCGCCGTCGACGCGCGCCAGCGCAAAGCGGTACAGGCGCCCGTAATGCTCGTCGAAGAACTGCCGGAACGCGGCCTCGTCGCCGGCCAGCACGCGCCTCGCCAGGCGGCGATCGTCGGCGTACACGACGGCTGGCTTGCGGTTGGCCATGTGCATTGGACGCCCGGCGGCGGGTTTCCGGTCGGCGGCGGGGATTCGCGGACCCATTCTAGCGCCGGGCCGCGACCGGAAGCCCGCCGCCGCGGCGTCGCACGGTCATGACCCGCCTCCACCGCGCGTTGCTCCCGGCCCTGCTGGCCATCCTGCAGTTGCTGCCCGTCGCCCGGGCGCAGCCGCCGGCCCGAGCCGAACTCGGCCTGCGCGCGACGACGCTGGCGGCGGAGGTGCCGGTACTCGGCATCGGGCTGGCGGGCAGGCTGCCGCTGCGTGACGGCTGGTTCGTCGACGTCGCGCTGGAACGCCAGCGCTATGCCGATCGCCGCGCGCTGCACGGCCGGGGCCTCGCGAGCACGGTCGCAGGCGCTGCCATCGGCCGGCATTTCGCCGGCGACGACCGCGGCAGCTGGTTCTGGAGCTGGGGCATTGCCGCGGGACTGCCCGCCGCCGCCGGTCCGGGCGCTGGGCCCGGGCGGGACACCGCGGCCACCGAGATCCACCTGGCCGGCGCCGTGGGCCTGAGCCGGCCGCTGTCGCGCCACTGGACCGTCACGGCCGCGCTGCGCGCGGAACGACGCTTCGTCGACTGGCGCAGGCACTCGGACGACGGCCGGATCGTCGACCGTCGCGGGGAGCTCGGCCTGGTTGGACTCGGCATCACGCTCGGCTATCGCCTCTGAGCGCCGAGGGCATCCGCCGGACTCGCGCAAGCACCGGCCACGGCGGCGAGCAGCCGTCGCAGCCAGTCCGCGATCGCCGCGCGGTGGCTGCCGGTCAGCGGCCGCGGCGCGAGCCTGCGCCGCTGGCGGGCGTTGAAGCCGGCGCGCGCGATGAAGTCGCGACAGCGTTGCAGGCGCCGCCGCCAGCTGACCCGGATGCCGCGCCGCGGCCGGTCGCGCCCGGGAATCGTCGAGCGCAGGCCAGCGGTGCCGGTCGTGACGGGGGCCGGGCTCAATGCATAGAGCGGCTGCGCGTGCGCCCAGAACCGCTTGATGAACACGTCGACGGGCGCGTGGAACACCCGGCTGCGACGAATGAACGCGTCCGCCACGCGCGGACTGATCGCGTAGGCAGCGGAACCGTGCGGATAGCGCAGGCAATAGCCGAGCTGCCGTTGGCCGTCGTCGACGACCGGCTGGCGCAGGCAGTCGCGGTGGTCCTGCAGCCGGATGAAACCGAGCTGCCGGACGAGTCGCCCGACAAGCTCCAGCGCGTCGCCGAAATCGGCCCGCGGCCGCAGATCGTCCTCGAGGATGACCAGCGGCTCATCGAGCAGCCGGCAGGTCCGCCACAGCATCAGGTGACTCGCGAAGCAGCCGAGTTCGCCCGTCGTGGGCGTGCGCCCGGTGTGCACCTGGAAACGGCGTTCGTCGCAGTGATGAAAGTAGCGATTGCGATCCCGGTTCAGGTCGATCGCTTCGAAGAAATGGTAGTCCACCCCGCAGGCATCCAGCAGCGGGCGGAGCCTGCGCCGGCGCTCGGCGGAGTGGCGCAGGCTGATGACGAAACAACGCATGATCCTTCCTGCAATGGGCCTGCAGGATAGGACGGAGGCCGGCGCGAAAAACGGTCGCGCAATCGGCGCGGCCACTCATGCTCGCGGCAGCGGGCGCGCGTTGCCGCCCGCGAGACGCGCTTACCTGTCGCGGACGGCAAGCACGCCGATGCTCGCGAGCGCATCGAGGTATTCGCGCACCGCCGCAACGGGCACCGGGCCCAGCTCGGCGGTCAGCCAGTGGCGGATCTCCTCGACGGTACGGCGCCCGTCGACGAGGTTCAGGGCCTCGTAGGCATACTCCCCGCCCGTGCCGTGCGAGCCGGTGTAGCCTGGCAGCGCGAGCCGGTCGTAGCGGTTGTCGCCGAGCTCGTCGCGCAGGTAGGAATAGCCGAAGGCATGCATAGGGCCGACGACGTCCGGGTTGCGCACGAACACGGTGTCGTCGCCGGCCGCCGCGGCCGGATCGGGCGCGTCGACCAGCGCCTGCAGGCTGGCGAGGAACGCGAGTGCCTCGTAACGCGCGACCTCGTCGACCGCCGCAAAAGACCCGATGCTCGCGATGCGCTCGCGCTCGGCATCGAAATGCACTCGCGCGACGGCCGCCGCGTCGCGCTCTTCGAGTGGCCGCAGGCGCTCGAGCAGCGCCGCGCCGCGCGCGAGCGCGTTGCGCCGGAGCAGCGCGAGCGTCGCCGGCACGTCGCCGGCATCGTAGTCCGCGAGGTAGTGCGCCGCGACCGCGCCGATAAACGCGGCGCGCGCGAGCTTGGTCGGGTCGATGTTGGCCGCCAGGTCGTAGTTCGTGTGGATGTAGCGATCCGGCCAGTCGTGCAGGTACAGCCCGGGGACGCGGAAGCTGCCCTCGCGGAACACGTCGTGGTCGCTGCCCATGTCGAGTCCCTCGAACAGGGCCAGCAGTGGTTCCTTGCCGCCCTCGCGGGCGACGAGCGGGAAGGCGCTGTTGCCGCCGCCGGCGTGCACTTCGGTTTCGTCGTTGACAAAGCGGCCGATCTCGAAGCCCGTATCGGCGATGAAGGTCGGCAGGCTCAGCGGGCCGCCGGAGATGCGGAACACGGCCTTCGTGACCGGCGCGCCGCCGACCATGTCCATGTGGATGTTCGCCTTCAGCCGCGCGACGTCGTCGTGCTCGCTCAGGAACATCAGGCTGCCCTCGATCTCGGCCGGCCACAGGAACCGGATCGTGCGCGCCGGCCGCGCCAGGCGACCGTCGTCGATCAGCTTCACAAGCGTGCGCGCGACCTCGAGGATCGCGACGCAGCCCGAGGCGTTGTCGTTCGCCCCGGGCCGCGGATGATCGAGGTGGCAGGTCAGCACGATTTCCTCGCGCGCCAGCGCCTCGTCGGCACCGTCGATCGCGGCCGTCGCGAAGCGGTAGCGGCCGCTCGCGTGGCGCGCGTCGACCTGAGCGTGCAGCCGGATGTCCTCGCCGGCCGCGAGCCGCTGCTGCAGGCGCCGCGCTTCGCCGAGGCTCAGCATGAAACCGAAGGCGGGCGTGTCGGGGAAACTGCCCATGTGGCCCCAGCGCACCAGGCGTTCGTCCTCCTTCCACCAGGCCGAGCGCTGGTTCGGCGCGTAGGACAGGATGCCGACGGCGCCGCGTTCTGCGATCGCGCGCGCAACCACGTCTCCGGGCTGGCTCGAGGTCAGTACGAGTTTGCCCGCGAGGTCGAGCCCGGCGTAGTCCTCGTCGGCGGTGCCGGCGCCGATGTCGACCAGCGACGCGACCACGTCGCCGGCCAGGCTGTCCTGCGCAAGGCTCAACGGCACCGATTGCCAGTCGCCGAGGCGCCGGACGCGCCGCCCGTCGGCGTCGATCTCCCAGAGCTCCGCCGAGCTAACCTCCCACAGCGGCCGCGAGCGCTGCGTCCCGTACATCGTGCGGCCGTCCGCGGCGTACTCGAGCGTGTCGACGCGGTCGAGCCCGTAGACCTTGAGCCGGCCGAGCACGTGATCGGTCGCCGCGTCGAACTGCGCGCCGCTGCGCATGCGGTGCTGGAGCGTGATCGCGTCGAGGTTGCGCTTCGCCTCCTCGCCGGAGACCTCGGCCGCGATCGCCGCGAGCGTCGTCTCGTCGACCAGCTCGCGCAGGTCCGCGTGCGCCGCCGACGCGGCCATAAGCAGCAGGCAGGCGCGCGCGATCATTGCGTCGCCGGCACGCGTGGCACCAGGTGGAAGGCGCGCTGCCGGCCATCGATGTACCAGGTCCTCTCGCCGTCGAAGTAGGCGTCTTCCTCGAGGCGGATGCGCACCGTCTTGCCCCACTCCGGCACCTCGCTCTCGGCGTACAGCTCGATCGAGTGGGCCGTGTCCGCGTACAGCGGGTAGTCGCCCTTGCCCGGCACGCCGTCCTGCTGGTCCCACAGGCCGATCGTCGGACCGGCGGCGTGACCGTGGAAGCCGATCGGGTGCGTGTAGATCGACGCCGTGATCCCTTCCTCGCGCGCCTGCGCCAGCGAGCGGGCGAGAATGTCGTTGCCGCTGCGGCCGGCGACGAAATTGCCTGTCAGGATGTCCTGCAGCCGGTTGCCGCGCGCCAGCGCGCGCTTCAGGCCCTCCGGCGCGTCGGTCTCGCCGGGCCGCAGCACGTAGGCATGCTGTTGCGTGTCCGTGTTCAGCCGCAGGTAGGTGATGCCGAAGTCGACGTGCAGCAGGTCGCCCGGGCGGATCACGTTGTCGTCGTGGCGACTCACGATCGAGGTCTTCGCGTCGATCTCCGGCGCCGCCGCGCGGTCGACCGACACCGACGGGTGGAACCAGGTCGTGAGCTTGAGCTCGCGGATGCGGTCGCGGTACCACCAGGCGACGTCGTTGGTCGTCGTCACGCCTAGCTGGATGACCGCCTCGGACAGGCCTTCCGCGATGATCTCGTGGGCGATGCGCACGATCTGCGGGTAGATCTCCATCTCGCCGGGCGTGCGCGTTTCCAGCCAGCCGATCGCGAGCGCCTCGGCCGAGACGATCCGCGGGCGCAGGCGCTCGGGCAGCGCGTCGCGGAACAGCCGGTATTCCGTGTGCGCGATGCCGTCGGCGAGCGCGAAAGTCTCGGAGTAGTTCAGGCCGATGCGCGCCGGGTCACGCTCGTCGATCAGTGCCGCGAGCCGGGCCCACTGCTCGCCGTCGCGCTCCTTGTCCCAAGCCGCGGCGAAGCGCTCGCCGACCGCGTAGCGCGCGACGGCGAGGGTCTCCAGCGGCTCGTCGCCGCCCGGGTCGTGGATCAGCAGGATCGTGCGGCGCCGCGCCGACTGCCAGGTCGACGGCAGGAAGGTGCGGATCACCGGGTCCTCGTTGTACTCGCGCGAAATGATCACCCACATATCGATGCCGGCCCGGCGCATCAGGCCCGGCAGCACGGTCTCGATGCGTTCGTCGAGCAGGCGGTCGACGACCGCGGCGCGCTCGCGCATCGGCAGGACCAGCGGTTCGGCGAGCGCCGGCTGCAGGCCGGCGAGACAGGCGAGGATGATGAGCAGGCGGTACGGCATCGGACTCTCCGGGTGACGGACCGGCCGATTGTGCCGCCCGCCGGCGGCCACGGCAAAAGCGCGGGTGTTTTCCGCTGCAACCGTCGCCCTGCCGCGCCCAGCTGGTAACATCGGCCCCCGCCTTGGTCTCGAGCGGGTAATCCCATGCTTCGCAAGCTTCCTGTCGCGGTCGTCCTGCTGGCCATCGCCGGCGCCGCGCCGGCCGACGTGCTGGTGGATATCGTCAAGCAGCCGTACAGCGGCTCGCGCAACGTCGACGAGCTGTCGCTCAACCCGGACTACATCCACGCGGCCGGACTGGAGCGGCTGGTCCGGGACTGGGGCGGGGAACTCGTCCGCCCGGTGCAGGACATCCGGCTGACGCCCGCGCAGGACCGCCAGTACGGCGAGTGGAACCGGCTCGCGCTCGCAAACTCGAATTTCGCCGCGGTCGTGCGCGAGGGCCGTCGCGACGGGCTGCTCACGATCGGCCTGGAAGCGAACTGCAACGGCCTGCTCGGCATGCTCGCCGGCCTGAAGTACGACGGCGCCGGCAACGAGCGCCGCGTCGGGCTCGTGTTCATCGACGCGCACGGCGACTTCAACGTTCCCGAGACGACGCTGTCGGGCATGCTCGGCGGCATGCCGGTCGCGATCGCTGCAGGCCACGCGTTGCACAACCTGCGCACGACCTCCGGGCTCACCGAGCCGCTGCCGATGCAGCACATCGTCTGGGGCGGCGTGCGCGACCTCGATCCGCTCGAGGCGGAGCGCTTCCGCGAGTACGAGGTGCAGCAGTTCTCGGTCGAGGACATCCGCACGCTGAGTGACAACCTGAAGGCGCAGATGGATGCGCTGTCCGAGCGCGTCGACGCGATCTACGTGCACATCGACATGGACGTGCTCGACCCCGAGGAGGTGCCGGGCCACGGCCTTACGGTCGCGAACGGCCCGACCAGCCGCGAGCTCGGCGCGGCGATGACGCTGATGTTCCGCTACCCGAAGGCCGTTGCGCTCGGCATAGCGTCCACGCCCTACGGCTCGCGCGATCCGGAAGGCGTCAGCCGGCAGGCGGCGCTGAACCTGATCGAGGGCGCCATCGCCGGCGTCCGGGAGCGCTGAGCATGATACGGACCTCGATGTTGGCGGCCGTTGCCGCGCTCGCGTACGCGCTGCCCGCGTCCGCCGGCTGGCAAATCGAGAAGACGACCGATCCGGCGAGCTACCAGGCCGTCGTCCTCATCGCGCAGGCTGCCGAGGGCACGATCAAGGACGAGTACGCGACGAAGGACGTGCGCCCGCGACTCGAATTGCGCTGCGTGCCGGGCCCGGAGCCCGCGCTGCGCGCGCGGATCGACTGGGGGCGCTTCATCTCGTCGTTCAACACCGAGGTCGCTTTCGCCGTGGACGATCGCGATTCCCTGGGCCTGACGATGGGCGTCGACCGCTCCAATCGCATCACGAGCACGAAGGCGGCCGCGGACGACGACGCGCTGCTCAGCTACCTGGACGGCGGCAAACGGCTCGCTGTGACCGTGACGCCCTACTCCGAGGTGCCGGTCACCGTGCACTTCGACCTGGCGGGCTTCGCCGCCGGCCTCGGGAACCTGCGCGACGCCTGCCGGTGACCCCGGCTGCGGCGGACCGCTGCGACGAATAACGCCGCCGCGCGCCCGCGCTAGTCGGGCACGCCCAGCCGTTCGTGCATGATCGGGCTGGTCGTCGTGTACTGCACGTGCACCTTCTTGTCGGGCTCGATGCGCTGCTTGATCGCGAAGGCGGCCAGCGCGGCCTCGTGGAAGCCGCACAGGATCAGTTTCTTCTTGCCGGGATAGTGATTGATGTCGCCGACGGCATAGATGCCGGGCGTCGAAGTCTCGAATTTCTCGGTGTCGACGTTGATCGTCTTGCGGTTGATGTCGAGACCCCACTCGGCGATCGGCCCGAGCTTCGGCGCGAGACCGAAGAAAACCAGCGCCGCGTCGGCCTCGACCGTGTGCTCCTCGCCCGCCTTCGTGCGCAGCGTGATCGAGCGCATCGCGCCGTCGGCGTGCTCGATGGCGGTCGCCTTCGCGTTCTCTATGACGTCCATGCGGCCCGCGGCGACCAGCGCGCGCATCTGCGCGACCGACGCGGGCATGGCGCGGTACTCGTCGCGCCGGTGCACGAGCGTGATCCGCGCCGCAACGTCGGCGAGCGCCAGCACCCAGTCGAGCGCCGAATCGCCGCCGCCCAGCACCACGACCCGGCGGTCGCGGAAGGCTTCCGGGTCGCGCACGCGGTAGTGCAGTGACTGCCCCTCGCACTCCTCCGCGCCGGGCGCGCGCAGCGGCCGCGGCTGGAAGGAGCCGACGCCGCCCGCGATGACCACGGCCTTCGCCGTGAATTCCTTGCCGCGCGACGTGCGCACGCGAAAGCTGCCGTCTTCCCGTGCCTCGACCTCGGTGACTTCCTCGCCCAGGTGCATGCCGGCCTTGAACGGCTCGATCTGCTTGAGCAGCGCCTGGGTCAGCTCCTCGCCGGTGCAGACCGGGATGGCCGGGATGTCGTAGATCGGCTTGTCGGGGTACAACTCGCTGCATTGCCCGCCGGGACGCGGAATGGAGTCGACGACCTCGGCCTTCAGGCCGAGCAGACCGAGTTCGAAGACCTGGAAAAGGCCGCAGGGGCCCGCGCCGACGATGACGACGTCCGTACTGATCACGCTTTGCTCCGCACAAAAGAGGCGCGGGCCGTGAAGGCCCGCGCTATGAGGTCGATCAGGATAATACCATCGCCGCCTGTGGGCGTGCCGCCCGGACGGGCGGCACGCCGCGGCGATGCAGGCGGAGCCTACTCCACCGTGTTGCCGGAGGCGTTCGGCAGCGAGTTCACGCCGGCCGTGGTATCCGCGGACGTGTTGCCGTAGATGACCGGGCCGGTGCTGATGAACAGGTTGTCCGTCAGCGTGCTGGCATCGCCGACCGAGGCCGACTCGTACTCGATCGCCGGTCCGCTCAGGTTCTCGAAGACGTTGTTGTCGACGTCGAGCGAGAAATTCACGCGCCAGTTCTGGAAGATGCCGCGCTGAGCGTTCAGGCAGGTATTGCCGCTGTAGACGGTGTCGTAGCCGTCCTTGTCGAGCTGCAGGCAGCGCCCGCTGATGTCGTGGAAGTTGTTGTCCACGACGCTGACCAGCGAGCCTTCCTCGATGCGCACGGCGTTGACGGTGCCGTAGATCTCGTTGTTGATCACGAGCACGTTGGTCGGGCCGCCGTCGGAACCGATGACGATGGCCGAACCGTCCGAGCCGCTCGAGAACACGCCGCAGCTCGAACCGTCGTCGAAGCACCACTCCTGGTCTGCAGGGGCGCTGACCAGGCTGTGGATGATGTTGCCCTCGACGATCACGTTCTCGATGTACTTGAAGTCGATCGCGTTCTCGCGGTCCGAGTGGAACGTGTTGAAGCCCAGGTAGACGTTGCGCGGCGGGTTTGCCGAGCAGCCGTGGCAGGCCTGGAAGCCGTCGCCGCCGTTGTGGTGCACGTAGTTGTTCAGCAGCCAGACCGAGTCCGAACCGCTGCCGACGAACAAGCCGTGGCGATCGTCACCCTGGTTGTGGTGGATCTCCGAGTCGGTCACGACCAGGAAAGAACCGCTCAGGCTGGTGGCGTTCTTGCCGGACACGTTCGCGACCTCGATGTTGCGGAAAACGTGGTGATCCCCGGAAGTGCGCACCTGGATGTTGTTGAACACAGTGTCGATGAAGTAGCACCAGGAACCGCTGATGCGGAACACGTCGTTGCTGCCGTTAAGCGTGCCGCCGACGATGAACGCAGGGTTCTCCTCGGTTCCGTTGCAGGTCAGGTACATGTCGCCGCCGTTCGCGGAATCGCTCGTGAAGGCCAGCACCTCGCCCGCGCCGATCGAACTCGGCATCCCGCCGGAGCTGGTCGCCGGGCCGGGTTCGCGCAGGTAGTCGAACGGAACCTCGGGAATCGAACCGAGCACCGGCGGCTCTGCGGCCTCGGTCACGGTGATCGAGAATTCCGGCAGGCTCACCGTGAACTCGCCGTCGCTGACGCTGATCACGATACCGCCGTGCTCACCCACGTCCGCCGCGGCCGGCGTGCCGGACAGGCGCCCGGTAGTCGGCTCGAAGCTGGTCCAGGCCGGCTGGTTCTCGATGCTGAAGCTCAGCGCGTCGCCGTCGGCGTCCGACGCCGTCGGCACGAACGCGTAGGCACGGCCTTCCTCGACCGAGACCGCCGGAGAGCCGGAGATCGTCGGCGCGCTGTTGCCCGCTGCTGCTTCAACGGTAATCGTGAAGGCCGGCAGGCTGACGCTTGCCTCGCCGTCGCTGACGCTGATGACGATGTTCGAGTGGCTGCCGACATTGCCGGCACCGGGCGTGCCGGTCAGGCTGCCGCTGGCGCTGTCGAAGGACGTCCAGGCGGGCTGGTTCGCGATGCTGAAGCTCAGGCTGTCGCCGTCGGCATCGGTGGCCGTCGGCGTGAAGGCGTAGGCCTCGCCCTCGGTGACCGTGGTGGGGGGAGTGCCCGAGATGACCGGCGGGGTGTTGGCCGGCACCGCGC
>ERZ869936.2657-NODE-2657-length-10248-cov-4.595605_pt1 | contig 10248 bp, 26 predicted proteins | sample MGYA00520876_ERZ869936 | MGnify/ENA primary metagenome ERZ869936 (study PRJEB32218, sample SAMN09650985) | biofilter metagenome | isolation source: enrty point of leading RO module | place: Saudi Arabia: Thuwal, RO plant located on Red Sea | collected 2016-02-17 ... | reverse complement strand
GGGGGGGGGACAGCGTGGGAATTCCATCGCGGCGGTGAAGGCGATGGCGTCCGCGTCGCTGATGATCTCGAGCTGGTCGAGGCCCATCGCTTTCCATGTGTCGAGCTCGACGTGGCCGGGCTGGAGCCCGAAGACGAACGAATCCCCCACCCCTTCCAGCATCTTGCGGAGCGTCTTGTCGGCCTTGCGCACCTGGCTCGGCTTCCAGGCACCGAGATGCAGGGGGCGCCCTGGGCTGTGAGGGCCTTGGTAGGAGAGGCTGGCCTGCCACACCCACACGCCCTCGACGATGTGGGACACCTCCAGGATCGACACTCGTGTGCCCACCCGCTCGATGCGGTTTTTGTGCGGCGGCTCCACCGGGGAGCCCGGCACACGGCGAACGGGATGGCAGATCGCACCCCACTGACGGGACTTCATGGACTTGGGACGCTTCATGATCGTTCTTCTCCTTCGGGGATCTTCCCCCGTCCTTCGAGGTAGTGCCTCCATGCGAACTTTGGAACGCGGACCCGCGTCTTGGACGGGTCGAGGAGGGCCGTGGAGTAGGTCGTTCCGCAGTCGGTGCACATGGCGACCTCCATCGTCAGCTGCACGATGGCCCGCGCCTCGCAGCAAAGGCACGCCTCTTCGGGCCACCTTCGTGGCGCGGTCTCGAAAAAGCGCGGGTCGCCTGCGCTTGGTGCACTCACGATGGTCCTGACGGCTTCGAGTCAGCCATTGTTCGTGTCCTCGTAGCGGTCATGCGCCCGCTCGAAGCGCCCGTCGATGCGCGAGCGAAAGCCCCACTCCTGGGTCTTGGGGCCATGGATGAAGAGGGACCAGGATTCGGGCCCGAGGAGTGCATCGATCCGGTGAAAGGTGTCGGGATCGAGGCGGACGACCATGCCGGGCACGACCAGGCGGGTGTACAGGTGGCTATCGCGTTGCTCGAAGTAGCCGCCCGACAAGATCAGGGCGCGAGCCCACCAGGGGTGGTTGTGGAGGTCGGGGTCATGGTCGGCGCGGCGGATGCAGTGGATGAAGACGGTGGGCAGAAAGGTGAGGCGCGGGCGCGGCTTTCGGCCGCCGCAGTTCCACTTCTCGGCGCGCGCGGGCGACATGGCCCCGCACACGTACCATCGCTCCATGTAGAGCCTCCCCTGGTTCCGGATCACCCGCTTCGGCAGACCTTGGACCAGGCGCCGCAGCAGGCGGGGGACGATGTGTCTCTCGCTCACCGGCTTCTCACTCACGGGTGCGGGGTCTCGACGTCGGGGGCCTTGCGGCCGGGCAGGCGGGCCACGAGCCACTTCATCAGCTCGACGCCTCCGGGGCCGCCGGCCCCGGCCCAGGCGGCGGGCTCTTGAAAGGTGCACACGAACACCGTGTCGGCGGGGGTGGAGGTCAGCTGCCAGAGGTGGTCGCGGACCTCCTTGGGGGCCTTGTCGGTGTACACAAGCCAGGTGCTTGGGTCGAGCGGGTAGTGGTCGGGGTAGGCGCGGCCCAGCCCCTCGACCACGCGCGCGCGGGTGAGCTCGGCTTTCACGACGACGACCAAGACGCGTTTTTGAGTGGCCTGGCTACTCACGATCTACCTGACTTTCGGGATCGGGAGACGGGAGGTCGAGGCACGCCTCCCAGTCTGCGATCTCTTCCGCCGACCAGGCCCGGCTGCGGCGGTTCTTCTCGATGCACTCCTTGAGGAGCTGGCGCTGCGGCAAGGTCATCTCGTCCGCCCGGGGGTAGCGCTTGTGCTCCTGCACGAAGTCCAAGAGGAAGATCGGTATCGGCATGCCTCACCCCTTGATCCATCCCGTGTCGATGGTGCGCGAGCCTCGGCGGATGTACGAGACGTCGACGGTCGGGGTCGTCGGGTCGACCCGATTGCGGACGGCGCCCGGAGGACGGGGCGCCTCGAGCCGGGCCAAGGCTTCGAGGAAGCCGAGGCGGGGATCGTGGACCTCGGCCGCCGTCACGCCGCAGCGTTCGACCTCGCCGTCTTCACCGAGGACACAAAAGCGCACGCGCCCCGAGGGCTCCTTGCCCTCGAGCCGGATCGTCTTCGTGCAGGCGCCCGGCCCGACGAGGCGCTCGAGCAGCTCGGAGGCCCGCATGTCAGTGCGCCTCCTGGCGCCCGCGCATGGCCCGACCCAGCTCGGTGAGCGCGTCGCCCAGGTCGACCGTCCACAGCTGGCCCTCGGTGGTCTTGGCTAGCCAGGCGACGTCCTCGGTTTCGATCTGGACGCTGCTCGGCTCCCCCTCCTCACGGGCAAAGACATGCGAGGGGACCGCGGTGGGGGTCCAGTACCACTGCACCGCACCCGCCTCGTCGCGTAAAAAGGAGGCCGCCTCGAAGTCCCAGCAACGGGCCATGAGGCACCACGAGAGGTCGTCGGAGGTCTCGCTGACGGTGACTTCGATGAGGTACACGAGGCCCCCGTGGCGCGACAGGATCGCAGGGCCCGGTAGGTCTTCGGGATCGGCTCCCGTCCTTTCCGCGTACCGCTCCGCCATCTGGTCCCACAGCGACTGCACCGCGGCTTCAAAGGCAACCTGGGCCTGGTCGAGGGTTTCTTCATAGGCCAGACGGAACTTCATGTGCGCGTCCAGGCGCCGACGGAGCTCGAGAGCCAGGGCTTCGGGGACCCTCTCCTCTTCCTGTTCGTCGTCCTTCTCCAATGCCGCGACCGTCATGGCAATCGTCACGCACATGGCTTGGTACTGGTCCACCGTCGCGGGCGGGTGGCCCTCGGCGATGAGCCCGTCCATGACGCTTTGCTCGATGCCATCGAGCAACGCGATCAGCTCTTCTACGTCTTCCATCGTCTTCAGGGTCTTCATGGGGGTGTGTTCTCCTAGGGGGGAAGATGGTCCCGCGCGTGCACGAGCTTCGCCCGTGCGACGCGCCGAAGTTCGGGGGGGATCGAAGGACACAGGTCTTCGAGTCGCGAGGCCGTCGCGAATGCCTCCTCCAGGCGCGCCTGGGCTTCGCGTCGCTCCTGACGAAGCTCCCGGGCCTCGCGCAGCGCCCCTTGAAGGGACCAGAACCCCGCCAGGCCCAAGAAGGTCAGCCCCGCCCATCCCCAGAGATTCTCCGCGGCGAGCACGATGGGAAGCAGGACGATGCCGCCGAGCGCCGCCCAGAGCAGGAAGAGGAGCGCAACGTTGGTCCAGGCGGCGCGGAGGAGGGCCCCGCACGAGGTCACCCTTTTGGCGTGGACGTCGATCTCCTCGAGCGCCAGGCGAAGCGCCTGTTCGTTTGGCTCGTTCATGAGCGGCTTCCTTTGCGCCCCCGGTCGAAGTCGGGGTCGGTTTGCACGTCCATTCGGAGCCGCTCGAGCAGCCCCTCGACTCTCTGGATCCCTTGGAGGACGCGCTTGCGGTTCTTCTGGTCGAGGTAGGCGACGACCCAGTCGAGCTCGGCCGTGACTTCGTCGATCAGCTCTTGGGCCGTGGGCTCTGGACTCTCCGTGTCGGTCATCGCGGTCACGTCGGTGGCGACCTCGGCGACGCCTTGGCTCATGAGGGCATCGGCCTCGACGAGGAGAGCCTCCACGGCCTCGTGGCGTCCGGCCTCGTCGAGCTCGATGACGAGCTTCTCGAGCTGCTCGCCCTCCAAAGTCCGGTAGCCCTCCTTTTGCCCTGCCGGTTCACTCACGGTTTGCCCCACTTTGTCTCACTCGCCTTCGGAGGAGGGCGCAGGGGAAGGTGTCGGTGCGGCCGCGTGTGGGTCCGGGGGCGCCACCTCTTCGAGCATCTCGAGTAGCCGCTCCAAGAAAGCCGGAGCCTCAAGATCCAGGCCCAATCGGCGGGCCATAAACTGCTCCATGTTGCTGTCCCACGAGCCCGGGCGATATTTCTCGACGCGGTCTTTGAGTCCCTCCCAGATGTTCCGGTCGTAGGACGCCTGGAGATACCGCTGAAAGGCGGCCTTCATCTCGGGAGTCAGGGTAGGGTCGTCCGTCACGTTTTGCCTCACTTCTTCCGGGGTTGAACTTCGAGCGCCTGCGAAAGCTGTTTGCGGGCGGCGTCTCGGACGTCGGGGAAGGACGCCCCCCACTCGTCCTCCATCCGGGAAACCAGCGCGGAAGCGCTTCGGAGGCGGTCCATGGACTCGTCGCGTCTTTTGCGGACCGCCCCCATGTTGCGCACCACCGTCCCAAGGGGGAGGAGGAACAGGCCAAGCAGGCCCAGGACGACCGCCGCTTCGACATACCCGAGCCCCTGCGCGGTCACGACGCCGATCAGAGCCGCACCCACGGCCCAGGTGAGCCCGACGGCCGCGACAGAGAGGCGATGCAGGATCAACTGGGTCGAGCGACTCTTCACCATGAAGAGTTGATGGTCGAGCTCGTCGCAGGCCAATCGGAACCGTTCGAGTCTCTCGTCGACGCCTGGTTCACTCACGGTTTGCCTCACTTTCGGGACCTGCTCCACAGCTCCGGAGAGGTTCGCGTGCGCCGATGACCTGGCCACGTCTCCCCCTTCCCACATCGGTTACGAGCGGGTCGAACGCGACCACTACAACTGACGACGCCTCCCCCTCCCCACATCCGTTGCGAGTAGCCAAACCAGACGGGGTGCCACCCGTCTGCACCAACTGGCACTGCCTCCCTCTCCCCACATCCGTTGCGAGGTCGGCCGGCCCGAAGATGCCGGCTGCTTCGTGGGAACTGGCAATGCCTCCCTCCCCCCGCATCCCCCCATCCGTTGCGAGGGACGCACTCGACGAAGAACCGCGACCCATGCTTTCGCTGGCAATGCCTCCCCCTCCCCACGTCCGTTGCGAGGCGGAGAGCATGCTGGTCTACTCCGTGTTCGCCGACTGGCAATGCCTCCCCCTCCCCACGGCCGTTGCGAGAGCCCATGAGAAACGTCGTTCGTGTGGCGCAGGTGCCGGTTCGTGCCTCCGTCGCATGCACGCAAGGTCGAAGGTAGTAAACCCCCCATCTTGCGTGCGGATAGGTGAGAGCGTCCCGGCCCGGGTACCGGGCCGGGACCTCTCGTGGGAGTGGGGTGACTTCGCCGTTCCTTCCCCGAAGGGTTTTTCGACGTGCACGAGGCACGCCTCCGGGCACCGGGAGCCCTCCCGGTTTGTTTTCTCGGGCGTGAGCCCGAAACTCTTGGTGGTGGTAGGCCATCAGCCCTGGCCGCTCCCCTCGCTCCCCTCGGGCCCCTCGGGGGGCAAGGCGGGCGCGGGCGGGGCCGGCGGGTGCTGGACGATGACGGCCCCCTCGAGAGACTCCTCGTAGCGAGCCGGAAGCCCCACTTCCTTGGCGAGCTCGACGAGCAGCTCGGCGCGGGCCGCCTTGAGGAGCCCCACGCAGTGCTCGCGGATCTCGGCGGCCACCCGGGGATGAAAGTCCGTGTAGCTCGGGACGGAGCCCTGGCCGCCGCGGCTGTCGTAGCCGAGCCCGGTGCCCCCTTCGACGAGGTCGATCTGCCGCGTGAGCACGGCGAGGTCGTGGCCGAGTTCCTCGGCCTTGCTCCGAAATGCGGGTTTGTGCTGGGTCATGCGTCCTCTTCGTCGGGGGCGAGCTGGGTGCTCCAGGCGTAGCTCGCGTAGGTGGTGAAGTGAAAGAGCGCGTCGCACTTCACACAGCGGGTTTCGTTGTCCTCGGTGGAATCGTCGTAGACGTCGCTCTCCGCGGCGGCCTGGTGGAGGTCGTCGGCGTCGTAGTGATGGCCGCAGGCCGGGCACACCAACGTCGCCCGGCGCGCGAGAGGGTCGTGGTGGCGGAGCGTGAGGAGGCTAGGCATCGGAGTCCTCCCGCAGACGCTTTTGGCGTTCGCTCCGAAGGACGAGTGCCTCCCGTCCCAGCCAAAGGAGCGGACCCCCCACGCCCAGAAGAAGGACCCCCAATGCGCACACGTCCTCACAGCGGGGCAACGAAAGGCCGAGGACAACCGCGAGCCCGACCGCGGCGGCCCAATGCACGGCCTCCAAAAGGCGCAACCGCCCCACCAAACTCATGTCAGGACGCCTCCTGCGGTTCGGGCCTCGGTGGAGCAGGCGGGGGGGGGTCGCGGGGGGGTCGGTCGTGGGCCGCCTCGACCACGGCCCGACCGACGACGGTGGCCGCGATCACGCCGGTCCGCGGGCGCTCGAGAAGGCCGCGGCGTACCAGCGAGCTCGGGGTGCTGCGAAAGCCCCGGCTGCTGCATTCGTCGCCGGCCGCGGCTACGGCCTCCAGGCAGTCGCGCTGGTTGGGGGACAGCAGATCCCACAAGGCCCGGTAGCGAAGCGCGGTGTAGGTAGCGGCCTGGTCGTCGAGGCGCTTGTCGGGCCATTGCTGGGCCTCGAAGCAGGCGCGATCCAGCCCGGCGCTTTGGCGCTTCTCGACGATGGCCGTCAGCCGCTCCACCACCTTCGGGGAAACCCAGTAGTCGTCGGGCAGTGCGGCGAGTGCCTCGTGCGTGGTGTAGCGGCGGTAGAAGGCCTGGGTGACGAACACCCAGGGCGCCCCCATGGGCCGGATGGGGGCCCCGTGGCAGCGCCGAGGCACACCCCGTCGAAGCTTGCGGCGCCCGCAGGTGTCGCATACCCACCAGTGCAGGGGGTCGGGCAACGCGACCCGGGTGGCCGCTCCGCCGGCGCTGAAGGTCATCGCGGATGGGTGTTCTCCTGGTTCGCGTCCTCACGGACCTCGTCGCTCGGCGCCGCGGGCTCCTCATAGGCCAAGAAGACCGGGCTCCAATCGAGCCTCACGGTGAAGGTGTGCTCCACGCCGTCACGGCCGCGTATGAAGACCTTGGCGCCGTTCTCGAACATCTCGTAGGACTCGCAATCGTCGTGGCACAGCGCCTCGGCGAACTGGGTGGCCGCGTCTTCGGCATCGGCGCCCCGGATCTTCTGCGAGGTCAGGTCGTAGTCCTCGAAGTCGGAGTCCTCCAGCCGGCACGCCCACGTGCCCCGGGTGTCGTCAGAACGGGGCGCGGGCTGCATCGAGATCCTCTTTCTCCTTTGGCTCCTTTTCGGGTGCGGTGACCAAGGCCCGGTCGCGCACGATGGCGACGCTGTAGTCCGGGACGTAGCTCACCACCGACGAGTGGGCCTCGAGCCACAGGTCCAGGTACGCCTGCAGGAGCGGATAGCCCTTGGGGTCGAGGTCGGACGCGGCGTCCTCGTAGTGCTCTTGGCGTTCGAGCGCGTCCTCCAGGACATCCGCGGCGTCGAGCGTCAGGGGAGTCGGCCGCGTGGCGTAGATCCGGGGGTCCTCGAGCCCTTCGTGGTCGGGGTCGTCATCCCAGAACTCGAAGAGCGTCGCGGCGTCGTCGAACTGCTCGAGTTCCTCGCAGACCGCCACGCCGTCATAGTCGGCGACGTGGACCTTCTTGGCCGCGTTCCACTTGGCCTGCTCGCGCGCCTCGAAGTCCGCCGCGCGGCAGGGGCGGCAGACCGTCCAGTGCCGTTCCTCGACCTCCTTGCCGCACGTCTTGCAGTGCACCGGCTGGCAGCAGGCGTGGGCGTCTTCTTCCGTGCGTGCGACCCGGCGACACGCTCCGCAGGCCCACACCTTGGCGGGACGCCCGTCCTTGTGAAACAGCTCGATCACGTCCATCGGTCTCGCTCCTTTTCGTAGTCGTCTTTGTTCCACCAACGGTCGAGACGACGGGCACACCGCCGCAGTCGGTCGACGAAGGCGTCGAGCAGCACGGAGGGGACGGCCGACCACCTCATGCAGCCCCCCGGAAGCGGTCGTAGTCCTCGTGGAGGATCTCGGGTGTGTAGCGAAGCACGTCCTTTTTGCGGCAGGCGATCCGGATCAGGGTGTAGGCTTTCCAGATCCGCTCGGCACGGCCGTCGATGTAGGCTTGGATCCGTTCCTCGGGCACCCCCAGGACGTGGAGGGCCCGCATCGTCTCCCGATACGCCTGGACCTCGAAGGCCCAGCCCATCCGCCCATTGAGGACGTAGGTGCCCGCGAAGATCACGGGCCCGTACTGCCCACTGCCGGACGTGCACGAACTCGTGGGCCCAGGTGGACGCCTGGCTGTAGGGATCCTGCTCGTCGAAGTCGGCGCCGAGGCGGATCGTCTTGTAGTAGGTCGTCGTGAAATGGTCGAGGGGCCCGCTCGTTTTGGTGACCACCTCGATGCCGTACGCGCGAGCGAGCCGCTGGTAGTGCTCGATCATCACCTCGGGCGTCGTGAGCTGCCGGATCGTGGGCTCGAGGTTGAAGCCGCTCTTGGCGACGTGGAGGTGCTTGCTGCGGATCGGAAGGGCGCCCATGTCACAGATCCTCCTTCCAGATGCCCGCATGCTCGAGGTCCACGACCTTGCCGGCCACGGCGCGCTCGGTCTGAACGTCGAGGTACACCTTGAGCTGCGCCAGGTCGGTGATCGCGGCAATGGGGAGCGTGTAGCCCCTTTCCTTTGCGGCCTCGAAAAGACGGTCCACGGCGCGCTTGGTGAGCTGGGCGCAGGCCGCGAAGACGTTGGAGGCGTTGATCTTGCCGCGCTTGATCTCCTCGAGCGGCACGTCGAGCGGCACCACGTTGCTGGGCCGTGGCGTCGGGCCCGAGGCGGCCTCGCCGGCGGGGCCGAGATCCACCTCTTCGTAGAGAAGCGGGCCGAGGGCGCGCGCGTCCTCGAGGCTCACCTGCACGGTGATCGCCACGCCGCCTTCGTGCGCGGTCATCTCGGTGAGCTTGCCGCGGACCTTCATCGGCGCTGCCCGTACTTCTGGCAGAGGTTGAGGAGGACCGCCTCACGCTCGGCGGGGGTGAGCCGCTCGAGCATGGCCCCGACTTGCTGGTAGGCGGGGCCGGCTCGGTGCACGAGCGTCGGGATCTCCGTGAAACTGAACTTCACTTCGGTGCCGACGCGGGGGATGACTTGAACGCGGATCGTCATGGTTTTTCGGGCTCCACTTCGGCGAGGACTTCGAGAAGGCGGTCGAGGAAGGCGGGGGCCTCGAGTGTGAGACCCAGGCGTTTGGCGACGCCTTCGGTGACCTCGACGTGGAGGGTGCCACTTTGCCATTTACGGACGTCCCCCTCGAGCGCCTCCCAGACCTCGCGGTCATGGCAGGCTTGCATGTAGCGCTCGAACTCGGGTTTCAGCTCGTCGGACAGGTTCATCGCTCTCTCCGCTATCGTCTCCAGGGGACCCCGAAAAGCCGGTCTCGCAGCGCGATCACGGGCATCGTCACCACCAGGATCGGGACCACGACCACGAGCTCCCAGGGCTTGAAGTGAAAGGGGTTATGGCCCCACGACCTACCCGGCATCGTCGCCGTCCCTTTCCGCCAAGGCGGCCTCGCCGGCCTCTGTGGCCCGGTAGCCCTCGAAGGCGTCGTCCTCGTCTCGGGCCGGCTCGATGAGCCCGAGCGAGACGAGGCGGTGTTCCGTGTCCTTCTCGCGCTCGCCAAAGGCGACGGTGGTCATCGTCGCCACCCGCAGGACGCTCCAGTCCTCCTCGGTGAGGCCGTCGGTATCGAGCGGGGCCCCGATCACGCGTCGTCGTCCTTCCTCGCGACCCTCCGCAAAGAGCGAAGGAGCAAGACGCACGCGGCCACCAAGGTGAGGACGTACACCCCCACCTCCCAGCCCACAGGCTGGGGGTTGTGGAGCAGCCACAGCTGCGCCAGGACCAAAAAAAGGAGCATCTGCGTGAAGGTGTGAGGCTCCGGTGTGGGGACCCACTTCTTCATCCGAGCGTGACCGTGAGCATCCCGAGCTGGGTTTTCCGCTTCTTGGGCTTCTCCATGGGGAGAGTCGGCCCGAAGCTATCCTGGGGATGGGCCCCGCAGCTGTCGCAGGTGGGCCGCGGCGGTGTGGTCGAGTGGAAGGCGAGAGGGGTGGTGACGGGGCCTCCACACAGGCCACAGGTTCCTACGATTTTCTTGCTCATGTCGTCTTGGTCTTTCGTTTGGCGTTTTTAGGGAAGGAGGTCCTTGGCCGACACCTCCAGCGAGGCGGCCAAGCTGTAGAGGGTCTCGAGGGAGGGGACGAAGCCGTTCCCGGCTTCGAGGTTGGCGAGGTGGCTGCGGGTGATCGTGGTCTCGTGGGCCACGTCCTCCTGCGAGCGCCCGCACTGCTTGCGGGCCTTGAGCAAGCGCTTTCCGATCTCCTCGGAGAGCCAGCGCTTGCCGGCGATCTGGGTCTCGAAGGGGTTTTTCTTGGCCCGGCGGCGGCTCACAGCTCCTCCTGCGCGCGATCCGGGTCGGCGTGCACGTCATGCTCGTAGGGGATCACCTTGCGGTATTGGCTCCAAGGCGGACGGAAGTTGCTCCGCTTCGTCCTGAGGTGACGGCAGGCCGC
>ERZ869936.2656-NODE-2656-length-10251-cov-15.502942_pt1 | contig 10251 bp, 9 predicted proteins | sample MGYA00520876_ERZ869936 | MGnify/ENA primary metagenome ERZ869936 (study PRJEB32218, sample SAMN09650985) | biofilter metagenome | isolation source: enrty point of leading RO module | place: Saudi Arabia: Thuwal, RO plant located on Red Sea | collected 2016-02-17 ... | reverse complement strand
GGCGATCCCTCGGTGAGGCGCAGACCGGAGCTCGGAGTTCGGCAGGGACGCGCGCTCGGTGAGCCGATCCGTGTCTGGCGGACGCGTGCGCCTTCGTGCTCACGCTAGGCAGCGATCCCTCGGTGAGGCGCAGACAGACCGGCGCGCGGAGTCAGCAGGGACGCGCGCTCGGTGAGTCGATCGGGTCTCGGGCGGACGCGCGAGCATTCGAGCACGCCTGGATCGCTCTGCCCTCTCACCACCGCTCCTCACGGCGGCGGGGCGTCACAGGTGCGGAACGCCTGGGTGTCGGGCGGGGCGAAGAAGTCGACGCCGCGCGGGCTCTCGATGCGGTAGAGCTCGTCGCTCCAGGTGTCGCGCACCTCGATCGTCGTCTCGGCGTTGGTGGCGCCCGCGGCGAACACCCAGAAGGCCTCGGCGCCGGCGAAGGAGCAGCCGTCGAGCACCTTGACGAAGACTTCGACGTTGCCGTCCTCGAAGGCGTAGAAGCTCACCGACTGATCCGTCTCCGAGCTCACGTCGCTTCCCGTGCCGGCGTCGCCGTAGCGCTGGATGGTGCCGGGAAAGAGCGCGCCGGGGCCGTCGGGAGGGTTGGAGAAGTCGCGCAGCTCGGCGGTGACCTCGAAGCGCTCTGCGAGCAGGCACGCGGTGTGCTCGTCGCGCACGCACGGCCCGGCGCCGACCTGCGGGTCGCCCACGATCGGATGCAGGTCGAGCTGGAGGCCGTCGAGGTAGGCGAGGCGGTGCGGGATCGTCTGCTCGATGGTGGTGCGCAGTTCTTCGGAGATGCGCTCGGGGCGATGGCGCACCGCGAGCCAGGGCAGCAGGCTCTCGGCGAGGTCCTCGCGCCCGGGGAACTGCTCCGCGTACTCGGAGATGAACTCCGGGTCGGCGGCCTGGGCCGCCAGCCAGCCGGGTGCCGCGGCGTGCGCCGCATCCAGCGAGGTGTGGGTCGCCTCGTGGATCAGTGTCTCCTCGAGGATGCCGTCCTGGACGTAGAGCTCGCCCTGGCCGGTGTGGATCAGCAGGCTGCGGTTGCCGCCGCCGAAGGGCTGCACGCCGCGGTGGATCCACAGTGCGTCGACGTCGGTGCGCAGCGCGGTCGGGATCCGGCCGGCCGCGGCGGCGTACTCGAGCGCCACCTCGGCGGCGGTCTGCGCCCCGAACTCCGGGTTCACCTGCACCTCGGCGGCGAGCCCGTCGTCGAAGGTCGCGTCGAAGAGGAAGACCTCGAGGGTGACGAAGGCGTCCGCGCGCCGGTCGAAGAGGGTGCGCTCGCCGAGGCCGGCGGGAGTCACCTCGACGAGACTCGACGGATCCGCCGCGGTGACGATGTCGGGATCGAGGAAGATGGTGCCCGAGAAGGGCGGTGCGGCGTCGGCACTGGCGGCGAACAGCGCGGCGGCGAGGCAGCACCCGGACAGCGGGCCGAGACGCCGCCGAATCGGCCATCGCGGCGCCTCGTCCTCGGCGTCGGGGTCCCGGGCGTCGGGGTGGAGCGATCTCTCGACAGCGCGGTGGGAATTCCCAGAGTCCTCAGAGTCTCTCTGGGTGGTGGGCCAGGAAGCGGGGACGCGCGTGGCGGTCGATCGGAATCGCGATGAGGCCATAGGCCATGCCTCCTCCTTGGGGGGGTCCTGGTGGCGTCCGTGTCGCGAGCGGGGCTCGTCTCTGCACCAGCAGACGACAGGTTACGGCGGAACGGCTCAGAGGAGGCGCTGCTGGGAAGGGAGTCCCCAGAACCACCGCCTGGTCGGATGCCTTTCCCTGATCGGGCGCCCGTCGGCCGAAGCGCTCACGAGGCGCCGGGAGGAGACGGTGCCGGGAGCTCCTCGACCAGCACGATCTGGCCGGTGCGGCTGCGCACGCGGATCGTCGCTTCGCTCTCGCCGAGGGTCAGCCTCGATCCGTCTTCGCCGGTGGCGAGCTCGGTCGGCGCGCCGCTGCGCCGGTCGACGATCTCTCCGCCGGTGCGCAGCTCGAGCGCCGCGCCCGAGCCGCCGCTCTCCGCCCCAAGGACACCGACGGCGAGCTCGATGCGCCCCGAGTCGGTGCCGATCGAGGCCTCGGCCCCACCTGCGAGCCGTCCACCGAACGAAACGGCGCCGGAGACCGTGGTCAGCGCGAGCTCCTCGAGCCCGCTGGCGAGCAGCCGGACGGCGCCGCTGACCGTGTCGAGGCGAGCCCGCGCGATCGTCCCCTGCAGCGAGAGATCTCCGCCGAGGGTGCTCGCCGTCACCGAGGCGCTCCGACCCGCGAAGTCGAGGCTGCCGCTCAGGGTCTCGACCGAGAGCCACGCCGGATCGCCGTCGACGACGATCCTCGACGAGACGGCGCCGACACCGATCGGGCCGCGCACGTCCTCGATGGTGATCTCGGCGTCCCGCGTGACCACGAAGAGCCGGCTGGCCGCCGGGACCTCGATCTCGAGATCGACCGGGTGGGGCGGCTCGGTGCTGCGCACCACGCGCACCACGCGGTCGGCGAGTGCCAGGCGGGTGCGCACTTCGATCGCCCCGGCTTCGCGCCGCACGGTGACGCCACGCAGCGCCGCGTCGACCGAGCCGCGGACTCTCACCGAGGTCTCGCCGCGGCCGTCCGCCGGGCCGGCCTCGGTGCCGACGATGCGCAGCCTGCCGTGGGCGATGTCGACCCGGATCGGGCCGTCGGCAGCCGCCTCGTGGCGTTCGTCGACGCGCCGGCTCGGGGTGGACTGCTCGTTCGCGGCCGCAGCGGGGGTCGCGGCATGGGTGACGGCAGTGGCGCCGGCGAGGAGCAACGCCGCCGCTCTCCGGAAGCGTTTCATGGCAGCTCCCGCTCCACCGGCGCCGCGCCGGCGAGGCGCGCCTGGACCCGGCGCAGCGCCACCAGCTCGCGCTCGAGCAGAGCGGCCATCTGCTGGCTCGAATCGAGCAGGAGCGGCGGCGAGCCCTCCTCGCCGAGCGCCTCGCCGATCTCGCGGAGGGCGCCCTCGATGACCGCCAGATTGGCCTGCACCTCGGCCGCGACCCGCGGCGGATGGTCTCGCAGCTCCCGTTCGATGGCTGCGACCAGCAGGCGGCGTTCGTCGCTGTAGCTGGCGAGAGCGGCGCGCAGCTCGGGAGAGGCCTGCGCCGACGGCGGCAGGCTGGCCGCCGCCGTGCGCAAGACCCTGCGATCCCCGTTCATGCCTGGAGTCAGGAACAGCCAGAGGCCGAACGCCAGCCCGAGGAGGCCGGCCGCGGCCGCCAGCGCCGCGACGCTGCGGGACGCGGCGACGTCGGCGAGCGGTCGAGACGGGGGCAGCTGCGGACGGTGGGCGATCCTGTCGGCGATCTCCGGCCACAGGTCGTGCTCCGGCCGCACGCCCGTGTCGGCGAGGCGCCGCAGGTCGACCAGCAGGGTCTCCTCCTGGGCCGTCTCCGCGCCACGGCCGGAGCGCGGGAGGAAATCTTCCGGTGGCTTCATCGCAGTCTCTCCTTGAGCAGGCGCCGCGCCCTCGACAGCTGCGCCTTGGTCGTGCCGCGAGTGACTCCGAGCCGCGAGGAGATCTCGGCGTGGGTCAGTCCCTCGACGTCGTGCAGCACGAGGACCTGCCGGGCGCCGGCCGGCAGCGTCCGCACCGCTCGCTCCAGGTCGATCCTCGCGTCGCTCTCCCGTGGCGTCGTCGCCCGGATCGCTGGATCGTCGCCGGCCGGATCCAGGCCGGCGGTCCGCAGGGCACGACGCCACACCGGTCGGTGTTGCGAGATCGCCAGATTGCGCGCGATGGTTCGCAGCCAGGTCGAGAGACGACTGTCGCCGCGGAAGCGGGGCAGGTGTTCCCAGGCGCGCACGAACACGCGCTGGGTGAGGTCTTCGGCCTCTGCGCGATCGGCGACCAGCCGCAGGCAGAGCCCGTAGACGCGATCGACGTGGGCCCGATGGAGCTCTTCGAAGGCGGCGACATCGCCGCGGGCGGCGCGCGCGACGAGGTCCCCCTCGTCCTCTCGGGAGGAGTCGACTGGAGGGTGCGCGGCCGTCTGTCCGTCGTCGAGCGTCGCGGTCACCAGGAGAAGCCCAGCAGGTTCCACGATGCGAGGTAGAGGCTGAAGAGCGAGAGCAGAGCGGCGCCGAGGAGCACCGGAGCGCGCCGCTCGCAGGCGCCACGCAACACGCCCGCCAGCGTAACCGCCACGCACCCGAGCGACAGCAGCGGCAGGGTGAACAGCAGGGCGACGTACCAGGGGACGGCGAAGCGCAGAGCTCCGCCGTCGTTCGCCATCGAGACAGAGACGACGGTTCCCAGGCCGACGACGAACAGGAGCGACAGGCCGGCGGCCGCACGCAGCAGGCGCCCCGGCCAGCCGGTGCCGCGTTTCCAGCTCCGCGGCCGACCGGCGGCGAGGCTCACCAGGCCTGCGAGCAGCAGCAAGACCGCGCCGAGCTGCAGCCGGCGATCGCGGCTCCAGTGCAGTCGGCGATGGGTGCCGCCGGCGTCGGTGAGCAGCGCCGCGAGCCCCGGCTGCGCCGGGCGCAGCAGCAGCCAACGACCGTCCTGCGAGCGCAGCAGGCCGTCGCCGAGCGCAACGTAGGGGGTGCCCTGCCAGCGCGCGCCGCCGCCCGTGACCTCGAGGCGCTGCTGCTCGAAGAGCGCGCGCACCGCGTCGAAGGTGGAGCGCGGCAGCTCGGCGGGCAGGTAGGCTCCGGCGAAGTCCCTCGGTGCGGAGGGCGCGCTGGCGGGCTCATCCGTGGTCGGCGCGACGAAGGGTCGCGGCTGCGAGGGGAACCGCTGTTCGAGCACCGCCCGGATCACGCCCCAGACCCAGGCGTTGCCGTTGCAGGCCACCAGCACTGCACCGCTTCGCTCCGGAACCAGCACCACGCCGGCGGCGAAGCCGTCGAGATTGCCCGAGTGCAGCAGCCGCCGCGGCTCGACGCTCGCGTCCTCCGCCCAGCCGAAGGTGCGACCGACGAAGGCTAGGTGTCCCACCTGCCGGGAGAGCATCCGTTCGACCGTGGCAGGTTCGAGGAAGGTCGCGGCTTCGGGTCGGATCAGGGCGGTGAGGAAGCGCACCATGTCGTTGCCGGTGGACACCAGCATCGAGGCCGGGATCGTCTGGATGCCGACGGGTGCGACGGCGGTGCCGAAGCGATGACCCTGCGCCAGATCCTCTGGCAGATCGAAGGTCGATTTCGCCATGTCGAGGGGCTCGAAGACCAGCTCGCGCATGGCGTCGGCGAAACGAACGCCGAGAGCCTGCTCGACGACCAGCCCGGCCAGGGCGATGCCGTGGTTCGAGTAGGCCTCGACCGTACCGGCGGGAGCGATGCGGCGGGGCATGTCGCGTCGCAGGTAGGTGGCCAGGGGTTCGAGCGCTCCCGGGTCGCGGCGCATGCGGGTGAGGAAGCGGTCCTCGAAGCCGCCGGTGTGGGTGAGCAGATGGGCCAGGGTGAGATCTCCCGGTCCGTCGAGGAAGCCGAGATCCGGGAGAGCTCCGAGGTACTCGCGAACGTCGGTGTCGAGATCCAGGTCTCCCCGCTCGACCAGGCGCAGGACCGCGGCGGCAGTCACCGGCTTGGAGATCGAGGCGAGGCGGAAACGGGTGTCGAGGCCGATCGGCCGACCGCTCTCGAGATCCTCCACCCCCCAGGCGCGGGTTTCGACGAGCTCCCCCCCGTCGATCACCACGAGCAGGACACCGGGGACGTTCCAGTCGGTGAGGAGCTCGGCGACGGCGAGGTCGACGGCGTCGGGCTGGTCGGCAGTCCCCGCGCTCGCCGAGCTGGAAGCGTCACTCGCCCCGCCCGGCGTGAGTGCCGTGGCGGCGAACCCTGGGCCGAGGCAGCAAAGGAAGAGTGCCAGGACGACCGCGGCCGCCGGGCGTTGAGGCGCGCGAGAGCACGTCGGGGGCGACGGGCGGTCCCCTGGGGCGGACTGGTCAGAGTCTTCGGACTTCTCGGGCGTGTAGGACCACATGTCGTCCGCTTGGACGCAGCGAGGGCCCGAAAGGGTTGGAAGCGAAGTCGCCCTTCTGGGTCGGAGTTGGGCTGTCGCGGTGTTCGTGGCGCTGCCTGATCGCTCGAGGCGCCGTGGCTTTCGAGGTCAGTCGAGCTCGAGCTGACTCTGGGCGCTGTCGCCGTAGCGCTCGAGGTATCCCTTCACCGACATCTTGCGCGCCGTGTTCTCCGAGCTCATGTAGCGCACCTTGCCGAAGATCTCGCGCTCGGGTCCCCAGGCGCGGTCGTAGCGCCCCAGCACCCAGAAGATGCCGCTGTAGGAGTTGGGGTCGCGGCCGTCGAGGGCGTACTTGTTGTTGAGCTCGATCATCACTTCGAGCGCGTCCTGTGGCGTCGCCGACCACTCGAGGATCTTCTTGCCCCAGACCATGCGCAGGTAGTTGTGAATCCTGCCGTCGAGCAGCAGCTCGCGCTGGGCGGCGTTCCACAACTCGTCGTGGGTCTCGGCACGTTCGAACTGCTCGAGGCTGTAGACGTGCTCGCGCTCGTCGCCCTCGTGGTCGGCGAGGGTCTCCAGCGCCCAGTCGGGCAGGGCGCCGTACTCCTCGTTGTCCTCACGCCGGAAGCTGCCGTTGTAGCCGAGCTCGCGCCAGGTGACGAGCTCGTCGAGGAAGGACTCGGCGGCCGGGCTCATCCGCCACCAGCCCTCGCGCGCACCGCGGCCCGAGGACGGCAGCCGATCGGGCGTCCACTCCTCGCGCTCGGCGACGCGCGAGAAGATCTCGTGGGCCGAGAGGTGGCCGTAGTGCAGATCGGGCGACAGCTCGCTGGTGGCGCGGTCGTCGAGGTCGGTGCGGCCGTCGACGTAGCGCTCGAGGCGCTCGTCGAGGAAGCGCTCCAGGCGCTGCTCCGCGGCTTCGCTGCCGCCGCGGAAGTCGCACGGCGTGACGTCGTGGTCGATCGGCAGGTCGTCGAGGCCCCCGGGGGCGAGCAGCGCGTCGAGGTCGGCCGCCGTCCAGCCCTCGCGCACGGACTCGGGGATCTGGGGCCCGTCGAGCCCCCGTCCGTCGAGCCGGGCGACGGGGTCCGGAGCGGGCATCTCGAGCAGGTGCGGCTGCAGATGATTCTGCAGGTAGCGGCGCAGGTCGACGGCACGATGGAAGGTCTTGTCGGGGGCGGCGAGCGGCAGCAGGCCGTTCGAGTCCACCGCCTCGAGCCGACAGTCGACCTTCTCGGCCGCGGCGTCCAGCATGCGGGGCAGGAAGAAGCTCGGGTACCAGTCGGTGACGATGCAGCAGGCGTTGTCGCCGAGCGCCTCGAGCAGCCCCTTGCCTTCGCCGCGCGACCGCTCGACGAAGGGGAGGTAGGTGACGTGGCGTTTCGCGAGGCGCTCGCGGTTGCACAGCATGCCCTCGAGGATCACCCGATGGTGCCGGTCGCTCGCCCAGCGGTAGTCGCAGCGCAGCGCCTCGAAGACGAGCACCGGTTTGTCGAGCTCGAAGGCCCAGTCGATGGCGCGCTGCAGCGCGAAGTTCCAGCGCACCCGTCGCTGCGCGGTCATCCAGTAGAGGACGTAGGCGCCGTCAGGGCGCGGGCTGTCGTCGCGCTTGACGAGGACGCGTTGGCGCGGCACCGATTCGGGAGGTGAGCTCACGACAACTGGTTCGGCCGCGGCGTTGCGGCGGATGCGCCGCGCGGTGGCGGGAGGGCGACGACGGTGCTCGTCGACGTTGCTCGCCCGAGCGCGCTCGTCGCGGTGGTTGAAACCACGGAGGGGGGTCGGGCGTCGTTAGGGAGGAACACCCCCGGCGCCGCCCGCGCCGCTCGAGACCATAGGAGACCGACGATGAACGCTCCCTCGACACGCTCTTCCCGCCCCCGGCCCACGATGCCTGCCCGTCGTCCCATCGCCTACGTCGCCATGGCGATGCTCACCCTGCTGCTGGTCGCCGCCCCGGGCGCCGCGAGCGAGCGCTGGTTCCACCTCAAGGTCGACGAGCACTCGAGCGACGGCGCCGAGGTCACCGTCAACCTGCCGCTGAGCCTGATCGAGATGGCCTTCGAGATGATCCCCGAGGACCTGTCGCAGGAGGTCTCCAGCGAGCTCGAGGTGGAGCTCAACGAGCACGGCTTCCAGGTCGACCAGCTGCGCCGGCTGTGGGAGGAGGTCCGCTACGGCGACGACGCCACCTTCCTGCAGGTGCGCGAGAACGACAGCGAGATCCGGGTCAGCAAGGTCGGCGACCTCTTCGTCGCCGAGACGGTCGGTGAGACCGACGACGTGCGGGTCGACATCCGCTTCCCGCTGCAGGTGGTCGACGCGCTGTTCAGCAGCGGCACCGACCGGCTCGACTTCGCCGCGGCGATCCGCGCCCTTGCCGACTACGGCACCGGCGACATGGTGACGGTGCGCGACCGCGACTCCTCGGTGCGCATCTGGATCGACGACCGAAACACCGTCGACTGAACGACCGTAGGATCGAGGCGAGTGGCCGGCGCGACCTCCGCCAGGCCGACTCCGGGAGCGCCGCCCGACGCGGTGCTCCCTTCTCCGCATCTCCGATCGACGATCCTTCCCGAGGCTGACTTTCCATGGCACTGCTCAAGCTCTTCGCCATCGCTGCCGCTTCGGCGCTCGCCGCGCTCGGAGTCGGCACGCTGACCATCGTCGGCTACCTGTTCACCGGCGGTGTGGCGTCGGTGCAGGTCGAGAACCCCGACACGGATCTCTACATCCCGGTGCCGCTGCGTCTGGTCGACCTCGCCTTCGGCGTCGCCGACTGGGCCGCGCCGGAGCAGGAGCTCGAACAGGCGCGCGAGGAGCTCGGCGAGTATGCGCCGCTGCTGCGCGACCTGGCGCGCGAGATCGGCGACATCCCGGAGGGCGAGCTGCTCCGCGTACAGGATCCGCACCAGCAGGTGGTCATCGCCCAGCGCCGCGGCCACTTCCACATCCAGGTCGACGCGCCCGACAACCACGTGCGGGTCACCGTGCCGCGGCGCGCCGCCGAGCGGCTGATCGACAAGTCGGTGCGGCTGCTCGGCGAGTGATTGCGTAGCGCCGCGGCGCAGCCCCTCGCCGGAAGCGGCCCCAGGGCTGCCGGCGCCGGTTCACGATCCCAGCGCCTGAGGGCCCTTGAGCCTCCGTCGAGTCGGCCGGAGCACGCGGGCGCCGAACCGACCGCTCAGCCGACTGGCGGGCGCCTCAGCCGGCCAGCTGGACGCCGAGGATCATCGAACGGAAGGCGTCGCGCTCCGCCGCGAGCGTCGCGTCGGGGCCGACCGCCTTGAAGAACCAGGGTCCCCCCGGTCCTTCGACCACGGCGCCGAGCAGCCGGTAGCCCGGCATGTCGGTGCTCGGGAAGGTGCCCATGCGGCTCGCCTGCAGGGTGCCCTGGTGCTCGACGAACGAGACCACGAAGTCGCCCTGGGCGACCGTCTCGGTGACCGGCGTGGCGCCGGCATCGGCGGTCATCTGGTCGACCCAGCGTTGGATGTTCATCTCGGCGCTGCCGCCGCCGCCGGGCCCGAAGAAGAAGACCGTCAGCAGGCCGTCGCCTCCCGGGCCGGGGATCGTCGCCTGGCCCATGCGCATCGGGCTGTCCGGCTGCTCGCCGCGCCAGCCCTCCGGCAGGGTGTAGGTGATGCCGTTGGCGCTCACCGCACCGCCGGCGGCCGCCGGCGCCTCGGCAGCGTCCAGCGTCGCGTCGGCCGGCGCCGTCGTCGGCGCAGCGTCTGCTGCCGACGCGTCGTCCTGCGCCGCCGGCTGCAGATCGCTGCAGCCGAGGAGGATCAGCAGCGACGCTGCGAGCAACGTGAATGAGGCGGTGGGGGTGTGGGGGAATCTCGTCTTCGAGTTCATATCGCTTGTGGACCTTCAGTTGTCGGATGCTCGTGGTCGGATGTTCTTGGTCTGAGTCGGATCGTCGGTCGGCTGTCGATCAGCTGGCCAGTGCGGTCGATGTCCTGGGGACCTGAGGTTCCAGAGTAAAGAGCAAAGGTTGGAGTCTCAAGACTGGGGCACCCCCACCTCGATCCTCCCCCTGAAGGGGGAGGAAGTCGGAGCGCCCACCACTTCTCCTAGGGCCTAGCTCGGTTCACCGGTTCCTTGCACGGTTCTCCAAATCCAAGACGAGTGTAGGGAATCGCAACTCAACGATGAGCATGCGCTACGCCAGGCGCGGAGCGCCCTACCACTCTTCCTCGGGCGAGCACGATTCACCGGTCCCTTTCTCGTTTCTTCCGTCGATCACAGCTGTAGGGAATCGCGATGTTGCTCGGCGACCGAGTCGCCGAGCAACTCAACGATGAGCATGCGCTACGCCAGGCGCG
>ERZ869936.2655-NODE-2655-length-10251-cov-18.900353_pt1 | contig 10251 bp, 7 predicted proteins | sample MGYA00520876_ERZ869936 | MGnify/ENA primary metagenome ERZ869936 (study PRJEB32218, sample SAMN09650985) | biofilter metagenome | isolation source: enrty point of leading RO module | place: Saudi Arabia: Thuwal, RO plant located on Red Sea | collected 2016-02-17 ... | reverse complement strand
AGACTCGCCATCTTGAGCTGACCTTATTTCGTCTTGTCGTCAACGACGCTCGTCCGTCATCCAGACGTTGCGGAGTTGCGCCGGGCCCGGTGATTTTTCCCACTGTCGATGTTGGAGGCGCATGCAGACTGCGTCAAGCGAAATGATCGAGAACCGGATGTTCGGCAATTGTTGTCGGGCCGGGGGTGGGATGGCCGGACGTGTTTGGGCTTCCAGCGTCTCGTCGTAGAGTTGACCTCGTTATTTGCGGGGGAATCGGGCAAGCCTTTAAGTCTACGGGAAAATGCGCGTCCCCCATTAGCGCGGGAAGCTGTCTCAATCGAGAGGGGCGGCGGGGCAAGCGCGGTGGTCTGGGAGAGGTGATTGGTCGCGGGTCGAGGGTCATGGCGCATGATCGGGGTGGGTTGCGCGGGGGGCGGTTCGTGAGGCATGAGTTGTTGCCGACGGTTGCGTGGCTGAGCGGTGTTCCGGCCCGCAATCGCCTTCGGATCAACCAGACTTCTGGCGGGGGGGACCACCGGGGGCGTTCGTCCATTGGTCGTTGAGGCGCTGCTTCTCACCGCTAGACCCGCCTCGCCCGGACTATTCACCAACAACTGCGCGCTTCGGTCAAGCGCCTCTCACTAGCCGCGCACGTCAGGAAGCGGTCGACTTGGGACTTCCGAACCGCTTCCTGACGGTCGCGGCTAGTGGCTCATCGAGGCTGAGTTGACGGGTGCCACTGGCGTTCCGCCAGTGCGAACCAGAGAGGACGTCTACTCCGCGATGCACTGGCGGAACGCCAGTGGCACCCAACCCGTCACTTCAGGATCGAACAACCACTAGTTGGCACATGGGAATTCGGACGCCATTCGACCGACTCGTGGCAGGAAGCGGTCGACCTGGGGCTTCCGAAGCGGTCCCTCACGGTCGCGGCGGGTGGTGCTGTTCTGGATTCGCTTTCAGACCGTTGCGGCACTTAGAATGTTGTGAACTGACTGATCCGCCGGTTGTGCCGTTTTCGGCCTGAATTCGATATGAACGCCTTGCGCCTGCGATGCCGAGTCTGACTGTTGAAAACTACTGCAAGGCGATTTATCAGCTCGGGGTGGGCGGCGACGAGCCGTGGATCACGACCGGGCAGGTCGCCGAACAGCTTCAGCTCGCGCCGGGCACGGTGACCAGCATGCTGAAGACGCTGGCGGAGTCGGGTCTGGCGGAGTACCGGCCGTACGAGGGGGTGCGGCTGACCCGCTCGGGTCGACTCCTCGCCTTGCGAATGCTGCGCAGGCATCGTCTGCTGGAACTGTTTCTGGTCGAGACGCTCGGATTGACGTGGGACGAAGTCCACGACGAAGCGGAGCACATGGAACACGCCGTGAGCGACGCGCTGGCCGACCGGATCGACGAGTATCTGGGACGGCCGGACCGCGACCCGCACGGCGACCCGATTCCTCGATCCGACGGGACTCTGCGGGGGCAGAATCAGCGGGGGAGTCCGCTGTGCGACTGCCTGCCCGGCCGCCGCGTGCGGATTGTGCGGGTGCTGCAGCAGGGAGCGGAGTTTCTGCGGTATCTCGCGGAGTCCGGGGTTTCGATCGGCGCGGAAGCGGTCGTTGAGGACAACAATGAGCAGTCGGGGGTGGTGACGCTCAATCTCGCCGGGCGGAGCCTGTCGATCGGCCGCCCGGCGGCCTCGCAGGTGATGATCGAACCGGTGCCGGCGCCGGGCGGGGCCGACTCCGGTTGAGATGCGTGCACGGAAGACCAGCGGCGGTTCAGTCGTTGCGCAGCTTCAGGTTCACTTCGCCCAGTTTGGCGCGAATCTCGTTGAGCGAGGTGACGCCGAAGTTCTTCGCGGAGAGCAGTTCGTCCGGAGTTCTCTGGACCAGTTCGCCGAGCGTGGCGATGCCGAGGCGGGACATGCACTTGCGGCTCCGCACCGACAGGTTGAGGTCGGAGACCGGGGCGCTGAGCAGTTGCTGCTCCTGCGGCGACATGTCTCGGATGGCAACGTCCGGCTCGCGACTCTTCTCGTGCAGATTCTGGCCGATGGTGAGCCCGTGCGCGTCCATCAGTTCGCGGACTTCGGTCAGCGAGGTCTCGCCGAAGTTCTTCCCGGAAAGCAACTCCTGCTCGCTGATCTCGGTGAGGTCGCCGAGCGTCTCGATGGCCATGCCTGCGAGGCAGTTGCGGCTGCGAACGGAGAGTTCAAAGTCGGTGACGGGGCGGTTGAGGAGTTGCTCGAGCCGATGCTGCTCTTTGAGCGTGTCCTCGTCGTAGTACATGTCGCTGGTGGCTTCGATGTCCTTGAGATAGAGCCGGGCCCGCTCGTTCGTCGGATCCTGCTGCAACACGCGCTCGAAGCAGTACTGGGCCGCGGGATAGTTCTCCTGATCCTCGTAGAGCAGTCCGAGGTTGAGCAGCGCTCCCAGGTAGTAGGGGGGCTTGGAGAGACAGCGCTCGTAGAGCTGAATGGCGTCTTCGTCGTTGCCGAAGAGCGCGTTCTGGAAGGCCAGGGAGAAGAGGGCCTGAGAGTGATGCGGGTCCATGTCGACGGCCCGCTCGAAATACTCGATGGCGCCGAACGTGTCGCCGCGATCGAACATGGCGCAACCCATCTGATAGCTGTACTCGGCGAGCCGCGCGCCTCCTTCAGAGCCGGTGCTGCGAATCAGCTTTTCGGCTTCCTCAAGGTTGCCGGCCTTGCGGATTTCTCCCGCCCGGCGGAGCGTGCAGTGGACCGGCTCGAAGCCCTGTTTTCCGGCGGCCTTGAATTCCTCGGCGGCCTGCTCATGCTTCCCCAGCGTCGACAAGGCCTGTGCGAGATAGTAGCGTCCGAAGCCGTCGGGGGTGTCGGCGAGCATCTCGGCAGCCCGCTCGTGGCGTCCCAGCAGGAACAGGCCGACTCCGGCCCGTACCTTCAGATCGGGGTTCGACCTGGCTTCAGCGGCGACGGTATCCACAGCCTTCCGGAATTCAGACGCTCCGGGACCGGAGGCCGAGGCGAGCAGGGTCGACACTTCGTCGCGGCCGAAGTTGGGGGAATCCTTCAGAATTCCGAGAAAGTCGACCGTCTGCAGGGTCGGAGGGATCGAGGCTCCAAGCGGCGTTTCGGGTGACTGTCGGTCATGATTCGGGTCCACTGATCGTTACTCCCAAACGTCGAAAGTTGATGCTGTTTCGCCTGCTCGTCGCTCCGCGACTGGCAATCGGCGCACTCCGCCCTCAGAGTGAAACCGATTGGGTTCATCGCCCCGGGCTCAGAGACGCGCTCCCCTGCGGGTCGCGGCTGAACCTGCTGGCGGTCGCATGGCGGGCAACCGAACAGTATAATCTCCCGCGAGTTACGTGCAACCGGCGGCGCCGGTGAAGGGCTTACGTGGGGTGCAGCCGTGAAATGGTGAGACGATACGTGCGGATTTCTCACGGGGAGCGATGTGGCGGGAGTCGTGCGGGTTGTCTTGCTGTTCGTCCGAAGTCTCACGACTTCGGCTACGTGTTGAGTCGACGATTCAGCAGGTGTTCGCGTGCGGGTCGCGATGGAACGGACGTGTCAAACGCAGATCGATGACAGACGAGACGATGGACCGAGTCATTTTTTGGGGTGCGGCGGTGTGCCTCCTGTTGCAGGCGGCGACCGGGGAGGTCTCAGCCGGCGATTGGCCGCAGATTCTGGGGCCTGAGCGGAACGGAATCGCCAGCGACGAGCGTCTGGCCGATGACTGGCCCGAGAATGGGCCGGCGGAGGTGTGGCGGCGGCCGGTGGGGCGGGGGTTTGCCGGCGCGGCGGTGGAGGGCGAGCGGGCGCTGATTTTTCATCGGGAAGGGGACGTCGAGCGGCTTGATGCGCTCGATCCGGCGACCGGCGAGGTCTTGTGGGAAGAGGGGAGTCCCACGCGTTTTCAGCCGCAATACGGCCGCGACGACGGACCGCTGGCGGTGCCGACGATTTCCGACGGCCGGGTGATTACGCTCGGTCCGTCCGGCTCGCTGATTTGCCGGAAGCTGGACAGCGGCGAGCCTGCCTGGTCGCATAACATTCGCGACGAGTTCGACGCCCGCGAAGGGTTTTTCGGAATGGCGTGCAGTCCGCTCGTGGACGACGGCAAGGTGTTCGTAAACGTCGGCGGACGCGAGGCCGGCGCGGGCATGGTGGCTTTCGATCTGGAAAGCGGGGAAGTGGTCTGGAAGTCGGTCGCCGACGGGGCCAGCTATTCTTCGCCGATTCTGGCGGATGTCGACGGTGTGCGGCATCTCATCGCGCTGACCCGCATGAAGTGCGTCTCACTGGATCCGCAGAACGGCGACGTTCGATTCGAGTTTCCGTTCGGGCTGCGCGGACCGACAGTAACGGCCGCGAATCCGATCGTCTTCGACGGGCATCTGTTTGTCTCGGCGAGCTACGGCATCGGCGCGGTGTATGCGGAGGTCGGGTCGGACTCCGTCGAATCGGTGTGGTCGAGCAACGACATCATGTCGAGCCAGTACACGACCTGCATCGAGCACGAGGGGTTGCTGTACGGTGTGGACGGCCGACAGGACATCCCGCCGGCCGACCTGAAATGCTTTGATCCGCGCACGCAGCAGGTGCTGTGGACGGAACCGGGGTTCGGATACGCCACCCTGATCAAGGCGGACGGCAAGCTGCTCATCACGAAGACCGACGGCGAACTCGTGCTGGCCAAACTGAGTTCCGAGGCGTTTCAGCCGTTGGCGCGGGCCAAGGTGCTGAGCGGGACGGTGCGGGCGCTTTCGGCGCTTGCCGGAGGACGATTGTTTGTCCGCAACGAAGACACGCTGCTGTGCCTCTCCGTGGGAGACCCGGCTGATGAGTAGCGTCCGCCGGCCCGCCGACTTCGCGGAGCGTGTCCGATGAAGTGCCCGATCTGCCGTCAGGGCGAGACGAAGGTTGTCGACTCGCGCGGCAGCGAGGAGTTCGTGATCCGCCGCCGCCGGCAGTGTCTTTCCTGCGATCGCCGGTTTACGACTTACGAAAAGATCGAGGAATCGCCGCTGAAGGTGATCAAGAAAGACGGCACGCGAATCCCGTTCGACCGGGAGAAGATTCGATCGGGCATCGAAAAGGCGTGCTATAAACGGCCGATCAGTCCCGACCAGATCGAGACCATCATCAGCGACATCGAATGCGACGTTTACGAGAATTTCGAACGGGAGGTTCCCTCGCGGGAGATCGGGGAAAAAGTGATCGCCGCGCTGCATCAGCTCGACCAGGTGGCGTACGTCCGGTTCGCTTCGGTCTACCGGGAATTTCAGGACGTGAATGATTTCGTCGAAGAGTTGCAGCCGATGCTGCGGCAGCGGCGCGCGACGCGCCGCCGGGTGAAGTAGCTTTGAATGCGATGCGCGGGCTGATGCCCGCTGCCTGGGCAAGTTCGCCGTGTTTCGTGATCGGCGGCGGGATACGGTTGTGGACCGGCCTTGGAAGGGTTGTCGTTACCCAAAATTCAGTTGGCATTCGGGTGGTCGATTTGGACAACCACAAAGGCACAAAGAGCACCAAGAAGAGTCAGAGACGGGAATTCCAATGGCCGACAGGTTCGAGGACTGACCTCGACGGTTGGCTTGGTGTCCTTTGTGTCGTCGTGGTTCACCAGCGATGGGCGGCATGTCTCGGACAATGAAGACTCCACGAATCGCGGATTCACAGGCCTGTTCCGGTCGGAAGGTTGCTGCCGCCGCGTTCGCGGCTCGCAGATTCACGGGGGGCTCAGAAGCCATGAGCTTGCGCTCACGGCTACATGCTTGCGCGGCTTCGCCGCTGCCGGCCAATTCGATTTCGGTTGGGTTGTGCGTACGGCCCGCGCCGGGTTTCTTTGTGGCCTGTTTCCGTGCTACCAACGGGAAGAATCTTCGTGTGGTGCGCAGATTTCGTGGGCAGCAGATTCCGTGTCGTGGACATCCGACTCGGCGGAGCGAGTCGGCTACATTGAGTTCTTTCCGGCCATCATCTGTGGCTTCCGTGTCTTCGGTGGTCGTTCACTGATCGAAAAATGTGGGTCATGGCAAGGCCTTGGAATGCCGGTGTACAGGTTGCCTTCGAGGCGGAACGCTCCCCTCCGGGTCGCGGCTAGAGGGATTGTGGGAAGCGGTGGCAGCGTCGATTTTGATTTCCCCGGCCAGCGGTGCTAGGGTGAGACGCTGATTTGGATCGCCTGCGCCGTGCTGTGAGGGTCGTCACTTGGAGCTTGAACTGTCGCTGGCTGCGCCGCTGGCATTGCTGGCGGGCTACCTTTCGGGGAGCATTCCGTTCGGGTTGTTCGTGGCGCGATGCGCGGCGGGGATCGATCCGAGGGAGCACGGCAGCCGGAACATCGGCGCGACGAACATCGCGCGGACGCTGGGGATGAAGTGGGGCGGGCTGGTGCTCGCGCTGGACGCGCTAAAAGGGCTACTGCCGGTGCTGATTCTGCCGCCGCTGCTGCTTGCGCGGGGCGATGCAGCGATCGATCACCTGCGGGTGGGCTGCGGACTGGCGGCCGTTTGCGGGCACATGTTCCCGTGCTGGCTCGGATTTCGCGGCGGCAAAGGAGTGGCGACGGCGCTGGGGGTGGTGTGCGTGCTTGCGCCCTGGCCGACGCTTGCGGCGTTTCTGGCCTTCGCGGCGACGTTTGCGGCGACGCGTTACGTTTCGGCCAGTTCAATTCTCGCGGCGATCGTGTTTGCGGGGGTGCAACTGGTGATGCTGGCCCCCAACCCGTTCTCAGCGGCGCACTGGAGCCTGGCCGCCTTCAGCCTGGCGGTCCCGGTGCTGATCATCGTGCGGCACCGAGCGAACATCGTCCGGCTGTGGCGGGGGGAGGAAGCGAAGCTGGGGCGCTCTTCCGCTGCACAACCCTCCGCTACGGCGGAAGAGCCACCGGCGGAAGGATGAGGCTGTTACCGGCCGCCCTCCGGTGGAATCGGCGTCGGGAGTTTTTCGCTTTCGAATCCGACCGGCGTGATCGCGGGGCCTTCGACGAGGACGGCGGCGTACACGCGGCGAAACTCCGGGTCGTCGGTCTCGATTTTGACGAGCGCCGTCTGCCGGCCGGGCGGGACGCCTTCCGGGACGGAAATCCGCAGGGGGACGCGGGGGTTGCCGTCGTCGTCCTGCCCGGCGGGGAGAATCTCAACCGTCACGACTTCTGAATCGCAGTGCGCGGCGGTGACGTTCAGCGGCCGTCCGCCGCGGTAGTCGGTGACGTGGATCGTCTGCTCGCCCGCTTCTCCGGAGAGCTGGTAGAAGAACACCTCGGCCGGTTCGACGCTGAGCTTTTTCTGCGGCAGCGTGATGCGGAAGGCGAGGGACTCTGTGTGTTGCTCGCGGCCGGAGTATTCGACGTCGACGCTGTAGCCGTGCGGACCGGGAGCGACGTTGGCGGTGTGCATGGTCACATAGAAGCGGCCGGTTTCCCCGGGTTCGTATTCGGTTTTGTCCCCGTGCAGGACCGGTCTCAGGCAACCGCAGCTTGGATCGAGGTTGGTGATTCTGACCGGATGATCGCCGCGGTTCATGAAGTCGAAGTGAGCCTGAAACGTGGGCTGGGGCGGCACTTCCCGCAGATTGACGGCGTACTGGCGGAAGACGAGCGGCGAGAGCGGGGCCGCTTCGGTCACCTGCGTCGGCTCGATATTGGAGAGCTGAGCCGCGAAAGCCGCCAGCAGCGGACAACAGGCGGCGAAAACGCGCGCGAACGGCAGAACACGAGACATGGCACATCCTTGTGACGTCGATCGACTTCGGGGGCGGGGGGGCGGGTTTGTAGTCGATGGAGAATCGATTCGACAAGATCGCGCAGGTCGTCGAATTTTCAATCGAGCGCCGATCGGATTGCAGAATCTACAACGTGCGGGGCTGAAGACCCGGCAGGAGAAAAAAGCGGCGGCGGGCAGGAATGGGCGCAACTCATGCGCCTGTGGTTGGTTGCAGTGACTGGACGTTGGTTGAGTGAGGACATTGCGGCCGATTGGCGCGCCAACTGCTTTATCTTTCTGACGGTGAAAGAGAGAGCACCAGGGGAATCAAAACCCCGCCACAGACACAGAGAGAGGTTACCCTTCCGGCCCCTTGAGAAAGGGCCAAATTCCCGCCAAAGACCCACCTCCCACACTCCCCGCAGAAGCCGGCTGGACTTTGTTCCTGCCGGCTTCTCATCTTTTGGTGGTCCTCAAATGTGAGATCTTGCTTTCGGGCGCGAACCTCTTGACGATCCGGGGAGGCAGGCCGGGATTGGGGCCACGGCCTTGGAAAGTTGTCGTTTACGCACATCTTATCCAGGTGGCCGGGGCTGGACTGAGCGAAGCGCTGTAGCTGTAGGCCGGACCAAGCGCAGCGCAGTTCCGGCAGGACATTATCGACTCGTCACCGGAATCCCGACACTGCCGGAGCGGCGTCGCTGCGCTCCTTGATCCGGCCTACTCGCTACTGGACTGAGTGAGGCGAAGGAAGCCCCGGTCACGCTGACGCTCGACGCGGGCACATCACAGGGCGATCTGTTCTACTCCGTTCCCGTTTCTTCGCCCACGGTTTCGGAGGATTGGAGGTACGTCTCTCCGCGATAGAAGGGAGACCAGAAGAGGAACAGGACGGCGGTGACGAGGATGCAGCCGGTAAAGAACCAGTAGTAGGCGGCTCCCTCCAGCAACTGCACGCCCCGCTGACTCTGGGATTCGATATAGGCGTTGACCCTTGCGGCGAAGGTGTTGCCCAAGGCCACAGACAACAGGTAGAGCCCCATGATGAGCGACTTCATCCGGGGCGGGGCCTGGGTGTACGAGAATTCAAGGGCCGTGATGGAGACCATCACTTCTGCGCAGGTCATGATGACATAGGCGAAGAACTGCCAGAGGACGGTGGGCGTTCCGCCGGCGTCAATCCGCATCTGGATCCAGGCGGGGAGTGCGAAGGCCGGAACCGTGAGGAACAGCCCGATGCCGATCTTTCTGAGGGGCGTGACCTCGAAGAATCGGCCGAGCAGCGGATACAGAAAGTGAGAGAAGACCGGTATCAGAATCATCACGAGGATCGCATTGAGCGACTGGATTTCCGCCGGGAGGAACTCGAACCCGAGCACGACACGGTCCATGTGGACCGCCTGCCCGACCCAGCGGGAGGCGGTCTGATCGAACAGGGCCCAGAACATTGCCACGAACAGGTAGAGGGGGATCAGGCTGCCCATCGCGCGTAAGCCGCCAGCGCTGAAGGTTTCATCGAAGAACCGGCGCCTGGCCGGAGGGACGTGGACAAAGCGATTCCGGCCGAGCCAGAACACGAACGTCGCCAGCGCCATCAACACTCCCGGAACTCCGAACGCGACGCCGGGGCCGAAGTTTCGGAGCAGCCGGGGAGTGACAATCATCGACGTTGCCGCGCCGAGGTTGATCGAGAAATAGAACCACATGAAGACGCGCGGCAGCAGGTGTTGATTCCCGGCCCCGAACTGGTCTCCGACGTGCGCCGACACGCACGGCTTGATGCCGCCGGAGCCGACGGCGATCAACACGAGTCCAATCAACAGGATGTCCTCGCCCGAAACGCCGGTTGGAATGTCCAGCAGTGCGAGCGTGGCGTGTCCCAGGCAGTAGACAAGCGAGAGGGAGAGAATCGTCCAGTACTTGCCGAGCAGCCAGTCCGAAATGACGGCCCCCACGATGGGGAAGAAATACGCGGCCGCCTTGAAGTTGTGCACCCAGGTGGTGGCTTCGGCGTCCGACATGTGCCGGGCGGCGCCGGAATCACTCAGGCCGATGACCAGGTGTTGGGTCATGAACACGAAGAGAATGGCGTTCATGCCGTAGTAACTGAACCGTTCGGCGGCCTCGTTGCCGACGATGTACGGGATCCCGCCGGGCATCTTGGTTTCGCCGGGCGGGGGAGCGGTCAGATACCTGGTGTTCGACATCAGCGGCGGTTCCTCGACGGCCGGAGATCCTCATTGGGGACGCTGGACGCTACCAGAAGGCCGTAGCGCCGTGGAGTGTCGTGGTTCGTCGATTCAGATTTTTTCCGTCGAGCGGTTCTTGCGGAAGCACGGATCCCGCGGGGTTTCGTGCGAATCTGCACGAAGAACGCGCCTGGAGGGCTGTCAGTTACACACAACTCGGCCGGGGCCTGGCGCCGAGAAACCGGGTCCAGGGGATTCTCGAATAGGACACGGATTTTCGCGGATTTGGCGGATGAGCACGGATTTTGCGAGGAGTTTCTTCAAGAGATGGCAGCGACGAGACCGCATCGATCCAGGCGTAAATGCTCTGCACTCCGCAGAAAGC
>ERZ869936.2654-NODE-2654-length-10255-cov-3.370392_pt1 | contig 10255 bp, 8 predicted proteins | sample MGYA00520876_ERZ869936 | MGnify/ENA primary metagenome ERZ869936 (study PRJEB32218, sample SAMN09650985) | biofilter metagenome | isolation source: enrty point of leading RO module | place: Saudi Arabia: Thuwal, RO plant located on Red Sea | collected 2016-02-17 ... | reverse complement strand
AAGTGTATGAGCTATTCAATAGGAATATTGGTACTCTATCTAACATAGCACCCAAAAATCACGTTGCTACAGGTTCAGAGGGAGACACTATCTGGGTGGCCCCACTGCTCTGTGAAGTAGAAGTCATATTCGACGACGGTCAGATAAGAACTGTAGATATCATACTACCTGGGGGTGATTGTGCTTTTGGTCAGTCAACATCGTTTGGTATAGGTGGGAGTGATTTGTACGATGGACTTCCATCAGGAATATTCGATCTTGTAGAAAACGCACCAGGGGTCGGAATAAACGAAGGTGTATTCCCATCGTTTGGATTCAACCTTGCAAACGGCAAGTTGGCTAGCAACGTTGGGATAACCGGAGATGATGATGGTTTAGGTAACAGCATGAGTGCTGTGAGCATGTTTGACGCATGGGATGAGTTCTGGCAAAATAAGTGGCCCGTACCAGCAAATAGCATACTGTCTTACAGTAACATAACTAAAGCTACTCAAAGTCCTGGAGGGATAGGTAAGTGGATGTTGGGCAGATTCGGGTATTATGGGGACTCTATTATGTTTACAAAGAACGCCTTCAGGATGTCATCAAGGCAGGGAAGACGTAGTTCTTTGCTTGTTGTGCTCGCATCTAAGAACGGAGAAGGGGGAGGCTATACTACAAACAGAGGAGCTATTGACTGGCCACAAATGGCAGCATGGACTAAGACTACAGACATAGATTCTGGACATATTGCCCCAATACATACTGAAAACGCCAGTGGCCAAACTCTCAAAAGCTATGAGGGATCTGTATCACAGAGCCTGCTTGCTCTTACTAATAATGGACAAGGATGGCAGACACCGTTCATGGCAGCTGTATTTCCGGGCACAACAATACCTACTACGTGGGATACCAAGAATGGTTCATTCAGTCTTATAGATTACTATGATCAGATAAGGGCTGCAGATGGAGACTTCGTGTCAACTGATGTTCTAGAGTTCTCAGGATTCCTGATGAATATAACTCCTCAGAACATGCTGCACCCTGCCATGTTCATACAAGATTACTTTGGTTCTGCACTGCACTTCAGTAATGCAAACCTGCATGATCAGAGAGATGATTTTGATACTCCAGTAGTATGTACAAGTGAGTATAGATCGCTAACTGGAGATGTTGCAGATACTAACATAGGCGTCAATAAAGACGCTCAAGTTGCTAGAGATAATGCTAGAGTAACTGGCTTTTGGTGGGCAAGATCAGGAGAGTGGTATGCAGGTAGTGAAGAGGACACTTGGTTTAACACAGGTGGAGACCCTGGTCCAGAACTTGTTGGGCCTGTTGCAATTCCTATTAGACAGAGCATATTCCACTATCTCAACACTTACATAAGTAACTACGACCTAGGAGTAACAGTAAACAACGACGGAGAGCAGTTTGGAGATTATGATGGGGTTGTAGAGTCCAACAAGGATTGCACTATGTGCAACAACGCCAATACATCTCAGAAGGCAGATGAGCATGCGTGGAACACATACATAAACCACTTAGGTGCTGGGTCAGGATATCAATTTACAAACTGGCATATCTACATAGAAGATCCTAGACACGATGAGCTCGTACTTAATACAGACTACCAGGAGTCTGATCGTGGTATACTTGATCCTTATGCAACCAACTATGATTCATCAAAGAAGATAAACTTCGTATTCGACGCAGATACTCAACCTGATTACTCACCACACACATCTGGTGACTTCAGTGGTATGAACAGACTGCCTTGGAATACAAACTTGTTTCTTGGGTGGGATGGAAGCTATATGCTTAAACCAGACTCCCTGCCAAAAGGCACGTATGACACAAACAATCAGGTAGGTGCAGCCATCTATGAGTTCGGGTTTAAGAACACTGATACTGGAACTACACCCAACGCTGCAGAGGATATGCTGTATAAGCAGTACACCCTCAACAACTCAAACCCCTACCCAGTAGAGGGCAGCAACAAGGGTATACTCTCACAGAATGGAGGCAGCATAACACTTGGTGGGAATACCACTACGGACCTAGACTTTAAACTAGGTAGCGACTTCTCTACAGGAGCAGCTCCTGCTGAAATGGTATTGTCTAGAGTGCAGTACTTGCAGTCTGACAACGCTCTCGTTCACAACCTTGACCTTGGGGAGGACCCAGGTCTTGACGCGGCGTTTACAAAGACATCTGTGTTTGGTCTTACATTCACCATAGGTACAGGTACAAACGTAGACTGGGACTTCACTACAGTAATAAATGGCTCAACCGCCTCTATCCCTGCAACACTAGGGTGTACAGATGCTACAGCAATAAACTACGACTCAAGTGCAACGGTAGATGACTAAAAATGCTATTTCTGTGGAGATTCTTCTGATGAGCCTGACTCAGCCAACATATGGACTACTAGTCAGAATACGATTTACTTTAATCAATTTGCAGAGGTTGTAACACGAAACATAGATGTACAAGGACTTAGCTGCTATGCAGTTACCACAACCAAAGATGTAACTGATCAGACTCACTTCTCATTTACGCACGTTGCAGATCCATCAATTGGTGGTGACACCTTTTGGAAAAAATTCGCAAGCAACGGAATTACGGTAACTGGAGGTATATACGAGGCTAATGCTAATGTGGTTATAGGTAGATTGTACTATGAAGGATCACAAGGAGAGAACGATCACGGTGAGGTAGGGTCTCTTACACAAGTAGGAGCCGACATACCAAACGTAGGAACGGATCGTAGCTGGTCATTTGGACTAAGCCCTGGAGACAGAGCACTTGCAGCAAGCAATAATTATTTGTTCAAGGTCACACTGACAATCAACGCTAACTGTAAGATACACATCTACACCAAGTTCTTTGTTGAGTACTGTCAGTGTACAGACGAACAAGCTAGCAACTTTGAGGAGTACCCAGCTGTTACGGACCTTACAACATGTGCCAACGTTCTTGCATCAAGAGCAAAGACAAACAAGAACAATGCTGTTGACCTGGATCAAATACAAGCAGCACTATGCAGCTATGCTCTGTACGAAACCACATGCGAGAACAGGTTTACTGTAACAGCACAGCCTCCTGTAGTATACCAGTCTCTATGGGACGATGCTTGTAGGGTAGACTACACATGGACAGTAAGTCCTTACATATTAGGGTATGAGAACGATACCCCAATCTATCTCCCTATGCATACTGCTACCTCAGACTGGTATGCTTCTGGGGCACCAATAGGTGGTTTTAGCTTCGACGTAGCAGATTTTTGTGATGCCATCGTCAACGCTGGGGGTACAATAGTAAATAGCCCACTACAATATTGGGGGGTAAACGTAGGTGATGGTATAGGACTGGATCTTAATTCAGGAGGACCCCCGCCTATATACAACAACTATAGAAATCTCAGTACAAGCAGCTATATAGCCAACTCAGAACTTGAGGATGTATTTGGAACTGATATGACTGGACAGTCATTCAACTTCCACATATCAGTTATCTGGCAGGGAGATCCAATAACGGTACAGAATGAGATAAGAGTTAAGTACGTAACCTACAGTGGTGACTTGCCTCCTCAAGTTCCAGAAGGGTTTGTGGAAGATTGCTGGGTTGAGTCAGTAGGAACTGGATCGTTCCCACCAGCTGCTCAATGTGACCCATGCAGCTTCCTACCAGCGTGTCTGTTGCCAGGCTGTACAGATGATACAGCTCTGAACTTCGACCCCGATGCGGGAGTATCAGACGGCTCTTGCATATACTGCCCGGATGAGCAAACAGAGGTAACAGAGATTACTCTAGCACAAGAAAGTACTACAACGCTTACATGTGATGGAGATAATCTACCTACCCTAGATAACTCTACTGGTTCTCTAAGGAGTTCAGTAACAATTCCTAACGGAACAACTCAAAGACTTGGGTTTGTACTTATAAATACCAACAGTCCTACGCTAAGCTACATAGACAGCATATGGCCCGATATGAAGTCTGCATTGATCAATGCATTCTCTAACGGTGGCGCTGAGGTATATGTACCCACAGACTTTGGTGGGGTATTCGTCAAGGAGTTCACGGGAACAGGAGCTGCTCAAGATGTAAACAACTTCCAAGAAACATTCTTAGGAGGTCTTCCAGCAGGAGGCTACACAATCGCAGTAACTACAGATATAGTAGATACAAATCAGTGGGACAATTGTAGAGATCAATTTACACGCCCACCGTTCATAGCTTCAGCAACCATATCAGCTACAGAGTCTTCTTGTCAAACCCCAGGATGCACAGATCCTAATGCAGACAACTACAATTCGGGTGCAACGGTGGATGATGGATCATGTACTTACCCAGATCCACCTATAGAAGGGTGTACAGATGCAGGGGCTGTAAACTACAACTCGGATGCAGAAGTAGATGACGGGTCGTGCCTCTACGAGTCTGACGACGGAGTCATCATAGGCAACGAGTTTGTATTTGACTGCGTGCCTACAACGGTGCAGAACAACCAGCCATTCGAAGCATTCATGAACTTTGCTTCCGGCTGCGTAAGCGAGGAAGGCAATGTGCTGATGGCTAAGATCAAGACAGGAGTAAAGTGCTCAAGAGAAGACAACATCAAGATTTCTTTGATCACGTACTTGCTGAACAGAGTGGGGCTGCCTTGCATCTACAACTGCAATGACGACTACCCGAAGTCATTCGGAGCTTTGGTCAACTGCGTAGACAACTGGAAGAGAGGAAGCCGCAATGGTAAGAAGCTAGTCTTCACACCAGCTAACAACTATCAGGTAGGAGATGTAGTAGCTGTGAGCACACTAGACCACGGCACCATATCCACAGAATATTACGTAGCAGTAAGAGACTACATAGCAGGCTCACCCCCACCTAGATACAAGAACTCTGGATGGAAGAAGTGCTTGAACACAACAACAAACTCAGGTAACGAAAACTACCTGGAGACCTTCATATCGTTCATGTCAGATAAGTGTACTATCTGCTCAGTACCCCCAACACAGGCCAACAGGCAATACTCAGAACCTAAGGAGGGTAAGGGAAGAACAATAGACGGCTTTGACTTGAACGGACAACAATTCATAATAGACTAATGGCTAGAGTATCAGAACTCCAACGACTAACTAACAGCTCCACGTTATCGTCGACCGACACATTGTTCGTCGATCAGAACGGTAGTGGCAAGAAATACAGGCTGTTAGATCTTTTTGACACGATAACGAACACAGACTCTATGTCTGGTACCAGTATTATCTCTGGTACTACGAATAGAACTACGCACAAGTTCAAAGGCATCAAGTCTGCGAACTCACGTATTGTTATGAGTAGCGATGCAAACGACGTCATCCTGACGTTGACGGAATCTGCAATTGACTTGAGCAACTGTGATAACACTTCATCTGGGTTTATCACAAGCGTGAACCTTGCAAGTGATACAACAGGAACACTCGCAGTAGCTAGTGGTGGAACAGGAGCAACCACACTGGCAGACGGAGGTATCTTGTTGGGTAGCGGGACAGGAGCAATCACAGCTATGGCTGCACTCGCTAAGGGTAGCATCGTAGCTGGTGATGGGGCTACAGATCCTGTAGCTCTTGCAGTAGGCACAGACGGGTACTTCTTGAAGGCTGACAGTACTGCAGCAAGCGGTCTTGCATGGGCTCAGGTAACACTGGCTTCAGCAGCAATGAGCGGTACGCTGGACATGGACAACAACAACATCGATCTTGGAACAGGATGGTTGTCTGGTGACGGTTCAAATGAAGGCATCAACATAAACAGCACAGGTAAAGTGTTTATTGGAGATGCCACCCCAACAGCATTCTTCGATGGTGTTCTGAACGTAGATGGGGATATCCGAATCAAGGAAGGATCTGCCACATCTATTAAGATGAATGATACCTCTGGAACTCCAGCTACACTTACCATTTCAGGAAGCTCCGCTACATCAGGAAACACCAACGGCGGAATAGTAAGAATAAACGCAGGGTCATCAGTTGGTACAGGGCAGGGAGGTAGCATGGCAGTCTTTGCAGGAGGGCATGACGGCAGCGGCTCATCGGGAGACTTTACTTTCAATGCTGATGATGCAGCAGGAAACAGCCAAGTACTGCTTACCATCGACTCGTCAACAGAGAACATCGTTGTTGAGCAAGGTCACCTGACCTTCACCCAAACAGACAAGGGTATTGTGTTTGGTAACAGCGCTGAGATCGATAACGACAGCTCTGGTATCATCACTTTGACTGCAGCTACTAAGACAGTTTTGAGCTCAGACCTTGAAGTACAAGGTGGTGACATTACCATGACAAATGGTAGTACCATCTCTTCTACTACAGCAGGTACACTGTTGTTGACAGAAGACGTAGTCAAGTCTAGCGCTGCTCTTCAAGCAACTACATCTATCACTGCAAGTGCAGGTATCAGCACAGCTACAGATGGTGACTTCGTCATCACTGCAGGTGATCACGGTATAATACATACTAACCGAGGAGCAGTAACTCAAGCTACAGGACACACCAATGGGGTTACAGTTAACACGACCTCTGGTATTATTACGCTCGCTGCTGTATCTTTGGCGTCAGGAGCCCAAGCAGAATTCACTGTGACTAACAGTACTGTACAAGCAGACTCCCTTATTCTCCTGACAGTAGAGGGAGCAACAGCAGCGTCAGAGACGGACGACTCTATACTTATTGCACAGACAACAGGTCTTGGTGCGGGGTCGTTCAAGATAACTCTGTCTAACGTCGGAGACTCGGCGACAGACACGAACGCTCGCAAGATCCACTTCTTGGTAATAAACAATTCGTAATACATAAACCATACACCGATGCCAAACATCAAATCAACCAACCGTGAGTTCCTCGAACTCTTCAGAGCACTTGACAGTGTGAAAGAAATCAAAGGCGCACGTTTCGCCGTGATTGTCGGACGCAACATCAAAGAGCTCAAGACACACCTCGACCCAATCGAGAAGGCTTCTATCCCCTCAGAAGAATTCCAACGCTTGTCAATGCAAGTGCAGGAGTTAATCCAGAAGGAAGACAAGGAGGCTATCGAGACACTCGAGAAAGAAAACGAGGCACTCATTGAAGAACGTAAGAAGCAGATGGAAGAAGTTGAGAACATGCTCGACGATGCATATGAATGCTTCTTGCACCCAATCCGTGAAGATCAGTTGCCAGACGAGATCACGGGACAACAAGTAGAACAACTAATTCAAATCATAGAATAAAATGGCTGCTATTACCACTAGAATAAGCGTAAGCGGTAGAGGTATCACTGCAGATAGATTGGCTTCCAATTGCTCCTTCACCGTAATAGCTGAAAGCGTGTTGGAGAGAGGCACTAAGGTGATTACAAGCACCGATGGAGCTTCTCCTACACTTATTGCTGACGCTGCGGATTTTGGTGGTGCAAACGATAGGGCGCTCGTCTATCTCAAGAACACTTCTACAACGAAGGACCAGTACATATACATCCACTTGGGTGGTACTAGAATCTTCAAGCTCAATACAGGAGAGGCAACAATCTTCCCATGGGAAGCTGATGCCAACACAGATGATATCGAAGCACACGCTACGACTAACACGAACACGATTGAGTACACCATCGTAAACATTAAGTGATGGCGAAGAAGAAGATAAGAGATACCGGCCTTGGCAAGTGGTTAGCGGAGAAGGCACCTAACGTATTGAATACTGTAGGTGACCTCCTCCCTGACCAAGGCGCCCTTGGAGTAGTCAAAAACCTCTTGGACAAAGAGCCAGGAATTGACCCAGCCGAGGCCCAAGCTAAGGTAGATGCTGAGATAGCATTTCAGAACAACGTCACTGAGCGTTGGAAGGCAGACATGGGCAGTGATGTAAAGCTTGCAAAGCTGATCAGACCTGTGACACTCATCGCATTGATGGTGATGTTCTGCCTCACAATGATCTTTGACAGTCTTGATAACTGGCCATTCAACGTGAAGGACAGCTACATTGACCTGCTGCAAATACTCATGCTCACAGCATTTGGTGCATACTTCGCAGGCAGAACCATAGAGAAATCTAGGAAGTAATGTTAGGACTAGGACTTGGGGTAAATAAGATACCTAATATCAACGAGCGCATAATTGTGCACGAGGCTGATTGGAGCTCAGACACAGATGGCTATACTGTGTCTGGATTTTTTGCATCAGACGCGAGCGTAGTTAGAACAGCTAGTGTTACGATTGATGGTACAACATACACCAATGTCCTAGAGTGCAGGCTTGTCGATGACGCTGCACACAGTGGAGTGATTCAACTTGGATCACCTGTCATGGCTGGGGACGACGTCGAAGACAACGTTAGATACTACCTAGAGTTTGATTACATCTACCCATCCTCAAACGATTCTGTGGATAGGATAGATGCAGTCAACATAGGAACTGTCTCGAGCACCAAACAGACGGTAGACAGCTCAACTGTAACAGCTGATGTTTTGCACACTAGACGTATTCAATTTCCAGACCTAGGCACTATCACTACCTTCAACGATAAGATATTCTTTGAAATACCGAGATCAACAGGTACTGATACTAATAGCGATAAACTATACCTAACAAGAGTAGTGCTATGGAGATATAAATAACCGCAAACCAAATCCATGACCATAAACGAAATCAAAGACTTCCTTGCTTAGAAGCATGGATATCTTAAGAAGAGTGCAGATGTATTAGCAGAGAGGCTTAACTGCCCAATAGAAGACTGCGAGACCGCACTCTACGAAGCCAGAAAGCTGGCTCGTGAAGAAAACACTAACGACAGTAACAACGTCATTAGTGAGTTCGAACAGTTCCTTGACAAGAATGGCATCAGCCAGTCCGATGTCTCCAGTGTAAAGTTCTGGCAGACAGTATCTGTGCAGCAACGATCGTCAGTTGTAACCAAAGGAGAGTCGATGAGTGTAGAGGCAATCAAAGAAGAGATTGAGCTATACGCTAGCAACTACAGTCCGAAGGTTCATAAGATCCAACGTGACCCAGTCGTAGAGCCAGTGGCCTACGAGATATCTCTCCCAGATATACACTACGGTAAACTGCATGACTTGAACCTACAAGAAGTAGAAGACCAGTACATGTCAGTCGTACGTGAACTCGTAAGAAAGGCAGCGGGCTTTGACGTAGAGAGGTTCATACTTCCTATCGGTAACGATGGTATGAACTCAGAGGGGATGAGACGTACTACAACCAAGGGCACTCCACAGGAAGAGTCTGCAGGTTGGAAGGATACGTTCAGAGGTTACTGGCAACTGATGACAACTGCAATTGACTTCTTGAAAGAGAGAGCACCTGTAGATGTCATTGTTGTCTCAGGCAACCACGACTACGAGCGCATGTTCTATGCAGGAGATGTGCTCGCAGGGTGGTACAGGAATGATGCCAACGTTGATGTAGACAACAGCTACAGCTCACGCAAGTACTACGAGTACGGTGAGAACATGTTGATGTTTACTCACGGCGACAAGGAGAAACCTGCTGATATGCCACTCATCATGGCAACAGAAAAACCGGAGATGTTTGCACGTACATCACATCGTGAAGTGCACTGCGGACACCTTCATAAAGAAATGGTCAATGAGTACAGGGGTATCAAAGTACGGTTCATACCATCTATTTGTCCTAACGACGAATGGCATAAGCAAATGGGGTATGAAGCTAAACGAACAGGACAAGCATATATATGGAATAAGTTCACTGGACTTGAAGGATATTTACAAGCAAATGTTAGAGTTTGAGGATACATACGACGACGAAGAAGACATCACTAAGACACTAGAAGAAGAGATAGAGGTCTTGGATGAGGCGTATCGTAACGCGTATAAAATCGCTACAGGTAAGATGACTGTCAAGGAGCTCCTCGAGAGCGCTACGGACATGATCTTCTTGCCGTTCGATCCCTCAGCACCCGAGACATTTGCGATGATAATAGATGACATTATACAGTACTTCTCAGACAACGAAGAATACGAGAAGTGCGCGGAACTGGTTAAGGTAAAAGATAAGTTCGATGACACTGAATGAGATCGCATACAACTTGCTCAACCTCGTAAGAGGGGGTAGGTCAAACGATGATGAGCATATATCTCTCGATCAGATAAAGTTCAACATCAAGCATTACCGTGCGATGTTTATTCGCAGGGACTATGCTCGTAACCGGTTGATGACCAACCACATAGAGCAAGACCTAGGGTGTATACCCCTGGAGCGAGTTGATGCATCTAAGTG
>ERZ869936.2653-NODE-2653-length-10256-cov-6.024115_pt1 | contig 10256 bp, 20 predicted proteins | sample MGYA00520876_ERZ869936 | MGnify/ENA primary metagenome ERZ869936 (study PRJEB32218, sample SAMN09650985) | biofilter metagenome | isolation source: enrty point of leading RO module | place: Saudi Arabia: Thuwal, RO plant located on Red Sea | collected 2016-02-17 ... | reverse complement strand
ACAGTCTGTTGACAAATTATCCTCGAAGTCATCCATAACAGCTGACAATTGTTTAATATTAATATTAGCCAATGAACACATCTTTACACCTCAATCTGTAGATAGTTTCCAAAGCGACATTTCTATATGCTTTCTTCTGCATGTCGAATACAGTTAGATACTTGCTAGGATCGTTGACACTTTTCCCACCTGTCAAATATTTCTGTACACCCAAACGACAAACCATATTTCTTTCAGTGCCGTCCTTCTTTATAAAAGATACAGAGAATATCTTCCCCTTCACCTTTTGCTGTATATACTTACTCTTCTCTTCATTGGTAAGAGAAGCAATGACAACGCCATGACCCCTCCACATTTCTAATTCTTCTTTTATGCTACTGTCCTTCATTCTTCCTCACTCTCTGTAAATAAGTTTCTAAATCTTGCTGTCCAGAATCTCCGTCTACATACTCTGTAGCTGTTGTTCTATTCTCTGGTAACAGCAACCGTAGTTCTATCATATCTTTCTTAATCTTTTCAAGTTGCTCTGTAAGTTCCTTGATTCTTGTATATGCTGTATATAAAGTTTCTTGTAAGTCCTTTATCGTCTTCTTATACATCTCTTCTGTCATTCTTCACTCCCACACAAAATTACTTCACCGTCTTGTACAAACATGCTGTTTAGCCAATATTTAGATTGTCGATACGACCCACCTTCTTTAGGCACAGTCAGTTTAATAGGCAATTTCTTGTCTGGCATTCTTTCTAACATCTCAAGTAATATCTCTGCATTCATACTAATGATCCTTTCCAAGATAAGCTAGGTCATCTTCCAATACAGCAATCTTTTCTTTTGCTGTAGCTATCTCTGTTATATGTTTATCAAGTTCTTTAGTAAAATCACTATGCTCTGGTATAGACGTAGGATTGATCATCAATACATCTATATTAGTCTTAGCATCTAGAATCTTTGCTGTATAGATACTAATAAGGTTCTTTACTATCTGTCTTTGCATAATCCCTTCCTTTCTGTATAGGATATATATGTAAACCCCCCAACCAAATTTGGACGGTGATACATAAGTATCAAATCGACTAACGCTAGTCAATATGAAAAAGATACTGTACAGCGTTTATTATGCTTGACCGTGTGTCAGTCTTAGTATATTTAGCTATGCATGATTTATTCAAACAAAGTTTTATATTGCTTATCGTTTATAAGTCTAGTGGTGACAGTTAGGTATGTATCTAGATTAAAAGTGACTATGCTGAATCTGTTACCACGAATAAACAGACTGTACAGCTTGTTAGGTGGGACAGGAAACATACCGTTGACAAAATCAATGATGGGAATCCTATTAACCAAAGCTCTTGCGTATGTCGTTGTAACTTTGGGACTGTACAGTCAAATAACTAAGGAAGGATGACAAATGACAAATACTAAACCAAAACTAGTAAAACTAAAACCAAAGAAAGCACCATTGTCTGACAGTGGACAGATAGCATTAGTGCGTGACAAATTGTTAGAAGTCACTGAAGAACTATCAGAGAGAGTGACAATTCCCAATATGGTACAGGCTATACAGCTATTTAATTGTCAGTTGGCTTTTGATACAGCACCGAGCAATGCGTGTGCTACCAATATAATGTTAAGTTGTATAACATCTAAGTTAGATGCTGTGACTGAAAAAGAATTTGAGGAGCATGGAGATGCATAAACCAGAAACAGGTAAATGGACTCTGACAGCTGAACAGCAAGAGGAGTTACAGAAAAAAGGTTGGGATGTAATACCAAAAGCTAGATTCTTAGACCTATACCATGATGATTTCCAAGGAGATATTTGGGATGATGTCTGTCAAGTATTCGACAGGAATTGTGGTATACAGGATACTGACAAATTGACGCTGTTGGTTGTGGGAGTGAAGACTAACGAATAATGGCTGTACAGAAAAAGAAATACATTGTCTATGCCAGAGAAGTGGCTTACTATAAGCGAACTGTAGAAGGTACAAGCGTACAGGACGTGAAGAAGAAAATGGATCGCTTACTGACAAAAGACACGTTTGATTTTGTACACGAAGAATTTTATATTGCAGATATTATAGAGGAGGAAAACAAATGAATGTAAAAAAGATTATACAGGAAAAAAATATTGATCCGAAGGATTTTGCTAGATCAGTAGATGTATCTATCACGCATGTATACAACATGATGGAAGGTAAGGCTAATCCTAGTATCAAACTGATGAAGAGGATCAGAGAAGTTTACAACATGCCATTAGGAAATTTCTAATGAGAGCTGATCATTTTATTGATGTACAGGCAGAATATAAACGTACTAGACAGGAACAGCATGATGCAGAGTGGGAAGACAGACACGAGGATGCTGTATTTTATAAAGAACAGGCAGATCATTATGAACGATTACTTAAGGAAGGAGTGATTTATGAGCCGAAGTTTTAGCATTGAAGAGATTATAGAGATCGTAAATAAGATTACAGAAGATAATTCAGAAGGTGTAAATGACAGCCATAGCAATGCAAGATATTTAGGATTGCAAAGTGGTTTTTTTCAATTGATGAAAGTTTTACAGGAGAGGATTGATGCCAAATAAATTTGAACAGCGATATCATCATGTAAACGGTTTACTTACTGTGTACAGCCAAGACAGGATTGATACTGCACAGAAAGATATTGATGAGTATCTAAGATTAAAAGAAAAGGTAAAACAATACGGAGGTGTAAAAATGGGGAAGTACAAACAGTATATACAGGAACAAGATAATAAAGCATGGAGTGATATACAAACCATGTGTTTAGAAAATGAGACTGTAGAGGAAGTATTGAAGCTATGTGATCAGAAGATGATAAGTGGCAAAATGTTTTTACCATTAGGTTATTGTTGGAATGAGTTCGAAGAGGAAGTGAGAGAACTCTGGCAAGAAGTATGGTATGACAAACAACAGGAGGCAATGAATGAGTACGAGCAAGAACAAAATAACACTTGAATTTGACGAGTCATTTTACGAACAGCGATTGATTGAAATTTTAAATGACACAAAGCTGACAGCGTTTCAATTTGGTTTGATTAAAGACTATTTTAAGATTGCATACAGGCAAGGTGAAAATAAAGGTATTAATGTAATGCTAAGGAGGTATGGTTATGTTAACAAGAAGACATCACAATCGAAGGTTTAATCAACTATCCTATACAGCCAATGATGGTAGGGCGAAGACTGCACTGAAGAAATATTTGATAAACAGTGATCATACAATCACAGATGACAGAGAACACTTCTCTTGGGACTTGTCCACAATATCCGACACAGGTTGTGCATGTTTTTGGGAAGTAGAAGTTAAGAATCAATGGGGCAAGGTGTGGAATGACAATTGGAAGGAAGTAAGAATACCACAGCGTAAACAAAGATTGATTGACAAATTTTACCACGAGACAAACAATGCAAAAGAGTTTGCACAGGATAATAATATGCAAGAGTTTGTCAGACCGTATCAGTTGACATTTGTCGTGTTGAACAGGCACTTGGATCAAGGTTGGTTCATATCGCATGACATTTTAGAAAAGAGTCCTGTACAGACAATACAAAACTCACGGCATGTTGACGCACCACATTTAAAAGAACCATTCTTTCATGTTGATGTGAACAAAATAATTAAGACAGCATTGGATGTGGAATGAAGTGTTACAATTGCCACACAGAATTAATCTGGGGCGGTGATCACGATTGTGAAGATGATGAAGAGCATGAGATAGTGACAAATTTATCCTGTCCTAACTGCGGTGCTTTTCATTTAGTATATTGGGGTAAGAGAGAGAAGGATGAGCAAGGACAGAGAGAGAAGGTTTAGAGCTACAGGTAAATGGTTTGCTAAACAGCAACAAAAGAATTTATGGATTAATCATATTTTTCCTGTACTGCTAGTTATCAGCTTGGTATTGCTGTTGGTGAATATATGAAGAACAAAGGAGTAAACATAAATGGTTACATTGATGCTATGGCTATACAGGAAGGTGTCACAATGCGTAGTGACTGCCCTGTATGTGGTCACAAAAACAGTTTCTCTGCTACTAACCTTGGTGGTAGTGTGGTGTATAATTGTTTTTATGCTGACTGTGGTATTTCTGGCAAAGTTAGGCACGGATTGTTTTCAACTGCTCGTATGCAGAGAGAGAGAAAACGACTGACACTTAGTATGTACAGGCAATACTTTGTGCCTGTGTCTAGATCACAAAAGGCTGTACAGTATATAAAAGAGAATAATATCTATACAGCGTACTCCCAAAAGTGGGCGAATCTAGAACTTGATGTACGAGAGAACAGGGTTGTATTCCTAGTGTATGATGCTGACAATGTTCTGGTAGATGCTGTGGGTAGATCACTGACAAATCGCAAACCAAAGTGGAAGCGATATTGTGCTAGTCGTGTGCCATTCGTTACAAATAATAAGAGTGACACTTGTGTGATCGTAGAAGATTGTGCATCTGCCTGTGCAGTAACACAAGCTGGTGTGGTCGGTGTCGCACTCATGGGGACAAACTTAATTGACAATTATGTAAACTACATTAAGAAGTTCAAGACAGCAATTGTTGCTCTTGACAAAGATGCAAGTAAAAAGTCACTGACAATATCTAAAGAGTTGTTTGCACACCTTACTGTACACAATCTTTTTATAGAAACAGATATCAAGACGTGGGACGTTGACAAAATTAACGAGAGATTCAGAGTGTATAGTTCATGACAATAGAAAAACAATTACTAGCACACTGTTTGAAGAGAGACTTCTATCAAGAGGTGAATGACATAATAGGAAAGGAGATGTTTGCCAATGGAGTGGGTACTATATTCGATACTATTGCTTATGCTCATGTAAAGTATAACAGCGATTTGACTGTAGAGGAACTTGTTAATCTACACAGAGACAAGTTCCCTGCAATGCCAGATAGTAGCCGTGATATGATAGAAGAAGTAATAAGAGATTTAAAAAACTATACAGGCAATTCAGATTTAGCAAAAGATTTGGTGATAAATTTCTGGAGAAGAAATCAAGCACATGAGATAGGATCAAAGGCGACTGACATTTGGTTAGGTCACAATGGTGACTATGCTGGACTGCAAAACTTAGTTGACAAATTAATTGACAAACAGCCTACGGATGACAGTAATTTTGTAAAGGTTGATGACAATGTATCCCAATATTTAGAAAGCTGTGACAAGGGGTTTGACTTTCAGTTTGCACTGCCACCATTACGTGACAAAATTAACGGTGTAGGTAGAGGCAATCTAGGTATTATCTTTGCTAGACCAGAGACAGGCAAGACAACTTTCTGCACATATTTAGTGTCTGAATATATTAAGCAAGGATACAAGGTGGCGTACTTTGCAAATGAAGAACCGGGAAGAATGGTAAAGGGTAGAATCTTTTGTTCCTATTTAGGCAAGACAGTCAATGAGTTACGAGAAGATGTTAAGAGTGCAGATGAGGTTTACATTGACAAAATTAAACCTAATCTACTTTTATTAGAAGGTAGGCAAATATCTATTTCAGAGATTGATAAGTTTGTAGAGACACACAAGCCTGACATTGTTTTTGTAGATCAACTTGACAAAGTAAGTATCAATGACAGCTATGCTAGAGTTGATGAAAAACTGAGAGCTATCTATGAAACATCAAGAGCTATTGCAAAAAGAAGAGACTGTATGATATGGGCTGTGTCACAAGCAAGTTATGAAGCACACAACAGACAGGAGATTGACTTTGGCATGTTAGAAAACTCCCGTACAGGCAAGGCCGCTGAAGCTGACATTATTATAGGTATAGGTAAGAATTTTGGAGACGAAGAAGACTACATACGACATTTGTGTGTTAGTAAAAATAAACTGACAGGATGGCATGGGGTAGTCACTTGCAGAATAGATATTAAGAAAGCGAGGTACATCCCATGATTACAGTATTAGATGTAGAGACAACATTTCAAGTGTTGGCAGATAAGAAGACAGACGCTGATCCACATACAGGAAACATGTTGGTGTCTGTGGGTTATGACTGTGAAGGTAATAAAGATTACTTATGTTTCTATCATAAAGATAGACCACCAACTGAAAATGCAAAGAGACAATTACAAGCTGTGCTGAACATGACTAAGTTACTAGTAGGACATAATATAAAGTTTGATCTGAAGTGGTTGCGTGCTTGTGGTTTTACCTATACAGGAGATGTGTATGACACTATGATTGCTGAGTATTTGATAAACGGTGGTAGTAAGGTGCCACTGTCATTAAAGAAATGTTGTGAAAGATACGCACTATCACCGAAGAAAACTGACCTGACAGAAAAGTATCTACAGGATAAAATATCATTTGAGAAGATACCGTGGCCTATTGTAAAAGAATACGGTGAAGCAGACGTGCAAGTGACAAAAGAATTGTTTGAGGCACAGCTTGATAATATGCCAGAAAGATTGAAAGCCACACTTACACTGACTAATGAAATGTGTGATCTATTGACAGACATGGAATTAGATGGTATACAAATCAGCCGAGAGAACCTTAACATTATTAAAGATGAGTATACAAAAGAGATTCGTACTTTAGAATCATTCTTAACTAGCGAGGTCAAACGTGTGATGGGCGATACAGAAATAAATCTGGACAGCAGTGAAGATAGATCACGAGTGATATTCTCACGAGAGGTTTTAGACAAAAAAAGATGGGCTATGATATTTAATCTTGGGTATGAAGATAGGGGTAACAGCAGACGTAAGAAAAGACCAAAGAGAATGACACCTGCTGTCCTATCACAAAATATAGCTAGACAGACACGATTGCTGTACAAGACGAAAATGGAATCTTGCAATAAGTGTGGTGGCTCTGGATATTTCTACGCCATGAAGAAAGACGGAACGATTGGTAAACAGAAAAGAATATGTAAAGCCTGTAGAGGCAAAGGTGTAGTATATATAAGACAGAAAGACATAGCTGGATTTAAAATGAATATAAACAGTGTAGATGATATTACAGTGCATGGATTTAAGACGGATAAGCACATGATAGACAAACTGGTTTCATCCGCAAATTCCCAACAAAAAATTTTTATAGAATCCTACAGTCGGTATAATGCTATCAAAACATACTTAAAAACTTTCATTGACGGTATAGAAAAAGCATTAGATAAAAAAGATAAGATACATCCACAGTATATGCAATGTGTCACATCAACAGGCAGGCTGTCCTCTAGAAATCCAAACTTTCAAAACATGCCAAGGGGTGGTACGTTCCCTGTTCGTAAAGTCGTAGTGAGCAGATGGCAAGGTGGGTATATTTTAGAGGGTGATTACTCACAGCTTGAGTTTAGAGTGGCAGGATTTTTATCGAAGGATCAGAAAGTGTATGAAGATGTAAAGAATGACGTTGATGTGCATGCCTATACAGCATCCATCCTAGGAGTGTCTAGACAGGATGCCAAAGCAGATACGTTCAAACCTTTATACGGTGGTCTAATGGGTACGCCAAAACAGGTTGAATATTACAGAGCATTTAAAAATAAATACAAAGGTGTAGCTAAATGGCATGAAGAATTGTGCAACGAGGCTGTGACTGAACAGCAAATCACTTTACCAAATGGACGACATTTTTCATTTGAAAACACATATAGACTACGTCATGGGGGTGTTACAAACTCGACTTCAATAAAAAATTATCCTGTGCAAGGCTTTGCTACAGCGGATTTGCTACCTATTGCATTAGTTTATTTAAAAAAGATGTTGACAAAGAATACTATGCAGTCTATTATTTGTAATACAGTACATGATTCCATCGTACTTGATGTCTATCCCTCCGAAAAGGAGCTAGCGATAGAAGCACTAAAGACAGCAATGCTATCCATAAAGTCTGAATGTATACGAAGGTATGACATAGAGTATGATATGCCTATTGGAATCGAATTGAAAATTGGTTATAACTGGCTAGACCAGAAAGGAGTGTTACAAATATGACCGAAACTATGACGATGGAGACCAACTTGCCTGAAAAGATATCAACGGCATCTATAGATGATATGATGAAGTTGACTGGACAGGCAGCAGACATGCCAACTACAAGTAAAGGGTTGGCACGACTATCAATAAATCACGCATCTGAAGATGAAGAGGGGAATGCTCTACCTCGTGGACATTTCTCTTTGATCACAGATGATGGTATATTCTACGGTGAGAAAGCAACGATCAGACCGTTTATGAGAACGTACTCATATTCAGTTTGGGATAATGAAGAAGGTGCTTTCACATCTATGACTGTACAGGCACCATCTTTCAACAGTGAGTTTTACGACACTGAAGGAGGATTAAAGTGTGGTCGATTAGATGCGAATGAGCTGGAGTCTTTACCGAAGGACAGCCCAGAGTGGGTGTTACAGAAAAGTGTAAAGTGCAACCAGAATATCTATGGACTTGTTACTCTTGAAGGGGCGAAAGATAAAAAGGGCAAGGCTGTAGAGAAGAAAGATATACCTAGCGTGTGGTACGCTAAGGGTGCGAACTTCGTTCCAGCAAGCGACTGTCTAAAAAGCCTGCATAAGCAAAAACAACCTATGTGGTTGACGACTATCGGGCTGTCTTCTGTAAGAAAAAAGAAAGGTGGGAACATCTATTTTCAAGCAGAGCTAACGCCTCGTGGGCAGATAGCTGACTGGACTGAAGGGGATGATAAGTTAATGCATGAATTTATGGAAACTGTGAAGGGTTACAACGAGTCAATCATGAAAAAACATGAGGAAGCTCGTGGAGATAAAGAGAGCTTCGACACAGTTGTAAATGAATAGTGCAATCATCCAGAAAGTACAGGGTTTTCTCAGTAAGGTCTCGAAAGAGGGCGTAGAGCTAGACCCTAAACTTGTAGACGAGTTTAAAGAGGCGTGTGTAGCTTCCATTCATAAGCAATTCAATCCTTCCTCTGATGAATGGAGGCCTCGCATGTCCTCTTTAGGCCGTCCACTTTGCCAACAGAAAATGGAAAGAGATGGTGTCGAGAAGGCCATTGAGTATAATGCTATTCTTAGATTTATATTCGGTGATCTTGTTGAGGCTATCTCAATCTTAATTTTAAAAGCAGCAGGAGTAAATGTAGAAGAAGAACAGAAACGTGTGAAGTTAAAACTAGGTAAGAACGAAGTGAATGGCACGTTAGATATTATTATAGATGATAAGGTGTGGGATATAAAGTCAGCAAGTCCTTATGCCTTTGATCATAAGTTCGGTGAGATGGGAGGATATAAAAAAATTAAAAGTGATGATGTCTTTGGATATATTACACAAGGTTATCTGTACAGCGAATCTGTAGGTAAGGAGTTTGGTGGGTGGATAGTCATAAACAAAGCAAGTGGTGAATGGACTGTTTGCGAGGCACCGATTGTACAGGATGAAGATAAGAAAGAGTTTCTACAGCTTGCACGTAAGAACTTAAATGCTTTGGTATCTGGTGAGAAGTTTAAACGCTGTTTTTCGGATACAGCAGAGACATACAAAGATGAGTATAAACAGGAGAAGAAAACAGGAAACAGACTACTGCCCAGCATCTGTGGTTTTTGTGATTTTAAAAGAAAGTGTTGGCCTGATGTTATCATGCACAAGAAAGTAGGCTCTACAGCAAAGTATCCAAAGACTGTCTGGTATAGTAAACTTACAAGAAGGGAAATATAATTCACATGCTCGATATTATTGTATTATTTATATGTGTTTTATTAATTGCAAACGCATTGGACATGATATAATGGCTCTGTATTTTCAGACTAACGTTAATCGTAGTGATATATTTATGAACGATAAAGTACACTTTGCATTTCCAGAGTCAGAAGATAAAATGGCAGGCCCAGATATAATAAGAGAGGTACGAAACAACAGCAAGAGTGTGCCTATTCGTATTAGAAAATCATACATTATGGTAGATGATAAGTATGGTAGCATGTACACAGGGTTCTGGTCAGACATGCAATTTGAAGAGAAGATGTTGATGTTTAGAGAAGACTTGGGTCGTATGAAATCTTTGTTAGATAGAGGTGCCTTGGTATGTTTCTTCATAGGAAACTGGACGGATGTACTACATGATATGGAGAAGAAGTCACCTAAACTTATGAGTGCCATGCGAGATGAAACATCAGAGATATTTGATTTGTATCCACCTAAGGACATACGAACACTATGAGTATGAAATCACACGGGTTCAGATCGAACTTTGAACTGAATGTAGCACAGCAGCTAGTTAAGA
>ERZ869936.2652-NODE-2652-length-10260-cov-4.899951_pt1 | contig 10260 bp, 11 predicted proteins | sample MGYA00520876_ERZ869936 | MGnify/ENA primary metagenome ERZ869936 (study PRJEB32218, sample SAMN09650985) | biofilter metagenome | isolation source: enrty point of leading RO module | place: Saudi Arabia: Thuwal, RO plant located on Red Sea | collected 2016-02-17 ... | reverse complement strand
AATCATTACCTTCATCCATAAGCCCGACAGCTTGCAAGCCTTCCTGCCCTATTCTAGCAACGCCTCTAGCAGCCATTTCTGGTAAAGCTGCTAAACCTATACCACCTCTTACAACACCACTACCAAAAGACCTTGCTGCATCTTCTAAAAGACCAACATCTTCACCCAGCATCTTCATTAAGGCTGCGTGAGCGCCTTGGGCGTTATCACCGCTTACTTTGTATTTTTTACCGTCTGGTGCTGTAATGTTAAATGTTGGCATTTAGTTACTCACTTAGCTCAATGGTATATCCGTCTATAACAGTAACATTAGAAGCTTGCCCTTCTTGCCCTGTTTCAACATCATTACCTAAAATCATATCAACTTCTGCTTGAGAAAAGAAATCATATGGACTTACCACTTTGCCTGTAAATTTATTTTTAAGTCCTTTTTCATTATCCATAATTGCAGCATCAATTATTCGCTTCATTGAGGTAATATATTCACCCTTAACTCTTTGAAGATTTCTAACCACAATTTCCCTATCTTGGGTTATATCTAAGCTACCCATTGTTGCCCTTAGTGCTTCAAGTTCCTGAACAGCTACCTGACCAAGTGCGCCACCAGTTGGGCTTTCATCTCTCATTCTTTGCAATCTATCAAAACCAATTGTGGCTGAAACTGTTTCAATTGTCTTAGCTAAGTTTCTAGCCTCTGTGCCACCTATGTTTTGAAGAAGTTGGCCTCTAAGACCTGTAGCCATTGATGTTCCCATAGCTATTTCAATAGCTCTATCAATGTTTTCTAGAACTATTCTTCCAGACCTTGATTGATTGGTAAATGTTGCAATCCTTGCTTGATCTTCTTCTGATGCATCTTGCTCCTGCTTGCCTCCCTCAATATTAACAAGTCTTACATTTTGAAATTTACCAGTGTCATCATAAACAAACTCATAATCTTGACCAGCAGGCGGTTTAGTAAGTGTTTTGCGATATTCAGCCTCAAAGCTGTTATCAATCTTACCTGTAAGCATAAACCTCTCAAACTCAGGAGTTTTTGGCACAAGCCCTGCGGCAATAGCATTTTTATATCTAGTAGTGCCTGTTCCGCCAGACCTAATCTCTGCAAGTTTTAAATCTCTACTATACTTTAAGTCAGCCGCTGTTTTTGCTCGATCAGCCGCTCTTTGCTCTGCTTCCATGTTAAACATTAGGCTGTAAGCCTCTTTTGCACCTAATCCACCTGACTGAACCATTGCAGCTAATCTATCCATCTGAGGTGTACCAAAGCTTTTTAGAAGCTCTATAGTTTTGTTTCTACCCTTCCTTGCAGTCTGTTGCTGCATAACATTTTGAAAATCAGCGTTTAGTTGTTGATCTGGAAATGTTCTAAGAGTGTTGAAGGCTTTAGCAAACTGGGCTGCTAAAGGCCTAAAATCACGATTATCATCTTGTTGAAGATTAAAAGCGTTAGGTAGCATATATCACCTCAAAATCTAGGCATACCAGCGAAAAATTGTGCGCCAGCCGTTAAGTAATCCATTATCCCAAGCTGCCTGTCAGTTGTTTTGGTTTCTGGAAGTGGGGTTGCCCCTAAAGCTGCAAGTGGTAATCCAAGCTTATTAGTTGGAGCAGCGGCAAATTGGTTATATTGATTTCTTGCCGCATTAATAAGGTTTTGCATCATTTGCTGTTGCATAGCGCCTTGCTGTATTTGTTGCTGATTAATAGCTTGTCCCATGTTAAAAGCTTGAGATCCTATACCCTGCAAGCCTTGCGCTGATCTAAAAGCGTTGTTCATTGCATTGTTAAAACCTTGCTGTCGCAATGCCCCAACCTTATCTAAAGCCTGTTGTTGATAATTTTTTCCTAACTCTGCCATTGCAATTCCATGCCGAGAGCCGCCAAAAGCACCAGCTTTTTGCGCTTGTGCATCGAGATTATTCATCGCCATTTGTGAAGCCTGACCAACATCTCTTAGAGTTGTATCAACGACATTTTGATCAAATGGGTTCATAAATTGATTTACATTTGGATTAGCAAAGCCTTGGCCTGCTGCCATTGTCGCTTGTGCTGCCCCTTGATAGGGGTTCATTGTCATTGCTGGATTTGCTGCGCCTGCCATATTACTTGCCCCTCGATAATGTATCTCTTGATATAGGTTGCACCCCTAACGGTGAGTTATTTGTATAAGTTGTAGGACTAAAACTTTCTGCGCTTCCTAACGGAGCAGCATTACTTCCTGCACTGCCAGATTGAGGGTCCATAAAGAATGAATCTATGTACTGACTTTGCGCTGGCCTAAACTGGGCTAGATTTTCAACAGATTGCTCAAACATAGGAGCAGAAGAGTATCCCATAGCACCACCACCAAACTCTGTTGGCTCAGGCATATATTGCCCTGCCCCAGTGTCCATGCCAAAAGCAGATGCGGCACCCTGCGTATTTTGAAATGCTGCGTTTTGCATGGGGCTAAAGGCTGCTACATCAGGTCCGTAATAAGGTGTATAACCTATGTTAGATATCTTGTCGGCAAGCGCTAAATTAGATTTAGCTGCATCTTCAATGTATTCTGGTATTTCTATTGATTGGCTTCTGCTACCGCCTTTACCGCCACTCATCTTATATCTCCTTTTGAAATGAAGCGTGCAGTGGCTTCCAACCATGCGCCTTCAAAGGTTTCTTCCATCCAAAACGACCTGTAATCGTCAAAGCCTCACATCCATAACTCTTTGCCCAAGCTGTAACATCATTGTGCATATCTAGCAATTGATCTAGTTCACCGCCGCCTAAAAACACATTTAGTACCTTTTTTCTTGGATATACCACAATTTCAGTAACAATGCACCCCCTTGGCGTAGGCCATAGTTGCATATTACCTTCAACAATACCTTTTGCCACATCTTCAAAATTATGTGTGCCGCCACTATATTCCAAAGCCGCCTCTATCCAAGGGCGGCATCTTTCTAATTCATTTACTTGCGTATCTTTAGGCATTTAATATGTAGACAATGCTACCCTCTTCCAAATTGCTGTACTGCCATCGTGTGCAGCCGTACAAATATAAATATAATTAGTATCCCAAGCTATCATTCCTGCGCTGTCGCCAGCCGCACCAACACTTGAGCTAGGTGTTGTCTGCTTCATAGCAACTTGTTTAAAAGCGTTTTGCGCCGACACAACAGGGTAATTTTTAGTTTCATCCCATAAAAATATGCCATTTTCGCTAGGATTATCTTCTGTTGTTTTATGATATAGCTTACCTAAATTTCGTGTAAGAAACAGATTAAGCTGTCTGCCCCACTGCCTTATATCTTCGCCAAGAATAGGTGGTGTTACTGGCATTACCGCCTACCTCCTGCCTTAACGTCTAATCTCATAACGCCTACACGCCAATCTGTAGCCTGATCACCTTCAACGCGCATTTTGACCTGTCTGCCAGTAAATCTTACTGACGTTGGGTTAGAAGGATTAAATGGGCCAAAAGTACGTTCTGTATCGTTAGGATGAAATCGTGTCTTAAATTTCAAATCCACATCACCTTGTGTTTTTTCATCCGTTATAACTTCAGTAACCTTCGCAACCTGATCACCGTTACCAATGCTTACTGGCCCTGTTTCGCAGAAAATAGACGAACCCTCATAGTTAAAACCTATTTCATGGTTCATAATATCTGTCTTTGTGCCGTGTTTAGCCATGAATGGATATGCAAAAACACCGCGACTTACGCCTGACGTTCTTGATAAATTACCTATTAGCCAGTGATTATCTTTGAAATCATAGGCCACATAACGATCTATTTCTGTCGATCCAGACGAACAGTAAAACCACCAAATTTCGTTATTTGCACCATTGACCATACCCCACACTTTGGACTGTTGTGCTTGGTTAAAGTCATTAAATACATAGTCGTGAACATCACAGTTTAGCGTCTGTACGCTGTTACCATCGAAGTAATGAAAGTTTTCTTGACCGTACCAAAATGCACCTTGATCAGTTGCAACCGCACTGAGCCTAGATACGGCACCGCAGTTAGTGCCTACACGTTGAAATGAATACACATAAGGTGGAGCAATGTATTGCGCCATGTGAGCATCAGTATCAGTAATAATTAACGTAACGCCTCTTGTTCTAACGCCGCACATAATCTGACCGCTTGTGGCAAGCTCTATATCTCCTGCCTCATTTGTTGCGGCTGGCGTCCACTGTGTGTTGTTTTCTTTATCGCACCACTGAACTTTACGACTATTGCCGCCAGCGCCTAACGCAAAGATAAAGCGTTCTTCCGTTACAACTAATCCTTTATTGTTAATAGGTGCGTTTGCTATTGGTTCTGCAACCGTCTTTTTCTTCAATGAAATATTGTCAATATCAAAGTTTGGCGTATTGTAAGCTTGCGGTATTATTTCTATTTTTACCGCCGTATCATCTGCACCAAATCTAAATATATTTGACCCAACAGCTAAAGTTTCGTGAACATGAACCGTTGTGCTAGTTGTGCCAGTTACCTTAATTTTGACGTTAGGAACAGTGCTTGCGTCACTGTCATCGTTAGGATCTATCAAATCAACGGTAACATCGTAGCTGTCTTGTATGTCAGGCGTAACAACTAGACCGCTTACTGTTTGATCTAAATTACCAAAGTTAAGTCTTTGCAGTTGATGCGTAGAGCCAATGTCTTGTCTAATTACATGGCTTGACCCAATATCTAAATCAAAAGAATGATTAGTGCCTAATGATCCTGCGGGAGCCGTAAGGTTGATTGCAGAGCCGCCAGACGTTGCTGCTAGTTGAAATGTGTCCGTTGTTGCCCCTATAACAAAATAATTTGTACCAGTTGTTAAGCCACCTATGTTTGTGCCGCCCCCGTTGGAGTACGTTACCTCGTTGCCATTTGCCAAACCATGACCAGAAATTGTAATTGTTTCTGTGTTGTAGTCTATAGGAGCAACCGCAGATGCAGCGACAGTAGTAATAGTATTGCCCATTCCTGCACCATGAACCGAACAAACGTAAGTCAAACCACTAGCAGGGGCATTTGCTGGAACAGCGAAGGTAACACTTGCGCCAGACGTTCCTGCTGTACCTGTTGTTGTAACTCCTGTGGTATAACTTGCCCCACCATTTTGAAAAACTAACGGATGCCCACTATTGCTGGCATCGGACATATCAAAAGTATACGTTGTGCCTCTAATCAATGTTAAAACTGGCGCTGTTACGCCATTAAAATGAAACCTGTTAGCACCACCTACATTAGCCACTGTTACTGTATTAGTTGTTGGGCTAACCGAAGCGCCGTTTGGATCAAAAGAAACATTTAGATCAGCCGTAAGATCTATAGCTGCACCGCCAGACGTTGCTGCTAACTGAAACTCTGTGCCAGAAGCGTTAATGATAAAATAATTAGTATTGTTAACAAGACCGCCAATATCCGTTCCAGATCCGTTAGAATAAGTAACTTTGTCACCATTAGAAAATGTGTTGGACGTAACAATTTTATTATTTGTTACATCTTTTACAGCATTGTCATCAGCGTCAAAAGTAACTTGCTTGTTTGCTGACAGATTAATAGCAGAGCCACCGCTTGTTGCAGCAAGCTTAAACGTGTTTGCAGTTGCAGAAACTATGAAATAATTTGTGCCGTTAGTCAGGCCATCTATAGCGGTTTGACCAGTTGGAACAACATAAGTAACCTCATCACCATCTGCAAAATCATGGCCTGTTATTGTGATTGTATCATTTGCCACATCAACAATGGCTGTATCATCTGCATCGAACAATGGCTTGTATTGTGCATATGCAGCAACACCGCCAGAAATTGACCAGTTAGTACCCTTATTCCAACTAGCACCAGTTGCGTAATCACCATTAGTAACTAACTCAGCGCCAACCGTTGTTGTCAAATCCCATTCCCAAAGACGCCCATCATCGTTATGAAGACCAACCAAGTTTTCGCCAAAGTTATCTAATTGCCATGTTGTAGCTTCTTGAGGCACACTATCGCTTGTCACCGCCGCTGGTTGACCATAATAACCTATACCGTAAAATCCAAACCCGTAACCAGTATTAACCGCTGCATCTTCACGACCAGCCGCTAAATCGTCAGGCGTAATATCGTAGCAAATTCCTGCACCTGTCATTGCCACTAACTGATCATGTGAACCACCAGCCACCCACGCAGTGCCATCGTTAGATTGCCAAGAGTGCATACCCCTGACAGGGTTATTAGCAAACGCTGCCTTGCGTGTTGTCCAACCTTTGATTGGCTTCAAACTACCGTCTAACCACCGCACCAAGCTTCCATCACGCCACCTATTTGACGCCTCAAACTCTGTGCCGTTTCTATAAAATCCTGCTGGTAATTTTAAGGGTACTAAAGGCATTATGTTGTAGCTCCGTAAATTGTACCGTTGTTAGTTATACTATAGCTATATCCGTTGTCCTCAATTGCTTTGCCGCCAGAGCCACCGCTTCCGTATCTACCAGAGCCACCACTAGCCCCCCAGCCGCCACCGCCACCACCGCCGTTATACAATGCGCCACTGTGTCCTGCGTTGTTACCAGCATTACCAGCGCTACCCCCTGCACCACCTGACGCAGAGTTACCTGTGGCTGTAGTATGACCATTACTATTACCTGACCAGTTTTGGCTGCTATCTGTCGCGTGAAAGTAAGAATAATAACCACCAACGCCCGGTAAAATTCTACCACCACCGCCGCCTTCAGCGCCACCGCCCGGTTGAAAAGTATTTTCATGTCCATGACCACCGCCACCACCAGCGCCGCCGCCCCACGCTTGGGCTTGATTGCTACCATAGTAACTATTTGTAATACTTCCACCTGAGGCGTTGAGAACACCACCGTTAGATGTGCTGTTGCCTCCTCCACTGCCACCGCCAGCGCCGCCGCCACCGCCAGCTACCTTCACATTGTTAGTGTCTGCAAAATAACGACCGCCACCGCCACCGCCGCCACCACCAGCTATGTAAGCGCCAGAGTTTAAAATGATGCTTACGCCTGATGATGTTATGCTGATTGCATTACCACCGTTTTGCCCATTTGTAGCAGAACCGCTTGCTGTCGTAGCACTACCTGTGTACCATCCACCATTTCCACCTCTGCCAATAACTTTGCCACTAATATTAACAGTGCAAGGTATGTCTACAATCAAAGCAGGAGTGGAAATACTGTCTGACCATACCCAAAGATTAGAAGGTACATTTAGAGTACCGCCAGATGAAATGTAGCTAGATGCTGTAATTTCTTTTAATTGAGCCTGTCCGTTAATGGTGCTTCCGCTTGTAGGTAGATCAACTTCAGATGCAGCACCGTAATAATCTGCGAAATCTGTCTCGCTTCCTAAAGTAGAATTAATTGTTCTTCCTGCGGCTGCTTGTAAGCCTCTAATATCAGTGTCATTCATACTGGCTGTAGTACCAGAAGTGCCTCCTGCCTCTACATGAATGTCGTTAAGACTTATAGCACCGCTAGTTTGAAGAGCCATTAGACACTACCGTAAGCTGTTACGTTTCCTGTGACCGTTAAATTACCACTAGCATCTAGCTTCATTTTATTTGTGCCACCTGTTGCAAAATATAAAACACCGCCGCTTTCTGTTATTTTCCAGTTACCAAAAACAACACCGCCAGAACTATCATATACGACAGCTTTATTGTTAACGACTGTGCCAGCCGCAGCGCCATCGAGTAGATCAAACTCCGTAGAAGAAACGCCTGTTGCTCTCAAATCTTTTGCATAATTTAAATCGTCATGCGTACCAGTGAAACCATCTATTTTGTTTAGCTCTGCCGCCGTTGTCGTGACAGTTGTGCCGTTTATTTTTAATGCGCTTAAATCAGGCGATACAGTGCCAGCCGTACCATTAACTGTATCTTGTACAGCCGTTAGTGCCGTATTGATTGTCTGACCCCATGTGTCCTGACTACCACCCACTGTTGGAAGTGTTAAATTTAAAGCCATTATAATCTCCTATTTATTAACACATATCATGTTATGCCGCTTCCGTCCATGTCTCAGATGGTGTGTCGGTTGTTTCTGTCCATATTTCTGCGCCAACAGAAATTTCTGTGTAAGTTTCGTCTGGCACACTAATTTCAGAAAATGGAAAACGTGCCGTTCCTACATCTACTAGCCCTGCGCTTACTGGATTTGCTGAGAAAACAATAGTCAGCGTTAATGTGCCTGTTCCTATTGTTGGATTACCAGTGTCAACAGTTGCCGCTACTAGATTATGCGTTTGCGTTATTGTTGGGCTACCGACAGTTGGGTTTTGCGTAGCTACGTTAGTGCCAACTAAATTATAACTTACGCTTGCTGTTGGGCTTGCTATAGAGACTGCGCCGCTATCTACATTTGTTCCTACAAGTTGGTAATCATGGCTAAATGTAGCTGTGGCTATGTCTACCGCACCAGTGCTTATAGCGGCTGGCTGAAAGTTTAACCCATAGAGTAAGGCGGCTGCATCTATGCGTACAGAACCAGTAATAACGTCTGGTGGATCAAAGCTTTCAATCTCCACCATAACGGCATTCGGTACTGTGGGTGCGTTTGCCGTGTAAACAGGGGTTAGGCTATATTTAACAATGCCTACGTCAGCTATGGACGCTCCTGCTATTGGGGCAAAGCCTAGCATTAGTTAGGCGAAGCCTCCGCTAAATGTGCAGCATATGCGTCTTTAATTTCTTGAGTGTGAAATTGTGCGGATAGTGCTTGTACGTCTGCACTTTCACCTGATACGTCTGCGTCTGGTGCTACGACATGACGATGAAATGAGCGGCTAATCTCTGTACCGTCACGTTTGATAACAGTTGCGGTTCTAATTTGTATTATTTTATAATCACCAACTATCTCTATTTTATCTTGTATTTGTTCTTCTGTTAGTGCCATCGTGTTCATCCTATGTCGTAAAATAAGTTACAGTTATAAAAAATTCTATGGCTGAATCCATATCTTGAGCATTTATTGTATTAACATCACCTCCGCTTGTGTTTTGATAAAATAGAACATGACTATTAGTTTCACTAGGTATAGCAGTAGCGTTATAATGTAATCCATCACCTGTTCTATAAAAGAAAGTATTACCAGCCCCTGAGCCAGAAACCTTGTCTAAGTCAGCAACAACAAAAGGCAGACTGCATCTTAAATAACCACTTGCAGAATGACTACCGCTAGTTTCTACTTTTCCAGTTACTGTTACTTGTCTGCCAATTTTAGTATATGATAATACATTATGATTACTAGATAATGGCATAGTAGTTCCACTGCCAGTAGTATATCCAGTAAGAACAGGAGTATGTAAGCCCTCTTCGTAGTCGTCGAAGTAATTGCTACTACCAGTTCCGCCAATATAAGCACCACCAGAGAGGTAGAGGTCTTTCCACCTCGCACCCCCCGATCCAAAATCTCTTGCATTATCACTGTCTACTTTTGCATCAACATTAAACTGGATTTTATCATTTGTTGCTCTTATGCCTTTGGCTAGAAATCGTGCGTTGCTCATGTGTTCCTCCTAACCTAATAAATAGCCAGATAGCATAGTGTATGTGGGATAAAACTTAAATGTATTGGCTGTTGACACATATATCCTAAACTCAAATGTATCATTAGCAGACATTCGTAGTATTTTAGTTATCTCTGGCGTTTGATATGCATTAGTAGCCTCATTATAACCATATATAGTGTAGTCATTCATATTATTACCATTGTAGTAACCATTGATATGGTAATATTGTCCACCACTGTTAGCGTACTTGGTGGTATAGCTTTGAAAAGCGAACATGTAAGTTCCTGCTACTGGAGCAGTATATAAACCTGATGTTGCATTAAATCCACTTCCTGTTGGATTATTGCCACCATAATTATTAGTTCTCCAACCCATTGGTAAAATATTACTTCCTGAAGTTGTTGATGAAACTCCAGTAGCACCTGTCAGCTGATACCAGTACCCACCACTAGTAATATTTGTCCAGTTATTATAGTCTCCTTGGACAACAAATTGAGGCTGATAAGGCATCGTTACACGGCCTGAACTGTCAATTACTAAACGATCAGTTGAGCCTCCTGTTTGTACGGCATAACCTTTTCCAGAAGCTGCATGATTAACTAAAACATTAATACTATTATCATACCAAACTGCAGCATATTGAGAGCCATTATTCTTTAATGATATTTGTGTAAACCGCTCGCCATCATTGTCTAATGTTAATTGATCACCGTTTCCTGCATCAAAGTTAGGAAGTGCAGATCCAGATGAATCGCCGT
>ERZ869936.2651-NODE-2651-length-10261-cov-4.601313_pt1 | contig 10261 bp, 7 predicted proteins | sample MGYA00520876_ERZ869936 | MGnify/ENA primary metagenome ERZ869936 (study PRJEB32218, sample SAMN09650985) | biofilter metagenome | isolation source: enrty point of leading RO module | place: Saudi Arabia: Thuwal, RO plant located on Red Sea | collected 2016-02-17 ... | reverse complement strand
CGTGCGAACTTCGGTCCGAATCGTGCGTTGCGTTCGCGCGCCCGCGAAGGCCTGGTCCACGGCGGCGCGAAACGGGCTGCCCGGGACAAGCGATACGAATGCCTCTCCGGCCAAATCCTTGGCGTTGATTGTCTTGCGGTGCGCCATGGGGTGTTTTGCATTGAGCACGCACATGGCCTCGTGCGTGCCGTGTTGATGCAGCGTCACCTCCGGTTCGGCGACGGGAAGCACGACAAGTCCGATGTCGTACCAGCGCGCCGCGACCCAGCGCGCGGCGCGCGCCGACGGGCCGATATCGAGCTCGACGGAGACTTCGGGATGCGCTTTCTGGTACTGCGCCACCAGCCGCGGCAGATACCCCTCCGCGTAGACAGTCTCGGACACAATCCGGATACGGCCGCGCCGCAGGGTCCGTAACGCGGCGGCCGCCTCGCTGACGATTTCGATGCCGGCGAAGGCCATCTGGGCGTCCTGGAACAACAGGTCGGCCTCCGGCGTCGGCGACAGGCGCCCGCGGCTTCGGATGAACAGACGCAAGCCAAGGGTCTCTTCCAGATCGGCGATCAACCGGCTGACGGCGGGTTGAGAAACGGCCAGCATTTCAGCGGCCTTGCTGACGGAGCCGACCAGCATAACGGCCTGGAAGGCTTCGAGCTGGCGAAACTTGGGGCGCTGCAAGGGCTTACCCTGTACCCATAATATTTGGTTATAATAAGACCCGATAATCTAATTTGACAAGGGCACTTACTCGCCGCATCGATGTTATAGCGCTGTATAGAGATCATAACAGCGATGCATTGAAATGCGCGTCGGCAGGCGCTTACGCGCAGATCCAGGGAGGCGAGCCATGCCAGAGAACCGGAATCACCCCTATTTACCCAAGCTCAAACGGCAACTCGCCGAGGGCCGCTGCTCCCGCCGCGAGTTCTTGCGCACGGCGACCTTGCTCGGCGTTTCGGCCGGCAGCGCCTATGCCTTCGCGAACAAGGTGGCCGGCTTGCCGTTCGCCCGCCCGGCCCGCGCGGCCATGCCGCGTGGCGGGACCCTGCGTATCGCCATGGCGGTTCAGGAACTGACGACGCCGCACACCTATCAGTGGTCGCAGTACAACATTACGCGGCAAGTCTGCCAGTTTCTGACCCGTACGGGGCACGACAACATCACGCGCCCCATGCTGACGGCCGGCTGGAAGGTCAGCGACGATCTGCGCACCTGGGCCTTCGACCTGCGGCCCGATGTGAAGTGGCATAACGGGCGCGCATTCTCGGCGGACGATGTCATCTGGAACCTCAAGCACCTTCTGGATCCCAACACGGGTTCGTCCGCCGTCGGTCTCATGAAGAGTTACCTGCTGAACGAGATCGAGAAGGACGGCAAGAAATCGACCGAACTCTGGGATGCCAACGCCATCGAAAAGCTCGGCGACCACAGCTTCAGGCTCAACCTCAAGACCGCGCAGCTCGCCATTCCGGAACACCTGTTCCACTACACCAACCACATGCTCGACCCCGAAGAGGGCGGCAAATTCGGCGTTGGGTCGAACGGCACGGGTCCCTTCGAGTTGACCGAGGCCGTCGTGGGCGAGAAGGCCGTGCTCAAGGCCCGCAAGGATTATTGGGGCGAGGGTCCGTACCTGGACGAACTGCATTTTATCGACCTCGGGGAAGACCCGTCGACGGGTATCGCGGCACTGCAAAGCCGGCAAGTCGACGGTTTGTATCAAACCGATATCAGTCAACTTGACGTGCTTGGCAAGCTGCCGCACGTCAAGGTCTACGATGCGACCACCGCCGCAACCGCCGTGGCGCGCATGAAAGTGGACCAGAAACCCTTCGACGACCGCCGGGTTCGCATGGCCATGAAACTGGCGATCGATCCAGAGCGCGTGCTTCAGATCGCCCATCGCGGCAAGGGCCTGGCCGGGGAGCATCATCATGTTTGCCCGATCCATCCCGAATATGCGGAACTGCCGCGCATGGCCCGGGACGTCGCAAAGGCCAAGCAACTGCTCGCGGAAGCCGGCTACCCGGACGGTATCGACACCGAGATCAACTGCCGGAATTCACCGAGCTGGGAACTGGAAGCCGTGCAGACAATGGTCGAGCAGTGGAAGGAGGCGAACATCAGGGTCAAGATCAACAACATGCCCTCCTCCGCATTCTGGGATATCTGGAACAAGGTGCCGTTCGGATTCACGGAGTGGTCGCACCGGCCTTTGGGAACCATGGTCCTTTCCTTGGCCTATCGCAGCGGCGTGCCGTGGAACGAATCCGGCTACGCCAATCCCGAGTTCGACGCCTTGTTGACCGAAGCGGAAGGCCTCGCCGATGTCGAGGCGCGCCGCGAGGTCATGGCAAAGCTCGAGCGCATACTCCAGGAAGACGGCCCGGTCGTGCAGCCGCTATGGCGCGCACGCTTCGCCGCCTATGACGTCCGCGTCCAAGGCTTTCAGATGCATCCGACCAACTATATCTTCGCGGAGCAACTGGCGGTCGACAGCTGATCGCGTCGAACCTTGGCGCCAGCGCCTGTGACCGTCCTCAGCCGCGCCTTGGTTGGTAAGCCCTCGCGCATTCCGAATGCGATTCTACGCGGTTATGACGGTAACAAAGAACGACGCCGTAAAGATCGGGGCTGTGCGCTTCGAGCTGCAGTCTCATATCGAAGACCTCTGCGGCGAACCCGGGAATACCGGCTTTGGCTCGTTGGTCTTCGATAGCGACGGCCGCCTCTTAACCCATGGCGGCACGCGAACCTGGCTCTACACGGTTGGGCACGATGCGGACGGCCGCTGGATGAGCGTGGTTCGCGAACTCGACCTGCGCACACTCGAATGCAGCCCGCCCGTCCCGGTGCTGCATCCGGACGCGAAGAACAGATGGGCGGTCATACACCATGTGATGCACGTCGGCGGCGGGCCGTATCTTGCGCTGCTGTCGGACGATACCGGCATCCGGGGGGCCGTCGCATCGAGGCCCGATGGACCCTTCGTCTACGATCCCGATTTCGCCGTCCGGCCAGAGATCGGCTGGGAAACCGGGGGTGGGCCTTTGGACGGCTGGACCCTCGAGGTCAACGCCGCCTACGAGAAAATCCACGAAGACAGCACGCACCTGGAGTTCTGGGAAGGGTACGACTCCTACCATCGCGGCGAAACGCGCGGCGACCTGGGATGGGTGCGTCTAAGCTTCGACAAGCGCCGCGGCCGATTTCAAGAGCTGGGGCGGCATGAGAGCAACCCGCTCCCGTTTCGGCCGGCGGGGCATATATGCGCGCGTTGCGGCGGCAACCTCGCCAGCGATGTCAGGATTTCGGGTCAACGCGCCTATTTCTATTACGCGCGCCCCGACCGCTCACGCCTTTCAGCCTTTGTCGCGCTATCCGACGACCCCTTGTTTAGCGAAGCGAGCCTAATTCAGGAATTCGACCTACCGCGCGGCGATGAGGAAGTGATCGAGAAATTCCAAGCCTATATGTTCGATGGCCTCTTGCACTTGCTCTACGAGTCCAGGCTGAAGAACGGCCTCTGGCGAACCAGCCTACGGCGCTACAGGGAAATGGATTAGCCTGTCACTGGCCTCGCCATCGCCATTGGGCTGTCTCAGGAGGTTTCCCTTTCCTCCGTGGCGATCACCGGGATCGTCGTCCGCTCCATTTCCTCGCCCCCGCAAAGCAGGTCCACGGCCCGGTCGGCGGCGTCCTGGAAAGGCTCGAGCACGAAGTCCGCGCCCGAGGCCAACAGGTCCTCGGTTTCCGCTTTGCTGTGCGAGGCGACCGCGATCTTGCCGCGGAAACCGGCCGCGCGCGTCAGTTGAAGCAGCGTCATCCGGGTGTCCTCGTGGGTCAGGCCGGTCGGATGGACGGGCGTGGTCGAAACCACCCACTGCGCACGGTTCAGCGGCAACGCGGCCACGAATTCGGGATCGGTCGCATCGCCGTACTCGGTGTCCAGCCCCAGCTCCCGCCACCGGCGCACCGCCAGCGGGTTGAAGTCGATGCCGAGCACGCGAATGCCCTTGTTCTTGAGGCGCATCCCGATCGCCGTCCCGCAGCGCCCCAGCCCGAAAACCACGATGTCGTATGCCGGCACGCCCTTTTCCGGGCTGCCGCTCGGCTCGCGCGGCGTTCCCTTGCGCTCGAACACGCCCAGCAAGGGCTCGCACAGACTGTAAAGCTGGTGCGAATAGGTGATCATGTAGGTCGAGGCCGCGATGGTCACCAAGCCGACCATGGTCACCAGGCCGAGCGCATCCTCGGTGACGTGTTCGAGGGAGACGCCCATCGCGATGAATATCAGCGAGAACTCGCTGATCTGCGCCACGGTCAGGCCGGCCAGAAAGCCGGTGCGCTTGCGGTACCCCATGGATCCCATAATAGCGAGAACGATCAGAGGATTGCCGATCAGCACGAACACCGAGAAGACGATGGCGCCGGTGACATGCGCCCCGAGCAGCGATAGGTCGAGCGTCGACCCCAGCGCGATGAAGAAGAAAAGCAGCAGAAAGTCGCGCAGCGGAGCCAGCCGGGCGGCGATGGTCTCCCGGTATGGCGTCGAGGCCAGCGAGACCCCCGCGAGCAAGCCGCCGACTTCCTTGCCCAGACCGACGAAATCCGCGAAGGCGGCGAACATCGCGCCTTGCGCGATGGCGAAGATGACCAGCAGTTCCGGCGCGCGCGCCAGCCGCTCGGTCAGCGGGTTGGCCACATTGCGCACGAACAGCATGACCAGCGCGACGAGGCCGACGCCCGACAGGAGGACGGTCAGGATATCGCCGCTTCCGTGCCCCTCGCCGGTACCGATGCCGACAGCCGACAGGACGATCATCGCCAGAACGACCACCAGGTCCTGAACGATCAGGAACCCGAGCGCGATCTGGCCGTGGAGGGAATCGATCTCCCGCTTGTCGGACAGCAGCTTCACGATGATGATGGTGCTGGAAAAGGTCAGCGCCACCGCGACGTAGATGCTCGTCGTGGCATCCAGGCCGAGCGCCAGCCCGATCAGAAACCCGAATATCGAGGTGAAAGCGACCTGGCCCAGCCCGGTCATCAGGGAGACCGCGCCCAGCGAGCGGATCAGCTTCACGTCGAGCTTGATGCCGACCAGGAACAACAGCACCGCGATGCCCAGTTCGGACAGCAGGCCTATCTGCTCGTCGGAGCGCACCACATCGAAGCCCGACGGCCCGGCAATCAGGCCGACCGCTATAAAGCTGACGATCAGCGGTTGCCGCAGGAGGATTCCGAGAAAGCCGATAACCGCCGCCATGACCAGCAGGGCGGCCACCTCCCCGAATACGGACTGCAAGATCAGGTCTGCCAACTACGGTTCCTCTTTAAGCGTTCGTGTTTGGATTCCTGTTCGTCGCCGTCGCACCCGGGGTCCGGCGCTTCCGGCCGCGGTTCGGCTGCGTGCGGGCACAGAAAATGGTCGAGATCTTCCGGCGCGATACGCCAATACCAGCCGATATCGATGGCACGCGACTCGCCATTCCTGACCCAGCGCCACACTTTGGCCTCGCCGTCCTACAACAGATCGGCCGCACTCTTCACGGTCTGAAACCGCTTCAATTCCATCTTCAATCGCCTTCGCGCGTACAGCGTGCTACTTTAGCAAAGCGGAACATTGAAAGGCAGTGTTTAGTGCATGGAACGGCACCCTGGGTATAAAATCAGGCAATGAAGTCCTTTCTTGTCGCGACCGATTTTTCCGAACGGTCCGACCGGGCGATCCGGCGCGCGACCCTGCTCGCCCGGACTTTGGATGCCGCGCTGCTGCTCGTCCATGTCGTCGACGACGACCAGTCGCGGCGCATCGTCAAGGCCGAACAGCAGGCCGCTGATCAGCTCTTGGCGGAGCAGGCCCGATCCTTGCGCGAGGTCGACGGGCTGCGCTGCGAGTTCCGTGTCGCGCTCGGCGATCCGTTCGAGGGCATCGCCCGCAGCGCGCGCGAGGTGAACGCCGACCTGCTGGTCATCGGCCCGCACCGCAGGCGGCCGCTCAGGGGCGTTTTCATCGGAACCACGGCCGAGCGAACGATCCGCGCCAGCGACCGCCCGGTCCTCATGGCTAAGGCAACACCCGCGGGACCCTATCGGCGCGGCCTCGTGGCGACCGACCTGTCGGCGTGTTCGGGCGGCGCCTTGCGCGCGGTCCGCGCGCTCGGCCTGAGCCAGCACTTGAACCTGTCCGTCATCCATGTGTTCGGCGCCCTTACGACATGGGCTCACGCCCGCGCCGCCCTGCCCGAGGATCGGATCAAGGACAGCCTGGACGATGAAGAGGAAAGCGCCGCCGCCGCGCTTGCGGCCTTCGTCGCCAAGCACGGGCTGGACCCGATGCCCCAGATCCTCGAACCGGAGACGGCCCCGGTCGCCGATGTGATCTGCACGGCCGCCCGCAACATCTCGGCAGACCTGCTCGTTGTCGGAACCCAAGGGCGGACGGGAATCGCAAAGGCGCTGCTCGGTAGCGTCACGGAGGAATTGCTGCGCATCGCGGATCGCGATGTCCTGGCCGTACCGCCAGCCCGATCCGAATAGTACGCGATGCGGCCGCGAGGCCGCGGTCCTCGATCGTCACGCCAAGGGCGAACCGGTTTCCGGCGGATCGCCGTGCCGCCCGGCGCCCCTCACTCCACCCCTCTGACCCCGAACATATCCCGCAGGGCCTGCCGCCCTGGGGGCGTGATGTCGAGCGCGCGGGTGCCTTTGATGCGGCGGACGTAGCCCTTGTCGAAATAGTGCGCGCAGATCGCCGCGCCGAGTTTGCCGGCGATGTGCGGGCGGCGTTCGCTCCAATCCAGGCACGGCCGGCACATGGGGCGCGTCGCGCGCGCGGACTTCTTGTCTCCGTTGGGCAATTCGATTCCGGCGAGGCCGAGGGCTTTCAGTCCGGTCTCCGTCACCATGCCGGCCTCGTCGTCGAATTCGACGTGCCCGCGTTCGACCAGCCCATCGGTGATGGCGACGCCGAGCCGCCCGGCGAAGTGATCGTAGCAGGTGCGCGCCGCGCGCATCGCCACGTCGCGCGGACCGGTCACCAGTTTGCGGCCCGGCCTTTCCTCGCCCAGCGAGGCGATCTGCATCAGACCTTCGAGCATGCGCGCGACCTCCGCCGTGGCCAGGCGGTGATAGCGGTGGCGGCCCTGGTGCGCGACCGCGATCAGCCCGGCGCCCGAGAGGCGCGACAGGTGGCTGCTTGCGGTCTGCGGCGTGATGCCGGCGACGCCGGCCAGCTCGCCCGCGGTCAAGGCGCGCCCATCCAACAGCGCGCCCAGCATGGCCGCGCGCGCCGGGTCGCCGACCAGGGTGCCGATCTCCGCCATGCGGTTGGTGTTGACCATAAGCGGTTCCTTTCTTGCGTGACGCATGCGCGTCGGGTCTTGTCTCGTGACGCAGTCGCCGCGGTGCGGTCCCCCTCACCCTCCCATCGCTGACGCGATGGGCCCCTCCCTCTCCCGCGAGGGGCGAGGGAGATTTGATCGCCCGGCTAATTCCCGACCCTCTCCCCTTCGCGGGAGAGGGTGGCGAGGCGAAAGCCGAGCCGGGTGAGGGGACTTCGGTTTTCGCGCTTTCCTTCACACACCCGTTCTAACCGCTTTCCGCGCGCCATGCTTCGATGGCGGCCGAAGCATCATGCGCGCGATTGCGGCCAGAGTCACCTTGAGTACGGGAGTTGTCAGGGCTACGGCGACAGGGATTTACCCCCGCCCTTCGACAGGCTCAGGGTGAGGATAAATCCTTGAAATATCGCCCTCATCCTGAGCTTGTCGAAGGACGAGGGCGGCGATTGCCAAGCCTTTTACGACGGCCGTCAAACGCACCAACCCATCACTCTGCCGCCATCCCTCGTCAGGAGACCGATGCATGACGCGCACCATGGTTTCACCTGGCTTCTTCGGCTGGCGCGTCGTGTGGGCCTGCTTCGCGCTCGCCGCCTTCGGTTGGGGCGTCGGGTTCTACGGGCCGCCGATTTTTCTGCACGCCGTGATCGCGCGCACTGGCTGGCCGCTGACCCTGGTGTCCGCCGCGGTCACGTTTCATTTCCTATTCGGCGCGCTGGTGGTCGCCAATCTGCCGCGGCTGTACCGCCGCCTGGGCGTACCGCGCGTGACGCTGGGCGGCGCTGTGGCTTTGGCGCTCGGCGTGCTCGGCTGGGCGCTGGCCGCGGCGCCGTGGCATCTGTTCCTGGCCGCGACGTTCAGCGGCGCCGGCTGGGTCGCGATGAGCGCCGCCGCGATCAATGCGATCCTGGCGCCCTGGTTCCGGCGCCGCCGGCCGGCCGCGCTGTCCATGGCCTACAACGGCGCCAGCGTCGGCGGCATTATTCTGTCGCCGCTCTGGGTCGCGCTGATCGCGCGCTTCGATTTCGCGGGCGCGGCGGTCCTGGTCGGCGCGGCCATGGTCGCGGCCGTGTGGGGCTTGTCGCGCTTCGTCTTTTCGCGCACACCCGAGGCGCTGGGCCAGGAAGCCGACGGCGGAGCCGCGCCCATCGCGCACAGTCATCCAGCACCCGAGACACAGGCTTTGCCGGGCCGCGCGCTGTACCGCAACCGCGCGTTCCTGACGCTGGCGGCCGGCATGGCGCTCGGCCTCTTCGCACAGATCGGCATGATCGCGCATCTGTTCTCGATCCTGGTGCCGGCGCTCGGCACGCAGGGCGCGGGCCTGGCCATGGGCTTCGCCACCGGCTGCGCCATCGCCGGGCGCACGCTGGTCGGTTGGACCCTGCCCGCCCGCGCCGACCGCCGCCTCGCCGCCGTGGCCAGCTATGCCGTGCAGATCATAGGCATCGTTCTGCTCATAGCCGCGCCGGCGGAGAATACCTGGCTGCTGATTCTCGGCGTCGCCTTGTTCGGTGCGGGGATCGGCAACGCGACCTCCCTGCCGCCGCTGATCGCGCAAAGTGAGTTCGCCAACCATGATGTGCAGCGTGTGGTGCCGATGATCGTCGCCGCGGGCCAGGCCACCTATGCTTTCGCGCCGGCGGCGTTCGGGATCTTGCGCGCGCTCGATACCGGCGGCAGCACGACCTTCTTCGCCGCGGCGATCAGCGTGAAGGTCCTGGCCATCGCCTGCTTTCTCGTGGGGCGGGTTAGAGTGCGCATTCAATAGCATCGTCATCCCGGAAGTTAGGCGAGCCCGGAAATCCCCAAGATTTCCGACATGCGAGCCTTGCTATCCGGGATCTTCGGGTAGGGCTGGACTCGGTCTGACCGAAGATCCCGGCTCTCGCTCGCGCTCGGCCGGGATGACGCGCTTGGCTGGTGGTTAAACCGAACCTCAATTGGGCCCTGATCCTATCCCGGCACGATCAGCCTGATCGAGGCCCTATGGTGCGGCCTCGCCCTTATAGAGGCGGCGGGCGGCGCCGCGAAATGCCGGATGTGCCCGCGCACCCGGCCGGAATACCCTCCGCCGTGCATGCGGCCCCATGAAATCTTAACAGGAATGGCCACATATCCGGGGCATCGGGCCCGCCGCTGGGCCTAACCACTGGGCCTGGCCGCCGGCCTAGTCGCGGCGCTGGCCCGCGTGTTATCTTCGCGCGCAATTTTATGACCGGCCCCCCGAGCCGGGTTTCCCCGATCGGGCCGGCCGCCGAACAACCATATCGAGCGATTTTTTTGAACGACCCCAAGAAAGTACAGGACTCCGCGGCGCCAGGCATCGAGGATCGGACGACCTCGACGGCCCTGGTGCGCCGCTTGACGCGCGATTACGTGCGCCCGCACCTGTGGCGGATCGGCGCTGCCCTGCTGTGCATGATCGTCGTCGCCGCCAGCACGGCGGCCTTCACGCAGTTGATCAAGCCGATCGTCGACGACGTTTTCGTGCGCCGCGACGCCGACATGTTATGGCCGATCGCACTCATGGCGCTGGCCGTGTTCGCGGCCAAGGGCTTTGCCAGCTTCGGCCAGGGCGTGCTGATGAGCTTCGTCGGCCACAAGATCGTGGCGACCATGCAGGAACGGCTCTACGCACGCCTGATCGGCGCCGACCTGGCCTTCTTCAACAAGACCGCGCCGGGCGATCTGATCGCGCGCTTCGTCAACGACATCAACCTGCTGCGCAACGCGGTCTCGAACACGCTGGTCGGCTTCGGCAAGGACCTGCTGACCGCCGTGGCCCTGGTCGCGGTCATGTTCTACGAGGATTGGGTCCTGGCGCTGGCCGTGGTCGCGGCCGTTCTGTACGGCGGTCTGCAGGTCATGCAGATCGGAAGAGCGACGCGTAAGGAAAGAGTCTAGATCTCGGT
>ERZ869936.2650-NODE-2650-length-10263-cov-40.137931_pt1 | contig 10263 bp, 11 predicted proteins | sample MGYA00520876_ERZ869936 | MGnify/ENA primary metagenome ERZ869936 (study PRJEB32218, sample SAMN09650985) | biofilter metagenome | isolation source: enrty point of leading RO module | place: Saudi Arabia: Thuwal, RO plant located on Red Sea | collected 2016-02-17... | reverse complement strand
ACAACCAAGATGTCATAAAGACGGGCAATAATCTTCTTCGCCATATCTTTGAACGCATCAGCCGCACCTTTTGTGCCTTGCGATATATTGCGGAAAGTCTCGCCAAAACTTTCAGATATTGCGTCTGCTGATTTCTCGCCATCTGTCTTAGCGGTATTGGCAAGCGTGTTCAGTTTGCTTTCAGCATCAACCGCTTCTTCGCCAACTTTCTTGACGTTTTCTGCAAGTGGCTTAACGCTATCAGCAGCCAGCGCATAGCTTTCTGCTATCTCGCGCAGACGTTGTGATGTGCCTTCACCGATTGCAGACTTTTGCGCTTCGTCAAGAAAGCCAAAGGTCTGTGCAAGGTCAATAAACCTGTTACGCAGAACACCTACGCCATCAATAATGTTGGCAATCGCAAGTGAGCCAAGAACGGTAAATGCCTCCGCTACGCGCTGGATAGATGGCAACACTGTGGCAGTGATTTGCTGACCAAATGAAGAAAATGTTTTGCCAAGACGGTCAAAGCCATCATTAGCTGCTTCTACAGCCGCAGCTTGTTCGCCTGTAAGCTGTATCGTGACTTCGTTAAACCGTTCTTGCAGCGCGGTCAGTTCTTCATTGCCGCCCTTCAGCGTGTTAATCAGCTTCGTGCCAGAGCGACCAAACAGGTCAAACGCAATACGCACACGCTCTGCCGGGTCTTGCACATCTTTCAAGCGGTCAGATACTTCGCCAAGCAATTCGCGTGTCGGCTTAATTTGACCTTCGGAGTTGGTGACGCTGATGCCTAAGTCTTCAAAAGAACGCTTGGCAATACCGATATTGTTAGCAGTCTCACCGATGCTGCGGCTGAACCGTTCCAGACCTTTTGCAAGTTCTTGCGATGATACGCCCGTTTGCCCTGCGGCAAACTCCAGCGATTGCAGTTCATTAACAGTAAGGCCAAGACGCGCACTGCTTTTCGCCAGTTCGTCAATCTGACCAGCAAATTGCTTCAGTGCAAGCGTAGCACCAAGACCGACAACAGCGTTACGGACGTTGAATACAGATGATTTAACTTTAGAAAGACCATTACGAACAGACGCAAAAGCACGCTGCGTCTTATCAAAAGCTGTTAGATTAATTCGTAGGTTCTGGTCGGCCATCAGCTATAAGTTCCAAATATGCAGCCCATTCAATTAGTTCAGTATAGGGCATTTGCTCAATTTCGCCAATGGTCTTGCCTAGTCGGTCAGCCAAAGCGATGACGCTAAATCGCGTTGCATCATCGCTTAGTCCTTTTTTACTTCTTCGACCCCTTGCATTTCGCCCATAAGCTGCCCGGCCACATTACTGACTACGTTTACGGGCTGGCGCATCAATATCGGCTTATCGCCAACGTCAAATGCTTTGTCGCCATTTTCGTCCATTGCCTTCAGAAGTATAAGGTCAACCAGACCTTCAATGGTCATATTGTTCAGAAAATCGGGATGCTTGCGCTGTAGCCTGTTAAACTCGCCACAGTTAAGTGGGGTGGCGAACAGAACCATAGGTTCGTTATCGTCACCCCATTCTTCAACTTCAACCCGCTTCGTGGTTTTATTTGTGTTTGCGCTGATGCGCTCACCAAATGCAGACATAGTGCCACCCCCTGTCTGTTATTTACGCTTGCGACTGTGTTAGACCGCCAGTGAATTGCACTTCAAAACTCATGCTAACAATATCGTCAAACGAAGAAGCAACTTCTTTGCTGGTGACGATTGCAGTGCCAGTGTAATAGGTGTCGCCAGTGTCAGCACCTTCGGGATACAGGTTCAGCGTCACGCTGCTGCCTACATCCAATTCGCCTTGACCAGTTGAGCCATAGACTTCATCACCGTCAAAACGAACAGTGATTGAACCAGTTGCATCTTTAAGACCAGCTTTGTAGGTGCGTGCAGTGTCACCCATAGAGCTGTCTTCGATTACTTGTCCAGTTTCGGTTACGGTAAAGGCAGTAATTTCACCGACAGCATTGCTGCCGACCTTAACAGTGCCTTCAGAGCCAGTATGCGTTGCCATCTTTAAGCCTCTTTCACTTCAGTTTCACGCGCTGCCGATTTGGTTTTTTTAGTAGCTTTTGGCTGTTCGGCAGACCACCCATCAGCTACAAACTTGTCAGCGTTCTCAGGCCAAACTTCTTTGACTTCATCGCCTTTATACAATGTCACACGTTTTGTCATATCAAACCGCCGTTTCTATATCGTTCTCTAAAGTAGCATATAGCACTTCTAGTGTAAATCGACCAACGCCTACAGGCTGGTCGCCATCAGCAGCATAGCTGGCTTCAAACGCTGTTATCTTAGCATCTTTGGCGTAACCGCCAAGCGTTACATCAGCAGTGATGGCTTCTTCAACTTCTACAGCAATCGTGTCCAGTGTGTTATCTACGTTGCTTGTGCCTTTTACATACGCTTCAACCATAACTTCCAGCGTGCGAAACTGCGTGCGTGGCTTAGTCATTGTGGCGTGTTCTGTGGTTTCGCTGTTCGTGTAAATGCAAAGACCCGGCAGCTTTGCTTCTGCAAGCGGATAGAAGCGCGTCTGATAGACGTTTGTGCCAGTCGTGGTCAGGCCAGTCAGCGTGCTAACAACGTCATCGCGGATAGATTTGCGAACATGAGCCATCTACTGTTCCTCTAGCACCAGCGTTGTCATGCCAGTGCCATCGTCTTGCACGACTTTGATGACATAGCTTGTCGCATTGATAGTAATAGCATCGCCTTCGGCTGCGCTGCTGACATCTGATGTGCGGCAAACAAAGCGCGGCTGATTGATGGCGAAAGCAACTGTGCCACCGCCATCCAGTTCAAGATATTCTTTGTCGAAAATACCGTTCACAGTGCCGCCACCAAAAGTAGCAGCAACGGCAAAATCGTCAACTTCTACAAAGATTGCGCGTTCTGTGTCGGTTTCAACTGCCATTATTTTTTCTTGCGTGTGCGTTTAACGATAGGTTCTGCTGTGCTGGTGTCTAAACCGACAGCGCGATTTGTTTTTTGTTTTTCTTCATACGGAACGGCTCTGCGGTTCGCAATCAATTCAAGTGCGATGCCTTCGGAGACTTCAACAACGTCGCCCGGTTCGCAGTGATTACCGTCAACCAGAATGTTCCGTGCAATTTCAATTTTAACCATTTTTCCCTCTTAAAGAATTGGAGGGTGGCCGAAGCCACCCCCCGCATCATTAGGCATTGATGTCCTTGATGGCAGCGAATGACTGCGCATGACGAACAGCAACGTCCACTTCTTGCATAACACGGATGCGAACCGCGCCTGAAGAACCGCCAGTGTAGGGGTCAACAAGCACATCGCTTGTGCTGAACAAGCCGACCATCAACTGGCTAAAGTCACCAGCGATAAGGGCAGACAGGCCAGTGCCAGTGCCTTTGGTCAGGTCAGACGGGACATTGTTGGTCACAGACATATTGTAACCATACAGTGATGTCCACGGGTCGTTCAAAATCATGACGCTATCAGTCGAAGCAACTTTGGCGGTTTGTGCCAAGTGTGATTTGACTTTGCTGTTAGTCAGGAAGTTTACTTCACCGATTGCAGCGTTGTCTTGCTCAACTTCTTTGATAAGGTCAACAACTTTGCCCCAAGTGGCTGCGCCACCGTTTGTGCCGATAGCAACAGAACCGATGCCAGTCGTCCCAAGAACACCAGTCGGCTCATTCGACCCGCCGCCTTCAATGGCAACGTCTTCGATTTTTTGAGCAATGGCGTTCAGCAAGTCGTCACGAACGATTTGTTCAACAGACGGGTCAGACTGAATCATCAGCAAGCGGCTAACGTCAGTGAAAGCACCCAAAGACTTCGGAGACATCGTGACTTGTGCGAAAGTTGCGTTGACTTCAGAAGTCGCGCCATTTTCAGCAACAAAGCCAGCAGACACGCCGCCAGACAGTTTCGGAATTGCAACATCACCGCGCAGACCAGACATAAAGCGTGTGCCAAGCTGGTTCAGAACCAAACGGCTACGCAGAGCGTCAATGAATTGGTCGCCCAAGTGGTCGGTAGGCTTCAAGAAACCACCAGCACTGTCCGTGCCTACAGTCAGGTCACGTTTGCCAGTCCAGAAGCTATCAGGTGCGTAGAAGCCACGGGCTTCACGGCCTTGACGCTTGGCGATTTCGTCAGAAACTTCACGCTCCAGACCATTCAGGCCAGAACCGTTTACCAAGCCACGAACAGCTTTCATAAAGCTATAATCGCGGGTTTCTTTTTCATTCAATTCAACTGCGCCAGCAGCTTGCTCGAGCGGCTTGCCTTCGGGCAGTGCGTCCAACAAAACGCCACGGAATTCGTTGATGCTCATGCCTTTGGCAATGGCTTCATCAGCAAGGTCGCGCTTGTTGTGTTTTACGGCAAGAGCAGTGATTTCTTGCGCGTTTTTGGTGAATTCGCGTTTGGCAGCTTCAGCAGCTTCCAAGCGAATTTCATCAGTGTTTACTTCAGTCATTTTAATATCCTCTTTGACTTCTGTAGGTTCGACAAAATTAGCATTGCGTCCAATACCTACGCCGTTGTCGGCTGGCACAGAAACAATACTGGCTTCGTATGGAATCCACGAATTGACCGCAACCGTCCCGTCACTGCCTCTCTGTTCCATATTGCGGATGACATACCCGATAGACACATTGCTACGGATACCATCCTTGACATCATCGTAAACTTCTCTTGCCAGTGCGCCTTTTCCAAAACGCACAACCGCACGCAGTTTTCTATCTGCACGGTCAAGATAGGCTTCTTCGACAACGCCAATCTGCTTAGTCATGTCGTGGTCAAGCAATAACGGTGCTGAACCGCTACCGATGCGCGACATGTCAATGGCTTCTTCGGTATGTTCCAAAACTTCCATACCAAAATTACGTTCCACGGGTTCTTCGCTTGACAGCGACATACGAACCCGGCGGTCATCGCCCTCAGTTGTTTCGACAACTGCGGCGCGGAATGTCAAAGTTGAACGGTCAAAATTATCGCGTTCCATTTCCATTTCTTCGTCCTCATCTTGTTCACGCTCTGGCATAGATTTGCCAAACGTGACGATATAGGCATCTTCAGTTTCTTCGATAGCCTGAATATGCCGTTCTTCTTTTTTATCATATTCACCTTCGCCGCGAATGTCATTGATTTTGCGAAGCGTGCTGAATTTGTGGCCGACCAGCGTATCAGTCGCTTCGTCATCACGATAGATGCGGATAAGTGCGGCAGGGTCTTCGGCTGTGCCTTCTACAGTGAAGTCAGCACCCGGCACATTGATAGTGCCATCGCGTTCAATGCGCTCAATGCGACCACGGGCTGTGCCGCCACTGCTGTCCCACGAAACAAAATCACCAACGCTTAGTGCGTCTGGTGCTGCGCGTTCTTCCTCTTTTTTCAACATCTCCGAAATTCCTTTCGACCAAGTAAAACCAGCATCGCCGCCCCACAACGCCCAAGCAATACGTCCATTGCTAGGATAACCGTCTTCGCCGGGCGAAAAGCCTTCGCCCTGTTTGTCAACCTCATGCCGACTAAAGAACGAATACATCCGCTTAACAGTATCTTCTGACAAATTCTTGCCGTTGACAATATCTCGCGCACGGGCGATGCCAACCTCAGTGCCACCGCGTCCGTGTTCGCTGCGCCAATCCAGACCGCGCTTGGCTTCTTCTTTCATGCCTTCTGTCGGCTTATAACTCGCCATCACTGCCCCCATCTACGCTTGGTGCGGCTGGCAGCTTAGTGCCAAACGGTTCAAAGGCAGTTTCAATATCGTAGCGGCTGGCAAGTTCTTTCTCGCGGCTGACAGCCTCAAACACTTCTTCGGTGTCCTTCCCGTATTGGCTATGAACGTCTTGCAGTGAGATGATGCCGTTATTGACCGCAGTGACCGCAGCAGTGATTTCTTTCTGCGGGTCAACCCAGCTAAAGCCACGGGGTCGGTAAGTTACTTGGTCAGCAAACATGTCATACTTGGTCATTGGCAGTGTTACCGCGCCAAACGTGATAGCCTGTTCCAGCCAGTCGCGGTAAACAATGTCAACAAAACTTTCGACCATAAACTGTTGCAGCATCTTAAAGTGGTCACGGTCTTCAATCGTGCCTTGCCTGATGCTGCTGTAGCTAACGCCTTCAAGATTATTCGACAGCGACACATAACTAACGCCAAGACCAGACGCGATGCCGCGCAAAATAGCTTTCTCAAAGTCACCGAAAGCTGTAGTCGGATGCTGCGGGTCAAAGCTGGTGAAGTTCATACCGTCAGGCAGTTGTGAGAACGTGCCGGGTTCAGCTTCCATAATCGGTGCTGCGCCATCATAGTCATCGCCAATAAATTCGTCACCAGACGGGCTGGTAAAGAAACCCATCTTGCTTGCGCCGATGCGTGCGGCAACCAGTTCAGCTTCTTCGTAACCGTCAAGCATCTTCAGGCGCGACAGCACATTTGACATCATAGGCACGCCACGGGTCTGGCCGGGGCGTTCTTGAATGTAGGCGTGGATGATTTCCGAAGCTGGCACTTGAACGTGCTTTTTCTTCGTGCGTGAACCAAACGCTTGTTCGTGATACGGGTGGTCTTCAAACAAGAAATATGACTGCGGCTTGCCAGCGCGGTCAATCTCAACACCCATACGCACTTCGTTGCCGTTCTCTAGGCGTGTGTTGTAATCTTCGTCAATATAGTCGCTTTCGATAAATTGCAGCGAAAAACCAAATGCGTTATTGCGCTGGTTCTTAACCTTGCGAACAACAACTTCACCATCGCGCGCCAGCGTTTCAATGAACAAGCGTTGCGCTTGCAGCCACGACAAGCGGCCATCGACTGTGCAAGTGCCTTTGCGACCCCACGTTGACCAAGCGGTTTCGACAACGCGGTTGCCCGGCGTGTCTAAGCTGCCATCGGTGTTGCGTTTACGCACTTGCAGCTTTACGCCAGTTGAACCGACAACATTCGTAGTCAGGATTTGCAGATAGCGGCGCGCATATGGATGGTTGCGGCTAATCTCGCGGCAACGGTCACGCAAGACGCGCAGTGATGGTTTAATCTCACTGTCTGCGCTTCGGCTTGATGTTACGAAGTCTGCGAACAGCCGCCCCGTGTTCGCTCCGTGATAGGCACGCTTTTGCATACGTTTCTTCGGCTGGCGGCGCAAAAAGTCAAAAAGTGCCATTGTTAAAACCTCACCTTAATGGTCTGGCTAGTAGCTTCGTTGTTCAGCGCAAGTTCTTTGTTCAGTTCTTGCTTATATTCGCGCCGATAGTAGTCACGCGCTTCAATCAGTTCGTTAAACGTCATCTTGGTCAAGCTGCGGCCATTGATGCTGTAGTTCGCCACATCGCTGTCGGCTTTGCCGTGCAAGATGCTTTCAATCTTGGCAACCATCTTTTCTGCGTGGCTGCGCGGGTCAACATTGTTGACATCCAAGTCATCAATGACATCGAATGTGCCACTATCAACGACAATGCGGTTGGTCGATGATGTTTCGACAATTTCAAGCTGCCAGTGATAATGCCCAGCGTTATAAGCAGAAGTGGTCGCGCTATCGGCAGTGAACAAATAATATGTCGATGCTTCGGTTGCTGTGATTTTAATTTCGTTGCCGCCAGTAGAAAGACGCGCAACTAATTCAGCAGAATGGGTGGCAACAGGGTAATCATCAACAAGGTCGGTGCGTTTCCACTGAACGAAGTCACCAATGACTAGGCGATGCGGTTCTGTGGTTGGCGCATTAGCAACATCGAATAAATTAGCCACGGCAAGACCCCTGTGTAAAGAACGACTGCTTCTTGTCGCGCCGTTTAACCACTTTGCTGTGCCGCCCCTTGCGCCGTATTCTCAACTTAACACGCGGTTCGGCAAGCTTAATTCTCTTTGCCATCTTACATTATCTCCACGAATTAGCAAACCCCCCGCGTCTTGGCTGTCGGCGCAGTGGTCGCTGTTGCGGTTTAACTTCGTCTGCCACCTGTTCTGGCTCTTTTCGCGCACGTTGACGCGCTGCCATAGCGTTGACATTCGTGTTGAGTATAGCAGAAGCCGCGATTGCATAAACCCTGCAATCAAGTGCTTCGTTTCGTGGTCGCATCTTGCGCCATTCGCGTTTCTTGAAGCCTTTATGAAAGCGTGTCACGACTTGTTCGGCTGTCAGCATCTTAAAATACTCATCATCGCGGTCTGCGGGGAAATGGCAGTAGCCAGCCCCTTCTTCTTGAATACGCAGACGCGAATAAACAATCTCTTTGGCTGTATCAACGCCAATCGGGAACAGCTTGCACTTCATGTTGTTGTTCGTGCTAGGTCTGCCGACCAGTGGCTTGGCTTCGCCGCCTACGCCCTTGATGGCAAAGATGCGCCGACCATAGCGCGGCTTCGCGTATTTATATACTTGCTGCGTGTGATGACCGCCTGTGTCAATCGCGGCGCATTGAATGGTCATCTTCATGCCATCTTCGCGTTCATACTCTGTAGCCAGCAGCGTATCTAGGTCAGCCCATATTTGCGGCGCAGACGGGTCGCCGGGTATCTCGCGGTAATCAAGCGACCAAGTTTCTTCGTCAAGACCAATGCCAACTTGTTCGACAGCCAATCTGTCGTTCTGAACGTCAATGCCAGCAGTAATCATCACAACGCCTTCGGGTATCTTCTCGCCCCAGTCTTCGCGTCTGTCGGCAATCATAAAGTCTTCAATCTTCTCGCCCTGTTCTTCAAAGGTCTCGCCAAGATAGGTATTGACCCAAACGCGCAAAGTCTCTGGCAGCTTCTTAGCTTCCAGAAAATCACGCACCGCATGTTCCATAGGTGTCCACGGGCTATACAAGCCAGATAGTCGGAAACCCGCCTTGCCGACTGATGGGTTGGTGGCGACCCATCTTCCCCTGCGTATTGCACGAAAGCGTGCCGCATCATCCCATACCGAACCGCAATGTTCGCAGATATAAGATGCCGTTTCTGGCTTATCCTTATCCCACTTTACGTTGCTCCACCGAAGCACTTGTTCTTCACCGCAGTCGTTACACGGCACATGATATTCGCGTTTGTCTGTTTCTTCAAACGCTGCTTCGATGCGGCTGGCGTTTTTTACAGTCGGCGTGCTGACCATCACAATCTTTCTGTTCCAGAATGTAGCAGCCCTGCGCTTCGCCAGTTCAATCGGGTCGCCTTCTGTGCCAGCACTAGGCGGGAAGCGGTCAACCTCATCGCACAGCACAATGCGAATAGGACGCGATGCCAGACTTGACGGGCTGTTCGCGCCGCACATCGTAATATGACCGCCCGGAAACTGTTTCTTCAAAATGCTGTTGCCACTGTCTCGCGCACGCGGGTCTTTGATTTTGCCAGAAAGTGACGAACAGTCACGAACCATTGGCGCAAGTCGGTCTTTAGAGAACGTCTGCGCCATTTCCAGTGTCGGCTGCACAACAAGCATCGGTGACGGGTCTTGCGCTACATGATAGCCAATCAGGTTCAGTATCATTTCGGTCTTGCCAACTTGCGCGCATGACATAATCACGACTTCTTCAATGCGCTCATCACTGATGGCATCCATTATGCCACGCTGATATTCGGCGCGGCTTGTTGACCACGCGCCATACTCTGCCGATGCTTCGCTGGATAGCACGCGATATTGGTCAGCCCATTGGCTAACTGTCAGGTCAGGTGGCGGTTTAATCGCATCAAGCGTGCGTTCAACAACCGCCCTAGCTGCTGGCTTGTTTGGTATCAGTATCGGCTTCATATGTCTCCACCACGTTTGTCGCCAGTTCGTCCAAAGCAGCGTTGATATGTTGCTTCAGCAGCGTCTTTGCTTCGGTCAAGCTATCTGCGCTGAACACATCTGGCGCGGCCTTTGCAGGAAGCGCAGTCATACGCGCCCTGAACACGCCAAAGATGTTTTCGTTTATCTCTGCCACCATTTCTACAGGCAGCAGCAGACCGCGTTCTTTGGCAAGTTCCATCTCTGCCATCTCTGCTTCTGCCGCCACCTTGCGCGCACGCGCTTCGTCCCAGCTTATTACGTCAGGCATACTTGCCCCGGCGAAGATGGCGCGTGCCGCATCTTCCATTTTGTAGTAGCTGGTCTTCTTATCTTTACGCACTGGCGTTACATCATTCATGCGTTTCGCCAGTGTGCGTCTGTCCATACCAAACTCAACCGATAAAGCGGAAATTGTCCAATCTTTCTGCATCATTGCCATTTGTAATTTTCTTTCGTTTCAGGTGGTCAATTACTCATTTTCTGTCGCTACAATTTATCTGCGGTTGAGCGTTACC
>ERZ869936.2649-NODE-2649-length-10265-cov-4.444760_pt1 | contig 10265 bp, 9 predicted proteins | sample MGYA00520876_ERZ869936 | MGnify/ENA primary metagenome ERZ869936 (study PRJEB32218, sample SAMN09650985) | biofilter metagenome | isolation source: enrty point of leading RO module | place: Saudi Arabia: Thuwal, RO plant located on Red Sea | collected 2016-02-17 ... | reverse complement strand
CTGGGTGTTCTACTTCCCGTACACATCCGACGGCTCCACGATATCGGCGTCTCGGGTTGGTGGTTGCTGCTGGGTCTTGTCCCGCTGCTGTATTTTGTCGTGCTTTTGGTTCTGTGCTTTTGGCCTGGATCCCCTTCTGGCGCGAAGCTCAAATGGACATCAAATGTGTGGCGGGAAATGCCCGGCGAGTTGGCTCAACGTCTCGCGCGTGACTATGACGTGGCGCAGGTTTGGGCGGCCTTGATTGCGGTGCCAATATGGGTTGTTGCGTTGGCGTTGACTCTACCTGGGCTCTGGCTGTCCTGGGATCGTTTGCACAGTTCCGAAAGTCTTCAGGCGCGCCTCCCAAACCCAAGCGGGCTCATTACAGAGGAGTTGGTCGCTTTATCACTCTTGGTCGCTGGCGTATTTCTTATCATCGCCGCTGCCTGGAGTGTTGCCGCGCTGCGCGCGGCCATGACGCCACAACGGATCAAGATCATGTGGCTACGTCGCTTCCAAGCGGAGACTGGAGGGCGCTTTCGTGTGTCTCGGGTCGTCGATACTTTGGGACGACATGGGATCAGCGCCATCACGCTGCAAGACCGGGACGTTCATCTCTCGTTTGAGCAGCGCCGCACTCGCATGGCGCCGAGGCTTTGGATCTTCACCATACTCATCCTCGCGGGCCCGGCATCCTTCTTTGCGGCGCAAATGCAATCCCTCATAAGCTCGCCAGAAATCGCATCGAATGGGTTCTTCATAATTTTTGTTGTTCTCGTCGGCGTTGCAATCGCCATACCTCTCTTTGCGGTCCTCGTTCTTATTATTTTGGCGCTGGTGTCGGCGGTAGGTCCGTTGGGCGCCGCGCTCTCGAGCCAGCGGGAGCAACGCGGCGCGACTATCATACGGGTTTCCGACGCCGATTGGCGTGAGACGGTCACCGCCGTACTCAGTGTTGTGGACGTCGTCATTATCGATCTTTCCGATGTGACAGATCACATCATTTGGGAGATTAGAGAATCTGTGAGCGCCTGCGGCGCCGACCGACTTGTGTTTATTTGCGCGAAAGCGGTCGGTTCTTCCGCCCCTCCAAATGACATACGCGAACGTATAACGAGCGCGCTGGGTCGTGAACTTGAGGGCATCGTCTCTTATCCGCCGACACAGGCCAGTAAGGCACGCGACAGCAAACGCTTCCGATACGAGTTGTGCGAGGCAATCCACAACGCGGTTTCGACATGAGTCCAAAGTGGACTCGCCCGTCGACTGTCCGCTAATGGAATGGTCCGGCTGCCTCCCCGGCCGGATAGCTGAATCAAGCTATCCGAGCCTCCTCAGGAGGAACAGCCATGACCAAAACACTAGGCCCATTCGCCTCGATCGGCATCGATATTGGCAAGGAGGTTTTTCACTTGGTCGGTTTCGACCGCGAGGGCGCCGTCGTGTTGCGGCGCAAGATCAAGCGCTCAGCCTTGGTGCGCGAATTTGAGCAACTGCCGCCCAGCGTCGTGGGCATGGAGGCCTGCCTCAGCGCCCATTTCGTCAGCCGCACCTTGCGCAAGCTCGGCCACGAGCCGCGCATCATCCCTGCGATCTATGTGAAGCCTTTCGTGAAAGGCCAGAAGAACGACTACAACGACGCCGAAGCCATCGCCGAGGCCGCCCTCAGGCCAAACATGCGCCTCGTCTCGGAGAAGACCCAGGACCAGCTCGACCTGCAAGCGCTGCACCGAGTGCGCGCCCGTCTGGTGTCGCGCCGGACCGCCACCATCAATCAGATCCGCTCATTCCTGATCGAGCAAGGCATCACTGTGCGGCCTCGGCCGCGCGCCTTGCGCATCTCGCTCGAACCCATCCTGCGCCAACGCGCCGAGGAAATGTCGCCGCGCATGCAAGCGCTGCTCGCTGGTCTCTATGAGGATTGGCATTGCCTGGACAGACGCATTGATGCGGTGTCCGATGAGATCGAGGCGATCAGCAAACAGGATGAGGATTGCCGCCGGCTGATGAGCGTGCCGGGTATTGGCCCGGTGATTTCTTCCGCCATCGTGGCCGCCGTCGGCGCTGGCGAGGCCTTTTCACGCGGGCGCGACTTTGGCGCCTGGCTGGGGCTTGTGCCGAGACAATTCTCCACCGGCGGGCGCACAGTGCTGGGCGGCATCACTAAACGCGGCAGCCGCTATTTGCGCATGCTGTTCGTGCAGGCCGCGCGCGTCATCATGATGCGCAAGAAGCTCTGGCCGCAGCTCAGCTTCGGGGCCTGGCTTGAACAAGCCGCCACACGCATGAACCGCTTCAAGCTGGCTGTCGCCTTCGCCAACAAGCTCGCCCGCATCGCCTGGAGCGTGCTGCGCAGAAATCAGGCGTTCGACGCACACCGGGAAGCGATCCCAGCGATCTGACGCCTCAAACGGAATTCGCGATTGAGAATGGAACGGAACGGAAGAAGAGCCCGTCTGAAGTCTGATGTCGCTAATGGTCGGGCAGCCGATATGCACGCCAATGAGACCCAGACGCGAGCGTACTCCCATCAAGGCCACGGCCCGCGCGCCGATCAACAGGCCGGATACATATAAGCGACGTCCGAACTTCTGATCTCACTTGCGAACGGCAGCCGGACCATACATTTGGGCCAATCCCTGCCCCTCCGTTCAAACGACGCGACCGACTGAACCGAGGCCCTTTCCTGCCGCTTCATCCCAACAGCGGTCGCTCGCTGCCGCTGGCAGTAATGGCCGGGTTGGGTCATTATCGACCTTTATTGCCGCCTAGGCTGCCGTCCAAATCGCCGATGAGTGGGGAATATACTTGTCGCCGCGGTCGCGTGTCTCGCGAACGTTGAAGCCAACACCCCCACCCCCAAGTCGTTCATAAGCGACGATCTGGCGATGTGCGCCTTGCGCGTCGAGCACGCCCTCAAACTCGATGCGATCGTCGCCGCTGCTCCAACGTCCAAGATAGAGATAGCCTTCGCCTGAAACATTGACCGCATAAGCCTGCAAGCTTGCCCCCGGGCGCTTGGCTGTATTGATCACGACGAGCACCTCGTACTCTTGGCCGCCAGGCAGTGGAGCGCGCGTACGGCACTCGATCCATTGTCGCGCAGCGCCCCAAACACAGCTGATTTCGGCTGCGGCTTTTCCTGCCCGGTCGCCGTAGCACTCAGGATGGGTGGTCATCACCGCCGACCACTTCCCAATCACAAAAGAGAACCTGGACAGATCAGCACTCGACATGGCTCGACCTCGACTAGGCGGACCGCTCAGAAACCTGTTTGAGCTTCGGCAACACGGCCGAAATCCACCCTCCCATCAGCGCCTCGCGGATCTGCCCGATAAGGTCGGATGGAAATTGATCCCAACCATCGTGCTCGAAAGAGACTTCGGTTTGGCTTTCGGCAACGGCGCGAAGGCGGAAATGGACGTGGGTTGCCGGCGTTCCGGGCAAGAACCACGAAAAATGAAAATGTGTCGGCGCCTCCAACGCCAGCACCTCGCAATGGGTGGCGCCGCTAATGTCCTTGACGGCGGCCTTCGCAGAATTTTGCTGCATATAAAAGACAGCGCCCACTTCCGCCGAATAATGGAGACACCCGAGCCATTGCGGCACGGTTTCCTCTGAGGTCAATACGCGCCACACCGTGTCGATGGCAGCGTTGACGAGCATCGTCTCGCGAATGGGCTCTAGCTTCCTGCTATCATTCACTTTTCGCTCTCCGCCAAAGCCTTTAGCGCGGCAAGCCGGCCCCGCCAGAACACGGTCAGCCAGCTTCTTACTTCCTCGAACGCGGGCGCATTGACCGAATAGACGTTCTCGCGGCCATACCTCTCCTCATTGACCAGATCGGCGGCGCGCAGCACAGCGAGATGTTTCGAGACACCTGGACGGCTGATCTCGAAGCGCGCCGCAATCTCATGAACGGCGGCTTCGTCATCTTGCAACATGAGCAGGATAGCTCGCCGCGTCGGGTCGGCCAACGCCCCGAAAGCGCGATCGAGGTTCGTCGACAGCATCGCAGGGATATATACGTAACCGCTTGGTTACCAGTCAAGCTCTGTTTCGCGATGCCGTTTCGTCCCGTGATCGATTGCGCTCATCGCGAAAACGTGGCGCTCGCCGCCTGAGTACTGCACCCCACTGGGTGGCTGACAGACCAAACGAGGGATCTCCCATGTGCATCAAATATGCAATCGCCAGCGCAGCGTTGATGCTGGCTTGGACACCGCAGGTATTGGCGCAACAGCAAGAGGCCGCGGCACCCGCGCCGTGCCGCGAAGACATCCACGCCCAGTTCGACTTCTGGGTCGGGGATTGGCAGGTTTTCAAGCGCGAGACCGGTGAGTTGGCAGGCATCGACCTCATCGAAAAAGTCTTGGATGGCTGCGCTTTGCAGCAAACCTGGATTCAGCTCGATGACGGGTTTCGCCCCAGCGCAGATCAGCGCCTTCGCGGGCTTGGCGTGCTCAGCGTCACCCAGGATGAGCGCTGGCGCATGAGCTGGAGCGACAATTCCGGCTACACCAATGTGTTGACGGGCGCGCTGACGGAGACCGGCGCAATGGTTCTAGACTCTGATCCGGTGCGCTATCCGCGCGGCGACGGCGGTTTTGTCGAGGTCTATTTTCGCTGGCATTGGCTGCCCCAGGATGCGGACACGGTGCGGTCGTGGGGCGAGCGCCGCATTGGCGAAGACGGCGCATGGGAAACAAGTTTCGACAATATCTATCGGCGTAACCGGTGACAGCTGGGTGTACGGCTTGGGTGTTTCGACCGCTGGCCGCGCCCACACTGGGGCAATCACCCACGCACCGCTTGAGATCAGGGTCCTTTAGCCAGCTCGCGTAGTTAGTCTCCGAAACAGTGATGTCTATTTCGAGTGCTCCGCGATGAAACGCGCGCGACGGCTCATCGTGCTGATCGTGGGGGCGATCCTGAGCGTCGTCGCGGTTGGAGGCGCCTGGTTTGTTTGGCGTGATCTGCGCCACTATGCCGGCCCGGCGGAGGAGCAGCTCTCCCTCACCGGGCTCTACAGCGACATTGACACGCTCACGATCTCACCGGAGGTGCAATTGTTCGCGCCCCAATTCCAATTGTGGAGCGATGGCGCGGGCAAGCGGCGCTTCCTTTTCCTTCCCGAAGGCGCGCGCATCGACACAAGCGATCCCGAGCGCTGGAACTTCCCGATCGGCGCCCGGCTTTGGAAAGAGTTCGAGCGCGACGGCGTCGTTGTCGAAACGCGGATGTTGCTCAAGACCGGCCCAGAGCCAGCAGACTGGGACATGGCGGTCTATCTCTGGCGCGATGACCGGTCAGACGCTGACAAGATCGCCTTCTCACGCGCCGATGCAGGCGGTACGCGTCATGACGTTCCCGGACCGCGACTTTGCGTGGAATGCCATGGCGACAACGACGAACGACGCCCGCTCGGCTTTACCTTGCTTCAGCTGCCGTGGGACAGTGATCACATGGTTTCGGTGACTTCTCTTATGTCGGATCGCCGCCTTACCCATCCGCCCGATCAAGCGCCTACTATTCCTGGCGACGAACAAACCCGCGCCGCGCTGGGTTACCTGCACGCCAATTGCGGCTCGTGCCATTATCAGGGCAGCACGTCCGTACCGTCCGAAGTGTCGCTGCGCCTCAACCTTACCATCGACACGCTCGCCGCGGCGGCCGAGACCAACGCGTATTTGTCGACCATCAATCAACGCCCGCATACGCCAGGCTTGGGCACCGCCGTCTTGGTTGCGCCCGGCCAACCCGAGGCGAGTTTTTTGTGGCGGCGCATGCGCATACGCGATGGCGGGGGATGGCAGATGCCTCCGCTCGCAAGCGAAGAAGTCGACCAACAGGGCGTGGCGATCGTCGGCGCCTGGATCGAGCAACAGTCGGCCGCTTCAGACAGGGACTAGCGCACCGCTCTTGAATGTCTGCAGCACTGCATGGGTGTTGAAGCGGCGAACATTGGGGTTATCCGCCAGCATCCGTTCCATGAGTTGATCATAATCTTCGATCGAGCGGGCAATTACGATAACGATGAAGTCCACATCGCCGGTCACGTTGTAGCACGCTTGAACCTGTTCTCACTCATCCATCCATTGCTTCAACCGCGCATACAGCGCTTCCGTCTTGCGCTCGATCTGCAGTCCCGCGACGAAACTGAGTGGAAAGCCCACACGCCGCGGATCGACGTGAACACGCCGGTGCGACGCCGTCTTAGTGTCCACCAGCCGGCGAATGCGACGCTGAACCGATGAGGCCGAGGCGCCGACGAGGTCGGCGAGGTGTTGGATCGTCAAGTCGGCGTCTCGCTGCAAGTGATAGAGCAACGCCCTGTCGACTGCGTCCAATTCATGTGATGTCGGTTCTGGTTTCATCGTGAGGCTCGTGTCTACGCGGCACAAAGCCTAACGCAGCATGGCCGGGTCGAGAACGGCCATCCGACGCACGGCCATCCCCATTATGCGCGAAACGGTTCGACTCCCCACGCGCTGGGCGGCCACGGCAAGCCGACCTCCCCGCTTACCAAGCGTTGCCGCCCGAGCTGCGAAGCCATTTAGTGCCGGCGCCGCACAAGGAGGCCAGGCATGCAGCAAAGTTTCACCCGCCAGTCGCTCTACGAGTTGGTCTGGAAAGAACCGATCCAGGCGCTGGCGCCAAGGTTTGGATTGTCGGATCGCGGCCTCGGCAAATTATGTGAGCGCTACGCCATCCCGACCCCGCCGCGCGGCTATTGGGCCAAGCGGCAAGCCGGCAAGAAAGTCATCCGAGCGCCGCTGATCCAGCTCGAAGGCTCGCGCATACGCGAGGACTATCCGATCGCCAAGTTCAAGCCGGCGAACACAAAGCCTGCTGACGGCAGCGCGCCTGATCCGATCGCGGCGTTTTGGCGGGCGCAAGTGGATGAGATTGGCGCGATTGCGGTGCCGCGGCGCCTAACCAAGCCGCACCCCATCATTGTCCGTTGGGTTGAAGCGGACGCGCGCGAACGCGCGCACGCATCCCGTTGGCGCTCGGCCTTCATCCCCGCCCCACCCTCTTCGCTGGAGCGGCGGCGTCTGCGCATCTTAAGTGCGCTCTATATCGCGCTCGAAGCCCGCGGCGTCAGAGTCGTCGAACGTGAGCCGCGAGCGCGCGACGTCGCGCTTCGGCACGAGCACGATGAAGTTGGCTTTGAACTCACAGAATACGTTCAACAGAAGCGCCGTCCCCTCACCGACGCGGAGCGCGCCGACAGTTGGAACGCCCAGACCAAATACCGCCAGGAGCGCACACCGAGCGGCCGATTGCGCGGGCGCATCGTGGCGTTCGGCATGAGTGGCGTTCCGGTTTTGTGGACGGAGTCCGAGGCGCAGCCATTCGAGACGCTGCTCAGCGAAGTCGCCGCCGGCGTGATCGCGGCGTTGGCCCAAGCGAAAGCTCGCCGCGAACAGCGCGAAGAAGACGAGAGGCGACGGCGGGAGGCGCGAGCCGCGGAGCAGCGCATAGAAGAAGCGCGACAAGCGGAACTCCCCAAAAAACAAGCCCTCCGCAATGACGCCCAAAACTGGCGCGAAGCACGGTACCTTCGCGCCTATGTCTCTGCTGTCCTCGCCGCCAGGCCGAACGACGCGTCCATGCTCGCTTGGTCGCGATGGGCCTTGGCCTGCGCCGACGAACTCGACCCGATCGCGTCGCGCACATCACCGCACTAGTTTGGGTGCTGCTCCGGACTCGACGCTATAATAGTCGCGCAACGCACCGGACGTTTTTGCCCTCTCCCACTACGGGGCGGTTGGTCCACGCGAATCGCAAAGCGGATCAAGCGTCAATTCCAAAGCTGCCTCGTTCGCATCGTAGGCCGGCAGGTGGCACACGCCTCTATGCAGCGCGAGAAGCGACACTGGACGCCAATGATCCCGAACAAGGCCTGGACGCTCTGGTCGACATCGCCGAAGTGAAGTGACTAAACGGCAAGACGATGAGCCAATACGAACGGCGCAAGAAGTTCGGCTCCACGCTCAAGGCAGAGGCTTTGATAATCGCGGCTGAGGGTGCTGGTCTTCAGCGCGGCGTAGACCGCCTCGACGCTTCATCGCGGAACATGATTGCCACGGCCAATCGGAGCTGCCGCCCCTCTATTTGCAGTTGTGCCTATTCCGGTAGCGACTATAACTAACTCATGTCCTTGCAGTCGGCAGCGGCGGCATCGCGCCAACGAACAAGAACCGCATGCATTATGATGCCGCGTCAAGAGACGCGACCAAGCTGATGCCGGAAAAACGCGACAAACAAGAAACTTTCGAATTCTGGGGCGCGATCACTCCTCCGCAGTGCGAACAACTCGTCGGTCGAGCGAACGCTATTGGTCTCGTAACTCCCCCACGGATCGATCTCTCCACGAATTACAGCGACAGTCCGTTCTCGGAAGGCTGGGCCGCAATCGCGGTCGGCTCGATTCTTCGAGCGGCTCCCAACTCGGATGTGATTGTGCTGGGTGCCACTGATTCTGAGAGGAGCTTCCTTCACCGCTTCGTCCAAACCCCCCCCGGGCTCGTCGCAAGCGCCATGGCTACCAACATCTGGGACCATCAGAGAAAACCGCTGGCTTTGCAGTCCGTCCTTTCAGAGGATATCGCAGAGACGCGGGGCGTCTTTCACAAACCGAATAAGGCTCTCACTCTGGTAGAACTCGGCGGCGAGCGAGCCGAGACACTGCGTCGCCTCGCGGATCGTACCGGCGATATGGCTGTCGCCTTCACCTTCCTGATGAGCCGAATGCGCGAACGCCTGGAACTCGGCTGGCTCGACACATCTACCAATGACGATTTTAACGAGCTGCTCTGGGAGCTCTACGATAACGCCCATCGTCACGGCGGGACCGAAAGCGCCGAAAGCCGGAGCGTTCGCTTCGTTCATGTTCGAAGGATTGTCGGCCAATCCCGACCTCTCCTTCTGAGACGCGCGGAAAACGCGATGCCGATCCTCAGAAATCACCTCCATGCCAACACACTGGGCAGGCGCGACGCACTGCTCGAGATTTCCGTATCCGACTTCGGTCCCGGCATTCTCGACCACTTTCTTGCCTCGCCCGCCGGCGGGCGAACGTCAGCTCCACGCGCTGAGATTCTCGAACAGCTGCTCTTCAGCAGTCTGACATCTCAACCACTCGATCCAGAGGCCGGTAAAGGTCTTCCGAAGGCGCTTAGAGCCGCGCGCGCACTGCGAGCATTCGTTTCGGTGCGAACCGGCGAATTCATGTATGTGGCCTCGTTCGCCGGCAACGGAGAAGATTTCCGCTTGCAACGCGTCGAGGGGATCGACGCCAAGGTGACCGGCACTCATTGGCACTTGGTGTGGAGCGCACAGCGCTAATGCCGCCGTACTATTTCGAATTCGACATCGAAGACGGTCACTTCGCTGGCGAGCATTTTATCGTCGCCGAGCTCGCACAGGGCGTGAGCTTGAGATGGCTATTCGATCGCCTCTATCAGCTATTACCGCCCGAACGTCGGTCTAATTCTCGCCTCATAGTGCGGCCGGCAGTGAAGTATGAGCGAACGGCTCGGATGATCCAAGACATCATCGCCGGCGACCCGGTGATGGTAGGACATCAACAGTCCCCCGCGTATCAGTTCCTCAAAGAAGTCGTTAGGGACGCCGAGCGAACTCTCGCCCGCTTTGAAAGACACGACATCCGTATCTTGGCAAGCGAAGATTACGCGCACTTTCTAACCGACAACATAAACCGCAACGCAGAAGACGCAGTTCAGTATTCGGCGGTCCAGGCAACGGAGCTGCTGTCGCGTATACGCGATGCAGAAATAGATCACCTGATCGAGACCGGCATGTGCAAATTGCCCCCACTGAAAGGTCTCTATTACAAGGTACCGTCCGGGAGGTGCGTAAAATCGTTCCTCCGCGTCGGAAACTTGCAAATAAGCCGACCCGCAATCGACGCAATCTTCTTTTGGCTTCTTCCGCACCTCCGTGATTGCGTAGGGGTTGTGACCGATACTTGGTCGATCTCATCGTTGTCGCAAAACGTTAGTAGGCGGCTGGTCGACTACACTCGGTCTAAGCGCTCGCCCTGCCCGATCGAGATGCTCGGCGACTACCACGCTAACTCGGAGGAATACGCAGCAAAGGCAGCCGAAACGATCAAAGGCTTTATTTCTCGCATTGGCGCGCGGCAGGCGCGCAACGCAAAGGTGCTGTTCTTGATCAGCGCCACCCACTCCGCCAGCATGCTGTCGCTTCTACCCGAAGCGCTTGGGGCCGTTGGCGTGCCGGACGGGGTCGTT
>ERZ869936.2648-NODE-2648-length-10269-cov-4.207167_pt1 | contig 10269 bp, 7 predicted proteins | sample MGYA00520876_ERZ869936 | MGnify/ENA primary metagenome ERZ869936 (study PRJEB32218, sample SAMN09650985) | biofilter metagenome | isolation source: enrty point of leading RO module | place: Saudi Arabia: Thuwal, RO plant located on Red Sea | collected 2016-02-17 ... | reverse complement strand
CAAAGAATAAAAAAACATATATAATTATCAAGAATAAAGAATATGCAGAAAATATGATATCACTATTTGAAATGAACTGAAACAATTCGGAAACAGTTGAACAATATAAGAAAAAACATATTAAATCTTAACATGAAGAAACTACTAATTACACTAACTGTATGGGTCAGCTTTGGGAACATGTTATTTGCCGGTGGCAATCCCCCGGCAGAGGGATGGACTAACCTTGGCAGCGGCGTCAATGGTGAAGTAAACGCAATATCCGTTTATAATGGTGATATAATTGCCGGCGGGGAATTTACAATTGCAGGAGGCAGCAACATAAGTTTCCTGGCAAAATGGGACGGAACACAATGGACAGGTTTAGGCACCGGAGTGAATGGTTTTGTTGATGCATTGGCAGTATATAACGGCGAACTCTATGTGGGAGGAACATTTAATATTGCTGGAGGTATATCGGTTAGTAACATAGCAAAATGGAACGGCACATCATGGTCAGCTGTAGGCAACGGCCTGAATAATGACGTCAGAGCAATGATAGTATATAATGGCGAACTTATAGTCGGCGGCGGATTTGATAATGCAGGTCAGAATATCGCCAAATGGAACGGAACGAGCTGGTCTTCCCTCGGAAGTGGGGTCGATGATGATGTTCATGCGCTGACGATCTGGCTTGGAAATCTCGTTGCCGGGGGACGGTTTACAAATGCCGGGGGAGTTTCAGCAAGCAGGGTCGCTCAATGGAACGGAAGCACCTGGTCCTCATTAAGCTCCGATATAATTGAGGATAGGGTTTTTGCACTTGGGGTTTTAAATGATACTTTATATGCCGGTGGAAGATTTGAAGATGTAAATGGAGATCCGTCAAAGAAATCGATTGTGAGATTATCCGGAACATCTTGGCAGAAAGTCGGTAATGGTGTTGAGGATAATAAAGAAGTTAACGCCATAACTACATACAGGAATGAACTTGTTGTAGGCGGTGCATTTGAATTTGCCAATAACCTGACGGATACAATAACTGTATATTGCATTGCTCGATGGAACGGGTCAACATGGGACAGGTACCAGACCGGAATGGATGAGAGAGTAAGTTCTTTGTATTCGAATATTACAGCATCAGACACTTCGCTTATTGCAGGAGGTGAATTCTTCTTTGCAGGAGGGCGCCCGGCTAATCATATTGCCGTATGGACAGATACGCTTAGAACATTTACAGTAGAGGGAACTGTGCGATATGAATCTAACGGACAGCCGGTTAACGGCGGATATGTGAAAGCTGTCCGGCTCGAACTCAGTACAAGACAATTTTTAACTATAGATTCAGCTCAAATTAACCCGGCAGACGGTACATATAAACTCAATACGGTAAGAGGTGATACAGTTGATGTCATTGCATTCCCGAACGATATTGAATTAGGTGATTTCATTCCCACTTATCATACCGGCACAATATTCTGGGAGGGTTCCACCTCTGTTCTACTGAGTTCAGATACGACGGGTATCGATGTATCAGTAAAGGACGCCGAACCTACAGATGATCCAACAGGAACAGGTACGATACGAGGTAAAGTTGCATTGAATTATTTACCAACAGGATTCCTTTCAGGGTTGGGTGAAGAATTCACGGGCGGCTCAAATGTAATGGCAGAACTAAATGGTGTATTCAAGAATTTCGATATCAGCGATGATTTTGAAAACTTCGAAATTACTTCACTTCCTGCAGGAACATACAATATAATTGTAAACCGCCTGGGGTATGAATCGGATACTATGGTGGTAAACCTTACCGCGGGAGGAACAGTTGAAAACGTGAACTTCCTTATCAATCCGCTGGATAATCCTGTAAGCGTCCAGAATATCAGCAACAACATTCCGGATAATATCTCTTTATACCAGAACTATCCGAATCCGTTTAACCCGGTAACGAATATCAAGTTCGATATAAAGAATAAGACAAATGTGAGCATGTACCTATATAATTCGGTCGGACAGCTGGTAGCCAGGATGATCAATAATGAGGCATATAACCCCGGGACGTATAAAATGAATTTCGACGCATCGGGATTGGCATCCGGAGTGTACTTTTATACACTTGTAGTTAATGATATATCATTAACAAAAAGAATGGTTTTACTTAAATAAGTTATGCTTTAACACACATATAATTTCATTTATCTCCTTTCATTTTTTTCACTTCTAAATACCTCCTATGGAACACTAAAAGCCCCTGAATTCAGGGGCTTTTTTGCTTTATTTATCTTGACAATAGAGATAAATTGTTGTAGCTTTCACTACGACATAAACTTTTAAATGTCAGGAGGACCTTTAAAATGACACAATTAACTAGAAGAAACACTGCCAGAACGGGGAAAAACTATTTGTTAGCGATGGTTGCATTAACCATCATGATGGTTGTATTTATGATTTTCAGTTAGTATTTTAAAATTAAATGCATATGCCTGTATGTGGGGACCTGGTGTATGCGGAGAATTCAGCAGTTATGTTGGTACTAAGCAAACATAAGAACATTAATTACAGGATCCTGATGGATTTTGGAAAAATTGCTGACACATATTATCCTCACTTTATAGTCGAGTATAAAGATACTACTGTGAAATTTTCAATTGATATGAAGATAATAGACGGGGAGCTTCCGGTCGATTTGTTTGAAGAAGTCAGAACCTGGGCAAACAACAATTACAAACGTTTGGAAAAGGGATGGCTTCACATAATCGACGAGGAGATAAATTCCAAGTTCCACAGAAAGAAAAGCAAATTAAATGCTGCTTAACAAATTTCTGAATGAAGGATCTTATTAAAAAACTGGAAGCGATAGGATTTACCAACTATGAGTCCAAGGTATTCATGGTTCTTATGCAGGGTCATAATATGACTGCTGCTGAGATAGCCAGGGAAGCAAAGATACCGCGGACTTCTGTATATGAGATCCTTAAATCTTTCGCGCAGAAAGGTATCTGCAATGAGATAGAAACCCCCAGCAAGCTGCGGTATGAAATGATTGACCCGGACGTTGTAGAGGATAAGCTGCGAAGGGAATTTAAGAAGAGTTTTGAAACAAAACTTAGCGGTTTAGACAGTTCTTTTAAAGAACTAAAGAATTTTCATAAGGCGAACGTAAGAAAAGAATCCAGTGAAAAAATCGAGTTGCTCAAAGGATTTAATAAGCACAGACATATAAAGTTTCTGGAGCTATTCAAAAAGGCCGAAAAAGAAATACTAACAGCGAATATGCTCCCTGATAGAATTTATGATAAAGTTGATAACCAAGTTGAAAAATTTTTTAAATCCGGAGGTGTTTTAAGATCTATTTATATGATTGGAGAAGGTGCAAAAATCAAATATGATCATGGCTGGGAAGAATTAACCAAGGATAGACTGCTGGATTTATTCAAGAAAATGGAAAGAGCAGGAGTCCAAATAAGATTAACAAAGGATTTGCCTCAAAACTTGTTTATATTTGATGAGCGGTACGTGTTTTTTAATATAATTGACGAATCCCTGGATAAACATAATTTAAGTGATTTAATAATAGACAATCAGCAATATGCAAAAGCTATGAAAGATCTCTTTAATTACTATTGGGATAAATCAATGACTATAAAAGAGTTTGAGAAAAATTAAATTAGACTTAATAGCTAAATTTAATTGTTAATGGGTAATAAAAGGGCAAAATACAGATTTTTAATAGCATTATTTACTATAACAATGGGCATTTCACAATGTTTACATGCCCAGGGTATTTATGTTTGGTCCTCAATTAACGGAGGGGTAAACGGTCACGTAAATGCAATAGTAGAATACCAGGATGATATAATTGTTGCGGGCGCATTTACACAGGCAGGGGGAGTGCCTGCTTTGAATATTGCCAGGTGGACCGGAACTAATTGGGAAGAGCTTGGCGGCGGCTTAAATGGTGAGATTTACGCGCTTACAGTATTTGGGACCGATCTCATAGCCGCAGGTAAATATCTGCAAACAACCACTAATGATACTGCCTATAGAGTCTTTAAACTTGTGGGAAATCAATGGACCCCGCTGGGAACCGGCTTTTTAAACCGTGCTAATGAATTTGTCAAAACACTTCATGTCCATAATGGAATTTTATATGCAGGTGGAAATTTCAAACTACACCAGACAGCCGGCGGAGCTAGTAATATTGCAAAACTAAGCGGTAATTCATGGCAAAATATGGGAGATGGCCTTGACCTTGAAGTTCTGACAATAACTGCTTACCAGGACGATATTATCGCAGGAGGTAAGTTTACTGCATCTGATACAACTCAGGTCAATCATGTTGCAAGATGGGATAACGGAAAGTGGCAGAGGATGGGAAATGGCCTTAATGGTGATGTATTTGCGCTAAGTGAATTCAACGGAAGTCTGATAGCAGGCGGAGATTTCCCCGGAAACATATCACGCTGGAATGGTAACTGGAATATCCTGGGTAACGGGGTTAGTGATACGGTTAAGGCTTTGTCCAGTTACAACGGTAATTTGATTGTCGGCGGTAGTTTCAGGTACGCTGGCGCAACATCAGATAGTTTCTATGTGAATGGAGTTGCAAGATGGAATAATAGCAGTTGGTCAAGACTTTTAACAGGTATGGATAAGGACGTCAGATCATTATTCGTAGATGAGCTTGATAGAATATTTGCAGGAGGCTCTTTTATATCCGCAGGAGGTGATTCTGTTAATAGAATTTCTGTCTGGGATACAGTTCCTGCCGTAAAAATCTCCGGAACCGTATTTTTTCAGAATAATAATCAACCGGTTAATAATGGTATAGCAAAAGCTCAAAGATATGATATCTATACCAGGGATATCATACTTTATGATTCTTCCAGGGTGCAAATTGATGGATCATATGAACTTCATGTGCCGTCTGACAGAACGGTATATGTGATAATAGTTGCTGAAGATGAAGATAATATATCTGGCCAGGGTAGATACATTCCAACATATTATCCTTCAACTATCTATTGGGAAAATGCGACTCTTCTGCAGCCACTTTCTGATTTAGTTGATGCTGACGTTTTTGTTGAGCAGCTTGATTATTCAGTCAATCCGGGTTCGATAAGCGGAAAGGTGCTTTTGAATTATACTCCGCAGGGTTACCCAAACGGAAATAATCTTGATATAAAGGCGGGAGCAATTGTTTATGCCAGGATCGGTGGCAGTTGGAAGAATTTCGCGATTTCAGATAGGTTTGAAAATTATAGTTTAAGTTCTATGCCGGAGGGAAATTATCAGCTTATTGTAAACAGGTTAGGATATTCTACGCAAGTTAAAAACAATGTCATGCTTTCTCCTGGGCAGCAGCTGACAAATATTAATTTTACACTAACGATATCAGATGGCGGATCGGTAAATATATCCGGTAATACAAATACAATACCTGAAAAGTACCTGCTTCACCAAAATTACCCGAATCCTTTCAATCCGGTATCGAATATAAAGTTCGAACTTCCGGAAAAGGGAATTGTGAATTTAAAGGTTTATAACACGGCAGGGCAGGTGGTATCCGAATTGCTGAATCATCAAGTGTTAAGCGCAGGAATTTATACAGCCGAATTTGACGGCGGGAATCTTGCATCAGGTATTTATTTCTACAATTTTGAAATTGTGAATGAAAATACCGGAATCAGAATATTCTCCGGTACTAAAAAAATGGTTTTAATTAAGTAATTGTTCTTTTCTTCCTTATTTTACCTTACTTATTTATTACCATTACTCAAATCCGGGCTGCTCAAATGGCCCGGATTTTTTACTATTTCATTATTTTTTTCTAATTTTATTGTTACATTTATAATTGGGGGTAATTATAATTAATCAAATTAAAAGAGTGAAATTAAAATGAAAAATTATTACAAATTTTTCTTCTGCTTTGTATTGCTTTCAATCATTATAAATACAAGCAATTCTTTTGCCGGCGACAGGCTTGTTTTTATTGAAAGATATACAAGTTCAACTTGCGGACCCTGTGCTAGTGCGAATCCCACCCTTGATGCATTTTTAAATACTAGTGATCCTTCTAAGGTGACAAGTCTTTCGTATCATATGAACTGGCCGGCACCGGGCAATGACCCGATGTATCTGTTTAATCCTGCAGATAATAATGCCAGAAGAAATTATTATGGTGTGAATGCAATACCACACTGGAGAATAGACGGAACAACAATAATAAATACAGGGAATATAACAACAAATTACGGACTTAGAAGGGCTATATTAAGCCCCGTTACAGTTATAGTGACGCATGAGCCTATCGGAAGCGATAGTGTTAGAGTTCATGTAAAGATATTTTGTGAAGATCTTTTACCCGACCCAAGTGTCACAGTTCATATTTCAGTTGTAGAAAGGGAAATTCAATACGGCTCCCCACCAGGAACAAACGGAGAATCACATTTTCTCGATGTAATGAGAAAAATGCTTCCAACTGGAACAGGAACTAAAGTTAATCTTTTCCCCGGTGCTTTGGTAGAAATGACGGAGACTTTTTATATTGATCCAATCTATGTGGTTGATAAAATTGAACCACTTGTCTTTGTTCAGGCAGGTGACAGAGAAATTCTTAATGCAGGCATACCAACTTACGACTTTACTTTACTCTCCGATTATGCATTCCGCGTAGTTGACCAGGGACAAAACGGATCCGCAAATTATCAGATCAGCGTTCCGGTGGTTGACAGCGGTTATAGTTCACCTGTCTCTCTTACTGCAGAGATCCAGCCTCCTACGGCCGGTGTATCAGCATCATTTACCGGGGGTAGCACAATAAACAGTTTTCCCGGTTCCGTAACACTTAATGTGAATTCTAACAGCTCTGTTCCAACGGGCACTTATAAAGTTATAGTCACCGGAACTAATGCGTTGAATGATACTCATAAAGTTGTGGTAAGTTATCTCGTTGGGAAAAATTATGTCCTGACAGGTACCAACAGGTCGCAATTAAACTACACTGTTGATGGAAACAACTATAGTACTCTTAGAGTATTCAACTGGGACATTAATTCAAGCCATACCCTTTCTGTAACGACACCACAAACTGTCGGAAATACAAGGTATATTTTTGAAAACTGGAGCAATGGTAATAACAATACTTCACAAACAATTAATGTTAATTCAGGAGAAAGTAATTACATTGCAAACTTTAAATCACAATATAAGTTTACTGCTTTTACAAACCCGGGCGGCTTACCCGTGACAATAACACATGGAAATGAATTTCTGGATTCAGGTTTTACTGGCACAATATCTGTAACACCCACTCAGGTTACTCACAACGGTCAGGTATATTACTTTAAACAGTGGATCGGCGGAGGAAATGGGTCATATACCGGTACCAACTCAAGTTTTCAGTTAACAAATCTCAGTAATCCTATCAGCGGAGTAGCTATTTATGATACAGTAGTATCGATTAGCCAGATTGGTAACGTCATACCGGACAAGTATGAATTATATCAGAATTATCCAAATCCCTTCAATCCGGAGACAAACATTAAGTTTGATATTCCAAAAGCCGGAAATATAAGTCTTACAATTTATAATATGCTTGGTGAGGAAGTTGCTAATCTATATAACGGGTTCGTTGGAATCGGTAGATTTGAAACATCGTGGAATGCTTCTTCTTTATCTAGTGGTGTTTATTTCTATAAGCTGGAAAGTGATGATTTTGTTTCTATCAAAAAACTGGTTCTTCTTAAGTGATTTAGCCTTAATGTAGTTTTAGATTTTACTTTTTATTTGGGCGGAATTATATTTTTATTTCCGCCCTTTTTTTTAAAATGCGGGAAAAGTTCATAATTTTTTTGCCGGATCATAAGCTTCATACTTATTTCTTTAATGAGAAAGTAAACTTTGTTCCTTCATCTATTACGCTTTCTACTTTTATTTTACTGTCGTGAACCTCGAGGATATGCTTAACTATTGAAAGTCCTAATCCCGTGCCCCCCCTGTCTCTCGATCTGTTCTTGTCAACTCTGTAGAATCTTTCAAATATCCTTGGTATATCTTTTTCAGGTATCCCCGAACCGTTGTCTTCAACGCTAATTAAAACGTCTTTTGATTCTTCTTTTGTCCGGATTATAATTTTCCCGTTTTCAGGGGTGTACTTAATTGAATTATCGATCAGATTAATGAATACCTGTTTGAGTGATTCAGAATCTCCAAATACTTGTATACCATTCCTTAATTCAGGGATGTATTGAATTGAGATTTTTTTGTTATCTGCTATTCCTTTCATCTCACCAATTATTCCGCTTATGTGCTCTGAAAGTCCAAAATATCTTTTACTTAATTTAACTCCTGATTCATACTTGGAAATTGTCATAAGATCATTTACAAGGTCTTTTAATCTTTCCGTCTGTTTTTCGGCCCTATGTAGAAAATCAAGGTTTACCGATTTATCATGAACAGCCCCGTCGATTAGAGTCTCAAGGGACAATTGTATGGCAAATATTGGTGTCCTCAATTCGTGTGCAACATTTCCAAAGAACTCGTTCCGGTTTACTTTAAATATCTTAGCCGTATTTAGCTCTGATATCAGACGCTCATTAATTGATAATAGGGAATTGTAAATATCATGGATCTCTTTAGTTATGAATCGGCGGTTTACAAGTTCATCAAGCTTTTCGGATATCCTCCGGACTTCGGATATTTTTTCCGAAAAATCTTCTTCGTGGCCTGGTTCTGTGTGATGATCGGATATTTCTTTTGAAATAAATGATGTTTCTTTTAAGGGCCGGATGATCTCGCGATTAATTAACCATAACGTCCCGGAATAAATAATTGCAAGGATTATCAGAAATGTAAAAACGAATGAAAACGGGTAGCTGGAAAAATATAAAATTATGCCGGCTAAGATTGTTGCCGAAATAAAGAACAAAGAATATTTAAAAATTAATCCAAACTTATTCAATCTTAGCTATGATTATAATTAAATATTGCAAGTTATTCATCCTTAAATCTATAACCCAGACCTTTAATCGTCTCGATATATTTGGAATATTCACCAAGTTTCTCTCGTACCTTTGCTATGTGTACGTCTATAGTACGGTCTATTACGAAAACATTCTCACCCCAGATCTGATTAAGTAGAACTTCCCTCGAGAAGACCCTGCCCCTGTGTGCCAGCATAAACTGTAATAACTGGAATTCTTTCTTTGGCAGGAATACTTCCTTTTCATTTATCTTTACTTTGTGTGTGATACTGTCTACTTCAAGGCCTTTGAACTTTATTATTTCATCCTTCTTAAAAGGTATTATGTTTTCAGAGTTAGAACGCCTTACCACCGATTTTATTCTTGCAATTACCTTCCTGGGAGAAACAGGCTTTTGAATGTAATCATCCGCTCCGAGCTCCAATCCGATTATCTCATCGATTTCGTTTCCCTTCGCTGTTAAAAAAATTACGGGGATCTTCTCTGTCGCTTTTTCAGATTTTAATTTCTTGCAAACATCAAACCCGTTTATCTCCGGCATCATTATATCTAACAAGATAATGTCAGGCTTTTTTTCTACAGCCTTATCCAGAGCGTCTTTCCCATCAAATGCCGTTATTACGTCGAATTCGTTTTCTTTATCAAGGTTGTACTTTATCAGATCTACGATGTCTTTTTCGTCATCGACTACTAATACATTTATCTTCATTTTTCTCTTTTTTGACATAAACTATCCAGAGTATGTTAATAAATTGTTAAGTTTCTGTTATCGTATTGTTCCTTAACAAAAATACAAGTTAAATAATTGTAATGTGATATCTAAATATGGGGATTTTATTGCGAACTCTGAAGGTAATAAGAAATTTAAAGTATTCGAGATGAAATTAAATAGCTGTAAAAACAAAAAATGTCAAGGCACCCGAATCACATACAGCAATTACTTACCGCTGCTTTCTTCCGAACCTGACGGGGTTGGGTAACACCGTATTGTTCGGGGCTTGACAATATCAATATAACTAAGATGACCTAAACATTAAATACAAACCGAATATACCCAGAATTATGTTTGCCATCCACATCCCGAGGAAGGGTGTCATTAAACCACGGTCAGCAAGTTTTTCACCGCCTATTAATGAAGCCCAGTACACTAAAAAGAATAGTAGTGATAAACCCGCTGCGATACCAAAACTTCCTTTCTTAACTCTGTAACCCAGAGGCGCACCAATCATGGCAAATACAATACAGGCAAATGGTATTGAATATTTTTTATAGATCTCCACCGAGTATGAATCTATTTGCTGCTCGT
>ERZ869936.2647-NODE-2647-length-10269-cov-11.454181_pt1 | contig 10269 bp, 8 predicted proteins | sample MGYA00520876_ERZ869936 | MGnify/ENA primary metagenome ERZ869936 (study PRJEB32218, sample SAMN09650985) | biofilter metagenome | isolation source: enrty point of leading RO module | place: Saudi Arabia: Thuwal, RO plant located on Red Sea | collected 2016-02-17 ... | reverse complement strand
AGTGAAAGAGGAGAAGAGTAATGTGGCATAACCAGATTCGGTGGATGAAGTTGAGGGGGCTGTTACCTAAGAAGGAGGTTGAGAATGGCAACACCGACGCCACTTAGTATATTGGTAGACCCATCCCTTATGGATAGTCCTGAGGTTAAGGAGCTTCAGAGACTGGGTCACAAGGTAGAATCCGACTGGGATAAAGCTGCTTATGAAGGATGGGAGCATGACCTCATCCTCAGCCCCCGGGCATGGCGTATCTTACCTGAGTGGACTAAGGGGGTGGAGATGGCGGTTAAGGCGGCTAGGGCGGCTAAGAAAGGGAAGAAATGATGGCCTTTGGACACAATCAGGTAAGGCATGTGACACCGTGGGAGACGAGTAATGATGCGCCTCTGGTGTTGGTCGTGGCTCATACTAATACTTGTACCACGTTTACGGGAATTGATAAGATCCATATAGAGGAGGGGTTAGTAACGGGTTACTATGAAGAGGAGGAACAGACTATGTTCCCGGATGACCATAATTGGTTTATCTTGTCTAGGGATCAGTTGAAGTGGTTGAGCGTTGCTGATCTGATTGATGAGATGGAGGAGACTCATAGTAACCAGGAGATGGCTAAGAAAAGACTAGAGAGGTTTCATGACGATGGGTGAGGGAGTGAAGTATGATGAGGGGAAGCCTGACTATTCGTTGATGCCTTCAAGGGAGCTTGAGCAGATAGTCAAGATAATGACTCACGGACGGGATAAATATGGGAGGAATAACTGGAAAGGCGAGCTAGAAAATGATAGACTCTATGCTGCTCTCATGAGACATCTAGAAACTGATCGTCAGGGCGAGTACCTTGATAAGGAAACAGGTGAGCCCCATCTGGCTCACGTGGCTTGTAATGCGATCTTTCTGTTGTGGTATAGGAATAACGAACCGGCTGAGGTTGAGTCCAAGGAGCCTGTACAGTTATCCTTTGATTTCTCTGGGGAGCGTCCTCTACTATCTATGAGGTAAAGGGCGGGGGCAGGCGCATTAATAATCTTCTAGCTTGGTTGGCCCTAAGCGAAATTATTGCCTGCCCTCACTTCTCTCTAAGTAATCCATTATACGATTAAGAGTAGATTGAATGGCGCGTAACTCCGCGGCTTGTGCAGCCTGTAGGGCTGTGAGTTTGACGAGCTGCGCCTCAGCATTTTCGTGCGCGGGGGCTAGGAGATGGGCGTCAAAGCTGGACTGGAGTTTGTCTATCTGGCGTTGCCTAGTATTCGGGTGGGCTTCTAGGGCCGTGTGCGAGGCAAATTCAGATTCTAGGACGGAGACTCTTGACTGTATTCCCACCATCCAGCCCGATATGGCCATCAAACCAGCAGTAGCTATGGCCACCGCCATTTCATAGATGTTCCCAGGTAATGTCATTTTGTACCCCTCCTCGCTGCTTGTATGCGATCAGTCTCAACTTGCTCTGCTAGCTTTCGATCTTCGGCTAGGAGGTGGTTGCGCGCGTTCTCTCGGTAGGCCCGGAGGATGTGGTCAAAGTTTGCTTGGCGCCACTGATGGTTGTCTTCGGCATCCTTCCACTGTTGGCTCCGTACGAGCTTGTCAAGTGTTTCCTTGAGGGGCGGGGCGTCAGGGGGCTTGGTAGCTAGTTGTTGTAAGCGGTGGTGTTGATCCTTGCTAAGTTCGGTGACATGGATCTTGTTACTGATTTCCTGTACGTGGAAGCCTGCGTCATGCAGGGCCACCCGAGTTGGGTCTTTAGAGGTTTCCCATCTGCGGAAGGGCGTGAACTTTTCGACAAGGGCTCCTAGGGTTTCACGTCGGGCATCTCCGTTCCATAACATGGGCTCACCCGTCATGGGGTCCAAGGTGGGATTGACAGTCTTAGAGTAGAAGGGGGTGGTGCCAGCGAGGCCGTCTAAGATGCCATCTACTTCTCTCTGTACAGGGTCGAGAGTGCGGGAAAGGTCAGCTAGAATGCCGGGGCTGAAAGCGATGCCCACGGGGGAAGAGCGAAGGATACGCTTGACGTTTTTCTCAGTTGGGTTTTGTAAGGCACGGTTGACAGCTGTGATCTGATCTGTGATGCGCTTCATCCAAGCAGAGTCTAGGATGCCAGACATCCAAGCAGACATACCACCCCATGCGGCTTGACCGAAGGTAGCGGGGTCTTCCTGCCCGCCTTCGGCTAGTTCGTGTAGGCGAGCGGTGGTGCCAAAGACGCTTCTCAGGACGGTATCCTTGCTGTAGTCAAAGGCTAAGCTGGTGCCGGGGATATGGATGGAGAAGGGTCTCCAGCCGGTTGACTCCCACTTTTTGCGTTCTCGAAAGTCTATGGGACCGGTACCGGTAATGACACCTTTCTCTGCTAGGCCCCAAGCTGACAAGCCTAGCATCATGCCCATGCCTTGTTTGGCTAGTGCCTCTGCGCGACGGGTCCCTCCTGCCTTTATGTCTGCCCGGAACCGGTTGCTGAGACCAGCTAGGAGGGGTGTCCGCTCTACGGCAAACTCTACGGTGTTTACACCTGTGCGGATGTAGGGAAGGAAGAGGCTACCTAAGTGGGAGGTCGCTGCAGCTGTGTTAACCCCGTTGGCAATTTTCCGGAGGACTCCTGGGTCTGCATCGGGATCCAGTAGGGCGTTAGTGAAAGTGCGCATCTCTGTGTCTTTCATTGCGGCCTGGTGGATGTCAAGGAACTTGTCTGGGTTGTTTATAATCTCTGCGACACGTTGAGAGAACTCATCACTCTTGCTGCCTAGGCCCTCCTCAAAAGCTTTGCGATGAGCACTGGCGTGTAGGGACATACGATAGTTGAGGGTTTTAAAGAACTCATCTGCTGTGGCAAGGGACTTACCGGTTAGGCCCAAGGTAGAGCCGAGCATGTTGGCAGCTTTGCCAAGGAGAGAGTCGCTCTCAAGCCCGAAGAGTTCTGCCCTGACGTTGGTTCCCCTCTCTAGTTTCTGTCCGGCACCAAAGGCGGTCTCCCCTGTTTTGAAGGTGCGGCCTGCTGCCGCAAAAGCGTCGCCCATACCATTGACCATGGCATTAGTCATGATTAGGCTTTCGAGGGGGGCTCCTGTCTGCTTGATGAGGTTAGCAACATCACGGGCTAGGAACTGCTCGGGAATGGCTACGCCCATGGCTATGGTGTTAGAGGCAATGTTGGTTAGTTGGGTGTCGGGGCGGCTTAGGGTGATGGCATGCCAAGCATCGGCAATGGCTCCAGTCCAGGAGGGGTTAGCTTGAATCTCCGCAAACTCTCTTAGCTTTTTGGTATCAAGATCACTGATACGGTCAGCAATATCTTGCATCGTAATGCCCTGATCGAGCTCACGAGCCTTGAAGAGATTTTCTACTTCTTCTAGGAATTTGATCTTGTTATCAGGACCCACCTTTTGGATGTTGAGGGCGCGGGCGATATCTGAGGAGAGATTCTTTTGCATTCGTGAGATGGTGCCACTAACAGCTAAGCTGTTAGCGAGACGTTGTCCTAGTTCTTGAGTAGGGTTGGCCTTGAACTCCGCAAGGTGATGTTGGATTGTTTGGTCAGCTTTCTCCCCAAGGGACTTCATGACAGCGGCGTTCTCACTTAGGGGGCGTTCCCCTCGTTGGATAGCTTCTAGATCGATGCCTTGGCCGAAGCGGGCGCGACCTGCTTCTAGGCTTTCTGCTTGGGTAACCCGCGGGGCTGTCTGTCCTTCGAGTTCTTTAGCGAGTGCAAAGAGGTCTTCGACGTCATCTATGTTGTCAGTATCCAACAAGACGCGTGTGTCGCCTGTGGCAGTGTCGGTTGCTTCTACCAGTTTGGAGGTTGAGGCCCGTGCGCGTGGGGTAACTTCCGGTATCAGATCTTCGACAGGGGGAGAGGAAGGGGCATCTTGCCGCACCTTGCTATTGCCAGCCTCATCTACAATCTGACGAGCCTTGAGCTCATCCATGACAACATTGGCTTTTTCTGGGGTGAGACCCTGCTCGGTTTGGAGCCTACCCACATCTACGTTGTCAGAAGTTTGTGCTGCCCTAACTGCATCGTTAACCTCCTTACCGATAACTGTGGTACCGTTAGGGGCTGTCAACACTTCGTTATCAGGGAAAAGACTACCCTGCCTAGTGGCACCTTGTAATGCCAGGTCTAACTGTTCTGGCTCCTGGAAATTACGTATAATCTGACCTAGATCAGGTGGAACGTTATCTATACCGCGTTCCTCTTGCAGTAGTCTCCTTATCTCGCCCTCTGACTGACCTTGTTGTACACCTCTCAGGATAATGTCACGATTAGCGGGATCTAGGGAAGGTACTAAAGCCTCTTGACGCGTAGGTGGAACCACTCCCGGCTGGTCAAAACCTAGCTCCAACTGCTCGGCAGGTAGGTCAGGAAATAACTCCTGTTGCTCCGGGGGTCGAAACGTTCCTGTGGCTTCATCGATCAACCCTTCTTGACGACCAACATCAGAAGCAACCTCAGCAATTTGCCTGCTAGCCGCCCGAAAGGCAACAGCTTTGGCGATGAGGTCTACCCCTAAACCGAGGACCCCTCCCTCAGCTGCGCCAATGAGTCGGCGGGTTAGTTTTGCTTTAAGAGTTTGCTCTATTTCTTGAGGAGGGAGGTCGCTCTTGATCGCCTTCTTTACGTCGGATTGGAGGGTAGGATCCACCCCAGCAAGCCACTCGGTCATGGTAGGGTCATCAGGGTCGACAAGAACCAGATCGCCCGCCACCCCGCTAACCGATGAGGCCATAAAAGAGGAAAGTTTGCCAGCAGCTTGTAGGGCTTTAGTACCAGCTCCGATGGGGGCTAGGAGAGTAGCGGCTTGTGAGATAAAATTTTCTGTGGCATTCTCGGGGCTAGTAGTGGCCTTATCTACAAAGGCGTCGATGGTGTTGACAGCTGTGTCTGTCATGACGGGGATAGGGTTACTGCTAGTTATGCCTAAAGTAGCGAGATCTTTGTTCCCCTTGTTAGCCCAGAAGTTGTAGATGTCTTGTACAAACTCGACAGCGCGGGGAGCAACTTTAGCCACACCCTGACTAGCCACGAGAGGTACCCGTCGCAGTGATCGCCCACCCGGTATGGCATCGATGACTGTGTTGGTTAGGGGGTTATCTAGTGGGCTGATGGCCCCGGGAGTGGCTTGCTGTGCAAACTCTAAGGCTTGTTGAGCCTGACCCTCTAAAGTTGAGGGTTGGACTGCTGGTAAGGCTTGAGTCGCTGGTGAGGGCTCTGTAGGCGCACTCAGCTCTCCCTTGGACTCAGCACGAGCACGGAAGCGAGCTTGTTCCCGCTTCTTTGGTTGGACGGACCCATCTGGGTTGAAGCCATTATCGGCTAACATCTTGTCCAGCTTTTGGCGGGTGGGGTCCAGTTTGATGAGGTTGTCAGCAAACTTACGGGAGTTTTCCGCGCTGCTCATTTAATTCTTGCTCCTTAAGCCAACGGTACATATCTTCTTTGATGAGGTCAAAGTCTGCTGGTGTCTCTGCTTCTTCCATGGCCTTGTAGAAGGTCTCCTCAGTGACGTTATCCCCTGTTATGCGGAGGCGAGGGCGAGGCTTTATGGCCGCAACTTGGGGTTGATAACGAGTAATGAGTCCGTTTGCTACGTCGAGGATTTTCTCTCTGATAACGTTTGGAAACTCTGAACCTTCTTGACCTGCCATTTGGGCAGCTAGATTGTGGAGGTCGTCTAGGGCTTGAGCTTCTGTTACGGTAGCTTTTTGATGAGCCTCTTGATCAAAAGCACCAAGCACCTTTTTTTGGTCAGCAAAGACGTTCTTGAGGAGAGTCTCGGCCTGTTCAAACTCCGGCTGGTTAGCGTAGAAGCGCTCATCGCTTATTTGCTTGTGGTAGTTAAGAAGCTTACTGGTAGCAGCGTCGTTATAGTCTACCCCGTTAAACTGCATGATTACTTCGGGGTTGAACCGAATGTGATCTTGGTTAATGAGGCGTCGCATCTCTGCAACTGCTTCCGGGTTACTCTTAGAGCGAGCCTTGGCTTCCCGTTCTCTCTCTGCTTTACTTTGCCGTAGACGTGTGTTGAGACCTGAGACTAGACGGTCTACTTGGTTGGCTGTGCTGTTGGTGATCTTCCGGTTGCCCTGAAGGTTTGCGGCTTGTTGTTGGAGAGACTGGAGCTGCTGCACATCCCCCTGAAGTGCGGCTTCCCTTGCCTTGGCGATTAGCAAGTCTCCAGTCTCTGCCTTTTTGTCCTCGATAAACTGTTTTTGTTGGGCCTCTGCGGCCTTGACCTGTTTGTTGGCTTGGTTAAGTTGAGACACCTGCTCGGTAAGGATAGTCCTTTTGAGGTCCTCGCTGACCCCCAGGCTCTGAACCATCTCCACTGCTGCCTGCATATTCTCGACTCCCTTACCGGGATTCATTAGGGTGTCGGCATGGAGTTTGTTAAGGGAAGTACGGACAATCTTAGTCTGGGCTGCCTCGTCTAGTCCAGTGATGATGGCTGTGGTAACCCCAGGGGGGAGACCTACACGGCCCATCTCCATTATTTGCTGACCCACACTCTCAGCGATGCCAACAGCGGCGTCAAGATCGGGATGTCTCTCGATTGCTTTTTTAGCTTGGAAAGCCGCAAGCTTAGCCTGGTCATGGAGTCCTTTTTGAAAGTTAGCGACATTGTCTTTACGAGCTGCGATGAGACGTGATGTGTAACTTTTGGCCACACTGGATTGTAGGGCCTGAAAGGACTGAGGGCTCAAACTGTTCTGGAATTGATCAAGCAGGGGCTGGACCTTTTTGTCCATTCTCTCCCGTACCACTGTCTCAAACTCATCGGGGGCTAGGTTGTTCTGGAGACTGAGTTCTGTGAACTCTTGATCTACAGCAAGTTCGATCGAGCTAGCCGCAGTAGCAGTCTGTCCTTTTTCCCGTGCCTGTTTAGCCGTCTGCTTTGCCTCTACGATCTGCCTGACCTCAGCAGAGGCATTCTCGATACTGTCTCCGAGGGCTGACAGCTGGTCGCCAAAGTTAGCAATCTGGGTAGCTTGCTGTCCGAAGGCAATAGCAGCGGCTCCCTTACCTTGAGCCTGGGCAAGCAGGGCGCGTGCGGGCAGGGCTAGGATGTCTGGGTTTTCAAACTGTGGGCTCTTCTGTACAACTTGTCCAATTGGTTTTTCAACCTTACGTAATGGCATATTTAGCCTCCACCTGCCGGGGCTCCGCCCCCACCGCCTGAGAACATCTGTCCAAATTGGGCAAAGTTAAAGGAGCCTCCGCCTCCTCCACCACCCCCTCCACCTCCAGCACCTCCCCCACCAGAAGAGGCCACTCCGCGCGCTATAGCGAAACTGGCATTATGGAAGCTTTGGAAGGCTTGGGTGTTCTGTTGGAGTGACTGGAGCATAAGGGCACGGGCGTCTGCACTTCCTCTCCTAACAACATCATCCACTTGCGCGGGTAGTGCTGCCGCAAGGCCGGATGCCTGTCTCCGTAGCTCTTGTCCTTGGAAGCGGAGAGCACCAGCGCGTTCTTCGCCTTGAGTAATGGCTTGTTGAGCCCGGAGTTCTACATTAAACACGTTTTCGGCCATCACATCTAAGACAGACCCGGAAGTAACACTGACCCCGCTCTTAACGGCTTGTGCTTGAACGGACCCATTTACTTGTTCGGCAATGGACCTGATGTCGTCTGCTTGCTTTAGGGCTTCTTGCTGCGCACGGTCAGCAGTAAGTTCAGCAGCGATAGCATTACGAGTAAAGGCAGCTTGTTGCGTTACGCTCTCAAGCTGTAAGGCAGCAGCTTCCTCAGCAGCGGCCTTGGCCCGCCTCTTTGCGGCCTTCTTGCTATCTTTAGCTGCTCTTAGTTGCTGAATACCGGCCATGACCTGGAAGCCAGCATTAGCAAATGATGCGCCTCCGCTCATTCTTCTTTCCTTACATAGAGGTCCATCCACTTATCGCGTGGTATATGGGGATACATCACATAGACTAGGGCGGCTTTGCCGTCTGGATAATAGAAGGGCTGGTAACCTTCCGGCATAAAGCCTACCCATTGTACCCATCTATGACTAGTCTCAAAATCCTGATGGACATGTATCTGGATGCGTTTTGCGCCCATCTCAGCACATGCGGCCCGCATCTCACTCATCAGGAGAGTTGAGCCACGCCTAAGATGCTTCTTGAGCCTCTCGTCAGTGTAGAGCCATGCCTCAGCAACGGTAGGCCCCGCCTGACCCACACCGGCACAAGCAAACACCTTACCCTCATCTTCAAGACTTATGGCTTGGAAGGAAGTTTCCTGAAGGGTGTAGCCTAGCTGACCCATGTCATCAGCATAGAGGGATAGATAAGCGTCTTCTTCCCTCATCTTGATTTCATGATAATGCCACCATTCAAACTCGATCTTACGCATCAAATGTCTCCCGTGCTGCCGAAGACAGTAATAGACTGGATGGTGCAAGGGAGTGGTATCTCCTGCTTCACTACTACCGTACCCTCACTGTCAAATCCACCTCGGTTGATACCCCCATCTATAACTTTATCTCCCGTGAACAGGGGTGGGACACTGCCCATGTTATCAGCCGGGGTCCGGAAAGGCACGATCTCTTGCTGATTATTCTCGGCTAGATGTAGGATAAGTCCAAGGGAACTAAGGAGCCGCACCACTACCCGATGAGCGTAAATAGGGAAACCTATAGACGGTATGGGTCCTCCCCCACCAAACAAGGGGGGCCTCAGAGTTTCGACGGTCGACGTGTAGCTCAACCCTACATCCGCCCTTGTCACCTCTATGGGGAGGTTAGTTATCTCCCCGTTACCCCCAACTGTAAACTCCCCTAGGTTAGCTCCGTCTCCCAAAACTTGTACAGTACGGTTAGACAGATGCTGGAGCCCGGAGAGAGTGGTAGTAGCCACCCCGTCATAGGAAAGCGCACTGTCCAAGGTGAGACTAGAGTAGAAGCCACCTGAGGTATCTAGATACTCGATAAATGTTTGATTCTCCCGACGAACAGCTATCCAGACCTGATCCTCGTTGTTAGGACCGGGTACCACTGCCACGCTAAGAACAGTCCCTTGAGTGGGGTGTGTAGCCCACCCTATAACATCCTGCCTTCGGAGGTAAGCAGCACTCAGGAGTGTCCCATCATTCCGGACAGCCCATATAGTAGTACGTGGGGTCTGTTGGTAACTAAACTGTTTTATCCCACTCTCCGTTATATCATCAGCTAGGATGGTGAGGTCAGCACTTTCTCTCTCTCCCACATTATCATTGAAGAGAAGCTCCCTCATAACAGTGGCACCACCCTGCAAGAAGAGCAAGGCATTCCCCACTCTGCGGGGCTCCGCTATGTCGATTGTGTCTCGACTCACAGAGCGGATGATGATGTTAGTGGGGGTGATGGTAGAGGTAGAGCCACCGGTAGCTACGAAGGGCTCTCTTTCAGTGGCTAGGATAACCTCATTATCAGACGTCATCCATAAGATCTGGTTAACCTCCTGGGAGGCCACCGTGAACCTGCCACTATCATCATCATTGGTACCAGCGGCAAAGTTTACAAAGTTCCCCACGCGGGAAAACCACACATCTAGGGGGAAGGTGTCGGTGCTGGCAATGAAGAGACGTTGTTCGAAGAAGGTCACCACCCCTGGGTAGCCCTTCGTAGCACTCCAAACTGGGTCTTCTAGGGTCCAAGCGCCTCCCAACACTTGGTTAGTATCATCTAGGGTCTTCTTGATTACGCCACAGACCTGCGCATCGGAGACGTGTTGAGTGATCTCTACAATACCGTTACTAAGCTTGATGGTCTTACCGACGTCTGTGGTACGGAAGGCCGATCCGGAGAAGAGGCGCATAGAGGCGAAGACGAGCCTAGATGGAACATTCTGGTTGTTGCGAAACTGGATAAAAGTAGCCGGTCCTTTAGCCGTGAAGATGATCTCATGCTCCTCCCCTATTTCGTAGGTAGCCTCTGCCACAATATCACTAGTTTGGGTCTCCGACCCAATCTGTACTGAGAGAGGACCGTCTCTGACAATGAACTGGAGACGGTAAGATTCATCTACACTAGTGGGTACATTTTGCTGGAGCCAAGCCGTTCCCTGCTCCCCTCCTAGGAGCGTAGTACCAGTAGCAGTGAAGGCCACAGTTGAGGTATCAAAGATCTCAAAAGTGTCGCCATTTTGGAAGTCCTGACGGGAACCTCCCGTTAGTTTCGGGCTCAGCTCTATAGTGGTACTTACGTTAGGGGGTCTAATGCTCCCCACACCAGCTTCAGCATTAGTTGTGGTGTTACGGATGATGTAGCCCGGGCGGACACCGTCCTCCTCAAA
>ERZ869936.2646-NODE-2646-length-10275-cov-4.295890_pt1 | contig 10275 bp, 8 predicted proteins | sample MGYA00520876_ERZ869936 | MGnify/ENA primary metagenome ERZ869936 (study PRJEB32218, sample SAMN09650985) | biofilter metagenome | isolation source: enrty point of leading RO module | place: Saudi Arabia: Thuwal, RO plant located on Red Sea | collected 2016-02-17 ... | reverse complement strand
GAGCAGCCTCTCGTCCTCGGGCGCGAGCTCCCGGGCGTCGAGCAGCGCGTGCCACTCCTTCTCGAGCTGCGACGGCGGCGTCCCGAACGCGTCCTGGGCGCCCGTGCCGGTGTAGTAGCGACGCACCTTCTCCGCGCCGTGCGTGTCGAGCAGGAAGCGGAACCAGCTCGCCCCCACGTCGTAGGCGTTGAATCCCGGACGCCGGTGCAGCCACGCGTAGAAGTCGGGCGGGCCGGTCATCTCGGCGAGAGGCGGAAGCTGCTTCCGCTTGCGATAGAACGCGGCCACCGCGTGGACGTGCACGCCGTGGACGTGCTCGAGCAGGGCGTTCGCGAGGCCTTCCGCGAAAAAGAGGTTCCGCGGCTCGTCGCCGGTCTTGGGAAGGCGGTACGCGACCACGTGCACGAGCTCGTGGAACCGCGTCTGGTCGTTGTCGTGGGGTACGTGCGTCTGGTTGCCGGCGGAGAACCCGGCGTTGCCGGAGGTGCCGGTGATGGCGTGCAGCTCCGGGAGCCCGTCGTAGAGGAACAGCTGGTACCGTCCGTCGTTCTCGATCCCGAGCAGCTCGCAGATGCGCGCGAGATCGCGCTCCGCCATCACCGCGACGCGCGGCGCGCTCGCGCCCGCCCGCGAGCCGGGCCGGTAGCGGATCTCGAAGTGCTCCGTGCGAACGACCCCGGTGAGCGTCTCGGCGGGCCCGGCGACGGCCACCGCCGCGAGCAGGAGAAACACCCCGCGCATCCCCCCACGATACCGCCGCAACTCGCGCGTCGCGCAAGGATCCTCGACGCGCCATCGTGCGCGCCGCGTCCCATCATCGACGTGCGGCCGGTTGATCGGGAGGGACAGCCGCGGTCACGCCGGGTCTGCGCCAGTAGGCTCCAACCAGCGCGCACAGGGCCAGACATCCGTTGTGGAACAACGCCCGTGCGGTGTCGTCCGCCCCGGCCATCTGGGGAACTCCGATACAACCACAGGTTTGCCCGGGCTCGCTGGATCCGTTCCACGCGACGATCACGGAGAAGACGGCTACAACGGCAACGATCGTGATTCCCGTCACCCTGGGCGCCACGCCCATCAAGAACAGCGCGCCGAGAAACGCCTCGCCCGCGACGAGTGCCGAGACGCCCAGGCGACCGCCTGCCATGGTCCAGGCGAGCGTCGCCGCGTACTCCGGTTGCGCCATGGCGATGGTCTTCAGAACCGCTCCCGAGAGCAGGATTGCTCCCACGGTGATGCGAAGCAACGAACCGCCGTTCAGAGCACTCATGGCGCAATCCTGACGGGGACTGTCGTCCGGTGTCCTTGGGTGACCTCGAAGGAAACAACCGAACGAGCGGCCTCGCTCACGCAAACCGCCTCATAGGATCCGGGTGGGAGCGTCGGGAACTCCACGACCCCGGAACCATCGACGAATGCGCTACGCCGCATCACGGACTTCTTCGCACGATTCCGGATGTCGATCTGCACCTCGGCCGCCACTCCCTGGAGCGCGATCTCCACGATCGCTCCTCGAGCCTGTGGGGGCAGTTCGATAAGCGATCGACCGTCCGGCGGGACTTTCTGGACGATCGGCGTGGCGTCGTGCGCCAAGGTGACGACAGCCCACACGTCATGGCCCACGGGGACCCGCGCGCCAGCCATGCCGTTGGCGTCCGTAATCTGCGACAGCGAGTGGCCATTGACGACGTTGAAGCTCGCCATGATCCCCGAGGCCGGCCGACCGGTGGAGTCCACGACCTCAACGGATACGCGGCGCGTCTCGCGATCCTTCATTCGAATCGTCCGGACGGCACTCTCCTCGTCGAGCTCGGCTGCAACCAGGGTGAACGCGCGTGTGTCCGTGCTCGTCCGCACCGTGAATCCGTACGTCGAATCGCGATTCAGGTTGTGCAGTCGCAGCTCCCCCTTCTTGTCGGCGACAGCGGTCCCGCGACTCACCGCGATGCCGCCTCCCGTCCGCGACTCCGTCACCGTAACGATGGCGCCGTCGGCCGGCGATCCATCCGCATGCTGTATGGCCAAGGCGAGATGGACCTGGGGCGTCCACGAGAGTCGCACGCGAGACGTCTCTCCCGGCGCGCCAAGTCGCACGAACGCGCGCGCTCCCCGTCCCGATCGAGACGTTGCTTCGACGAGCACGTTCGAATCCGACGGAAGGTTCTCGATGCGCAGCGGCCGGCCACTTTCCACCTTCTGCCGGACGAGGGTCGCGATGGCGGGCAGGCTCGCGTCCATCTTGAACACGTCGAGTGTTGCGGGATCGGCGTCGGGCCCTCCCCCGCCAAGCCACGTCTGCTCTTGGAACCAGACGTGCCGCGTGGGGGGCAACTTCTCCGGCGGTTCGGCCGGCGCCACGAACATCACCCTCACTTCCGCGGGCAGACCCCCCTGGTCGAACTCGACCTCGAGCGTTGACGCAGGACTCACTACGACTTCGTGAACGCCGTCGTTCGCGGGGTCTGAGGGCACGCGGAAGTACGTCTTGGCGAACTCCGTGCCCTCGAATTGCAGCACGCTCCGCGCGCGCCGAATGCGCAGCTCGAACACGCCCGGCAGGGACGTTGCCTCGCGTGTCAAGGAGGCCCAGCCGCCGTCATGTACAGCGGGCGGCCAGTCCGCGATTCCGGTGGTCCAGTCCTGGATGATCTGTCCGGCCGCGCTGTCCCTCCTCAGGCGCACGCGAATTCCGGTGCTCGCCGGGGCCCGAATGGGGAACTCCACCACTCCACTGACCGGCATGGCGACCGTGCCGATCCTTTGGTGCGAGCCGTCGCCTCCGCCCTCAAGATAGATTTCGACCAATCCAGGCGGCCAGCATCCCGCATCGATGCGAGGTCTGTCGATGGAGTGCGTGGTTTGCACTCCGGCCGCGCTTTGCGTCCGAATACACAGCCCCTTCCACGAGGCGTCGGAGTGGTCCGTCGGCACGAGCTCGAGTTTGGCGCCACGCTCCATGACCACTTCGACATCGCCCGGCAGGTCCGCGAACACGAACCTCTGTGCAGCATTGTCCGCTCGCACGTCAATGCGGTGCGGTCCAGCGTGCCGGATCGAGAAGAGGGAGGCACCGCTCGGGTCCGCTTTCACCGACTCCGGTCCTTGTCGGACCCGCCAGTTCCGGATGGTGACGAGAGCCCCGGGAACGGGGCTCTCGTCAGGCCACACAACGCGGATTCTCGCGACGCCCGGCTTCGGATCTCCTTGGCTCTCCACCTCTCCCATCGCAGGAACGGGAGAGGACGCGTCCGGTCGGGTCGGCGTGGTGTGCCTGGAGCGGGAATCTCTCGCCCGAAGGTTGGAGCCAAGTGCACCAACAGCGGCAAGCACCGCCGCGATGCAGGCCGCGATCAGGAGTTTCCAGCGAGTGCTCATTCTCAGGGTCCTCCAGGTCCGCGCCGGATGCTCGGGGAGGTCTAGGGCATCAACGTCAGAACTGTGCTTCCATACTCATGGTCCGGCCACGTGGGGTTGGTGGCCCTCGTCTCCCCCTGACAGCAAATGCACTCCACCGTGGCGGATACGCTGCACCCCGTCGCCGGACCGCCCCAAGCCCCGGGGCTAGGCTCGCTGACCGTCACCGTTCCCTTACAGCACGTCTGGGGGCAGCAGGTCTTCGTACTCGACGTCGTGTTGGAACCTCCCGCGGATGTCCGGGTGGTGGAGAGCGTGACCTTGACGCCGGGCTCGAATCCCTCCGGGCAGGTCGGAGGTACGGTGCAGCAGCCATTGAACTCGTACTGCAGCGCGGCGCGACCGCCGACGGTCCCCCCTTGGAATCCACCGTCACCGCCCGTGTTGTTGGGGTCCGACGGATCAAACGTGGCGGGCACCGAACCCACGGTGCCGTACGTCACCGCGGTACCGCCAGCTTGCTGCCACACAGCGATAGCATATTGGCTGAAAGCCACGAGCGTGAGCGCGGACAGGGCGACCGCAAAGACAATTCGTCTCATTTCAAGTCCTCCGCGGAGGCGATAGGGCCAGCGGGCCCACCCCGCTGGCACCAGCTCGCACCGATTCCGACGGCACAAGCCCTCCACTCATGAACGCGATCCGTGACCCGGGTCACTGTGGACAACTTCCTCCAACGCGCCCCGAATCGGCTCAAGCAACTCTTCCAGCTCGTCGTTGCTGACGCGCGAATCCACTCGGTGGAACAGGCTCACGAGTCGCGACCACGTCTGGCGCTCCAAGTGCTCTTCGATCCTGGCGAGGACGAGATTCTCGAGTCGACCCACCAGTCGCCGTAGTCGCTTCGTCGTCGCCGCTCGCGAGACTCCGAGAGCCTGCGACAGCAGCCCACATGAAAGTTGGTCCTTGTATGCGAGCTCAAACAGGCGGCGCTGCGCATCCGAGAGTGAGCGGGGATGCTCGGCGACCGCATCCACGGCTTCGCTCAGCGTTTGCAGGTACAGGTGGGCTCGCACAGCGACCCCCGTTGCCAATCTCTGCATTCTCGGACACACGCGGGGGATTCCGACCCTACCTGTGAAGTTTCCGCGCGCCGCCTCCCTGGCCACGACGGATTCGCGGTAGCGGCGGCGCCGCTCCTGGGCCGCGACGTGGTTCGTCAGCGTGCGGATGCGCCTTTCGTCGATGCCTCTCCGCTCGGAAACAATCCCGCTCCAGATCCGCCGGAAACTCTCCTGGGCGATGTCGTCTGCGGTGTCTCGTGGCAGGTGGTTTCGACGCACCGCGAGCTGCGCACAGCGCAGCAGTGTGGCCAGAAGCGTGGCTAGCTCTTCCTCCCGCATGATCCATTCCCGGGCCGGACTTCTCCAGGGGTACTCGCCAAGCGCGCATGCGTCAATCGAACAGCAACAGCTTTTACCTAGCCCTGCGTGCGTTCGTAAGGTGGTTTGAGGCAATGTCTTAGGCGCGGCCGGGTCGGTGCGGCGGTGGTTTTCGGTGGAGTCGGGCTCGCGCGCACCGGGGCCGATGCGACCAATTGCCACAGGGTTGCAAGCAATGCGTGACTAAACATGAAACCAGTCGTGTGCTGCCGTGAGCAGCGCGCAACCAAAGTGGCGAACTGGCACGCAGGCCGAAGCGCGGGTCATCGCCGAGATGGCATGTAAGCGCGAATGGTGGATCCGAGCGCGCTCTAGCGGCCGCCGCGCGCGTCGCCGGGACTCTACCCCTTATCGCGCAAGGACTTGCGACGACGGGCAGTGCAGGGCGTTCATAGAATCCACCGAATCCAGCCGATGCGCATCGCTAGCGCATCTGCGTGATTCTCCGCACCTCCCCATCTTCGCGCTGTTGACGCCGCGGACGACGGCGCATTCTCGACTTGCGCACACGCGGCACGGCCCGGCGTACGTCCGGGACGCCCGTGAAGCGTGCCCCAAGAGAGTCTGCCCGAGTGCCGTCGATGACGCCGCTGAGGCCTTCCATCCGACGTTGGGCCGTTACAGTGTGTCGGAGTCTTCGGGAGGCAGCTGGAGACGCGATTCTCGGGAGGGACGCTCCCCTACACATCGCTTGTCAGTGGATCAGGTCCTAGCCGCCACAAGGAGGCGGCTGAGCGCGTGGATCCCAATCGTACGCGCGATGCAGTCTGACCCGGCCGCGGGCGCGAGGAAGAAGCGCATCGGATAGCGCGTCACGCACTAAGGTGCACAGGCGCGGGCGACCTGGCGCCGAGGCAGCTGCCGCCGCAACTCGCGCCCCGCCAAAGCGTTGTGTGGTGCCGGGGAAGGGATTCGAACCCTTACTCCCTAATCGGGAACTAGGCCCTCAACGAAGTGCCTACCCCTTATGGGCCAAGGACTTACGGCTGCGAGTAGTCCATGGAGTCCATAGTTTCCATGGAGTCCACCAGATGCGCATCGCTAACGCATCTGCGGGATTCTGCGCAGGCTCACTGTCCTCCGGCTCCGAGGTGCCGGCTGACGCCCGGGGACAACGGCACATTCTCGACTTGCGCACGCGGCACTGCCCGCCGTTCGTCCGGCGCCGTGAAGCGTGCCGAGATAGGCTGCCCGAATGCCGTCGAGGGCGCGTTCAAGGCGTTCCACTCGTCGCTAGGGCTACTCCACTCCTCCCAATCTACAGGATCTAGTCTAGCTGCCGCATAGCATCAGCGAGTCTGCGCTGTGCGGGGCTTTCATCGCCACTGGGGTCACTCGCCGGATGTAGCCTGACCGGCAAGCAGGTCCCCCATGAGGGCCTGCCGGTTGCGACCTCGAGCCCGAGTTCCCCACTAAGAAAGTAGCCGTCCACGCGGTACGAGCCCGGTTGCAGCATGAACGAGAAGCTCCCGCTCCTGAAGTCGATCTCGACCATGCGGTACACTTCGAGTCGTTCCGGCGTAGAGACGGCGAACGCGCCGCCACCGTACTTATGGAACACAAGGCGGAGCGCAGTCACTCCGCGCTCGCCGGACCACGGCCGCAGGCCATACGGGCTCAGTGCAATCACAGCCGGAGGCTTCGTGTCGACGTCCGTCGGCCCCGGGACGGTGCTAGGTGGCTCGAGTGCCAGACGCACGAGCCACCAGCCGAGACCGAGGACAAGCCCCAGGCCGATTTCGATAGCCACCACGCGCAGGCTCATCTCGGCATCTTTCCACCTTCTTTGCGGTCGTGTCTCTCCATTTCCGTGCGCTCCATGACGGCCTTGTTGTCTCTCTTCATGAAGTCTTGGAACTTCTTCCGGCCCATGATGATCTTGAGGTGCGTCCTGAGAACCTGCTCCCAGGTCCCCTCGTGCTTCGCCCATTCGCCGAGACATCTCGAGTCCTGGAGCCAAGCCCAAGAGTGCATCGCCTCGTGAATAAACGTTTCCAGCACATTCTCGGTGTCGTCCTCTAGGAGGTGCCGGCGATCGATCCTGATCCGCGAGGTTCTGTAGTCCTTCTTTCCGATCAGGTTCTGGAACCAGCTGTACTTCTTCCCAGCGCTTGAGGTGATGCCATACGCCGCTTCTCCATCCTTGTTTTTCAAGTCGGTCTCGACGACCCACTCAACATGATCGTTACTGAACACATGATCGACTATGGGCACGTCCGGCCCATCGGCCTCCGCCTCGCGAATCGCCTGGAGCATCGAGTTAAGCCGCTGCTGTGCGAAGTCATCGCGTTCTTTCTCGGTCTGAAGGCCAAGCCGATCTCGCCCGTTGCGGTAGCGGTTGCCGACCCAAGCATGAGCGTTCCCGGCGTTCGCTCCGTCGATCCAGCGCCCGAGCGGATCCTCGCTGACGAACCTCCCCAGGTTCGGCGAGTAATACCTGTACACGGTGTACAAGAACCCCGTTTCGTCGTCCCGGTACAGCCCCCCGTACCCCTGCTGCCAACCGATGGCGCTCGCTCCGATGGGTGTGCCGCCAGCATTCGTGATCGTGACGACGCCATCGTAGGTGTGCACATAAGACTCCGCCACCGCCCCCGTGTGGTCCAGTACGCTAACGCAGTCGTGCGCACCGTCGTAGAGTGGCGTCAGCGACACGTAGTCCGTCGTGCTGCCGTCCTGGTCGAGATCTGCGATGTCTCGTTGGTAGGCCGAAACGACCTTGCCGAAGCCCACCCCATAGTGCCGGCGCGAGACGAGGCCCGAGGCGTCGTACTCCATCGCCATCTGGAGTCCAATCCAGTAGAACTGGATGGCCGTCGCCGTGGTAGCCTTGGCGACACGGCGGCCTGTGCCGTCGTAGTCGTAGGTCGCGATCAGGCTCTGATCGGCCTTCAGCCGCACCGTGACAAGCTGGTTGCGGTAGTCGTAGGCGTAGAGCCGAGTCCCGTCGTCTCGCAAGTTGCCGTTCGCGTCCCGAACGTGGGTCGTCCCTCCGACGGCCGTGTAGAAGTTCAGCGAGTCGGTCGTGTAGTTCGTCGTGCCGCCGGGTGTGACGACTACCTGGCTGCGGCTCTGCGCCTTGTCGTAGGTCGCGTTCGTTGTCGTGGTGACGGTCTGTGAACCGGGGTTCTGGTACTCCGCAACCGGGTCCGTCACGCCGGCCTTGACCTCGACCGTCCGGTAGATGCTGTCGAGCGTGTAGTTGTCGCCGGTCCCCGCGGAATGGTGTCGCTTCTCCAAGACACGCATGTCGGCCAGGTTGAAGATGTACTCAAACTTCTTCAGCGAGGTCGTGGTCTGCTTGTACTCGACCATCGTCGCCCGTAGGAGAGCGTCGAACGTCTGCGTCCGCACGACGTTGTTCGCCAGCGTGAGGCTGGGAATGCGACCGCCGGCGTACTGGTAGCTTGCCAGCGTCGCACCGCCGGCAACGGCCACTGAGGACACGCGCCCTATGGCGTCCCGGTTCCGGTTCTCCGTCGTGCCGTCGGGGTAGCCGATGCTGGTCATACGGCCGGCCGCGTCGTAGGCGTAGCCGAAGGTCTTGCCAGATCCGCCCATGGGGTTCGGCCCCTGCTTCTCGCTCGTGAGCCGTCCCAGGGAGTCGTAGGTGTACTCCACAGTGCTGTCGTCGTCCACGACCTTGGTCGTCCTGCCGAGGGAATCATACTCCACACTGAGGGATGTATCCCCGATGACACCCGTAGCCAGGGATGCGGACTGCGCCGTGAGCCGGTTCATCACGTCCCAAGTGTTCGAGACGACCGTCCCGACGGGGTCGGTCACTGTGGCCACGTTACCGTTGGCGTCGAAGGTGTAGGTCGCGAACTGCCCCGCGGCGTTGGTGACCTTCTTCACCCGCGACCTCGCGTCGTACTCGTAGCTCGTCGGGTTGCCCTTGCCGTCCTTGATCTGCGTGAGCCGGTCGCCCACGTCGTAGAACCGCAGGATCTCGATCGTGGATGTGACGGCGCCGGCACCCGTGCCGCCGGCGCGGAGGTCGTGGATCGCTTTCACGAGCCGGGCATGGCCGTCCCACTCGTACCGCTTCGTGTTCCCGAGCTCGTCGGTGACCTTCGTCAGGAGGCCGCGACCGTCGTACTCAGCGCCCGTTGTGGCCAACAGGGTGCCAGCCGGATCACGCCTCGTGGAACTGACGACGCGATCCAGGTCGTCGTAGGTGCTCTCGATGATCAGGTCGTCGTAGGCGGAGGTGACCTGGTTCCACTCCCGCCGCTTGAGCTGGGTGACATTGCCGTTGCCGTCGTAGGTCATCTCGACCTTGTTCGACGCGGCGTCCGTCGCCACGCTCAGGCGCGACACACTGTCGTAGGTGAGCGTAGTGGCGTTGCTCAGAGGGTCCGTAACGGCCTTCAGGCGGAGACCTGAGTCGTAGGCGAACGTGGTGGTGTCCTTCGATGTGGTCGAGCCCGACCCGTTCAGGTGGTGCAGTTCGCTCTTGAGCGGGAGGTCGAGCGGATCGAACTCCCAGCCGGATCGCTGTAGCACGAGGCCCGTGCTGTCCGCCCGTTCAGCGAGCACGATGCGACTGTTCAGGTCGTAAGTGACGGTCGCGGTCGTAGAGTCAGAAAACGTAACCACGGTACCCCCTCAGCTTCGCTCCTTCGACAACCGCGGCCAATGCTGCGTCGCTGTTCGCGGAGTCACGTCGCAGCTCAAAGAAGACGCAGCCGCAGCAGAAGGTCCGGGGAAGACTGAGCTTGTAGGGTTCAGTCGGCAAGTCACAACTCTGCAGCAGCGGAAGTAGCTCCTCAAGATGTTCCGTTGCCTCGCGAACCGTCTTCAACGAGAATGAGGACTTCACCTCAAGGACAGCCCGCGTATGCTCGACTGGGATCGCGAGGGATCGACCATGAGGGGATGTGTCGGGGTCTTCCTCGATCCACAGGATGGGCGACTCAATCTGGTCGTAGATAATGACATCGAAGTGAGGGGTCCTTTCCGTGCTGGGCATTCCCGGTGAAACCACGTAGCCCGACGTTACGCCATACCTCTTTGGCAGAAACCCCGCCAGCCAGTTGCGGACGACGGCTTCGGCTACGTTGCCGTGGTACGTCTCAACAGCATGTGATCGCGCCTGGTCGCGGGCACGATCGTAGGCATCCAGCATCTTCTTGCGTGCCGTCAGAACTTGCCGCCATCCTTGTGACGGGAACTCAATCTTCAGCTTGCTGGCCATGGGCCACCGCCTTTCAACTCCACCCGCAACCCGGCCCCGGAAGCCCGTTCTGCGCAATAGCGCCTCGGGTCTCGTTCCGCGGGCAGACTCAGCCTGGTGCTAAAACGCCGCCAGATGCAAAAAGAAGCGCATCGAGATGCGCATCACGCACTAAGGTGCGCGGTCCCTGGAGACACCTGGCGAAACGGCGCGCCGCCGTAACTCGCGCCCGGGCAAAGCGATAAGTGGTGCCGGGGAAGGGATTCGAACCCTTACTCCCTAATCGGGAACTAGGCCCTC
>ERZ869936.2645-NODE-2645-length-10280-cov-9.915208_pt1 | contig 10280 bp, 14 predicted proteins | sample MGYA00520876_ERZ869936 | MGnify/ENA primary metagenome ERZ869936 (study PRJEB32218, sample SAMN09650985) | biofilter metagenome | isolation source: enrty point of leading RO module | place: Saudi Arabia: Thuwal, RO plant located on Red Sea | collected 2016-02-17 ... | reverse complement strand
AAGAAACAGAAGCGTTTACAGTTACAGTAGATGCTACTAGAGATAAATTGTTAGCAGAGTTACAAGCTATGGGTTACACTTTAGATGAGGTTGGCGAGTATACTGCCGAAGAAATGGCTCAACTTTTAGCAGAAAACGCAGAGTTTCAACAACAATTGCAAGATAGTTTTTTTCAATCAGTAGACTCTATACAAGGAATGTTAGATTCTATTTCACAAATTCAACAAACTAACGCACAAGAAAATATTGCCGCTTTAGATGCTGAATTAGAGGCTGGAAATATAAGTCAAGAGGAATACGAAGAAAGAAGAATGGAAATAGAAGAAGAATCACTAAGGCGACAACGTAGAGCCGCTATGATACAGATATTAATTGACACAGCAATGGCTGTTGCTGGAGCAATAAAACAAGCTCAATCTGTTCCGTTTCCAGCTAATTTAGGAGCAATCATAGCTGGAGTTGGTGCTGTTATGGCTGGAATTGCAAACGCAAGAGCAACTTTGTCTGAGGCTGGCGAAACTGGTGGCAATGATACTGGTGGCGATTTTGGTGGCGGCGGTGGCGGTGGTGCGGAAGAAGGCGTGGAAGATTTAGTTACGTCAATGATACCTTCGCAATTAATTGAAAATTTAAGCGGAGCTGACACAAGCCAGCCTTTACAAGCCTATGTTATTGAGAATGATATTTCTAACGCTCAATCATTGCAAGAGGAGTTAGAAAATCAAGCCACTTTATAAACAAAATTAAGCTAAATATATTTATAAAAAATTAGTAAAATGAAGAAGCCAAAATTAGTTGAATTATTAATAGACGAAACAGAAGACATTTTTGGAATACAAGCTATAAGCCTTGTAGCAAATCCAGCAATAGAACGTGGCTGGGTGGCACTTAACAAAGACAACTTTTTATCATTAGCAAAAATAGATGAAGAAAAAAGAATGTTGGTAGGTGTGGCACTTGTTCCAGAAAAAGAGATTCCAAGATATTCAGAAGAAGACGGAGAGTACTTAGTTTTCTTTTCTAAAGAAACAATAGAGAAAGCACAAGAATTATTTATGAATAGTCTTAAAAATAACAAAGCAACACTAGAACACAAAGAAGACGTTAGTGGTGTTAGTGTTATTGAAACATGGATAAAAGAAGACGACACAGACAAAAGTAATTTATATGGATTTCAAGACGTACCAATTGGAAGTTGGTTTGTTAAGATGAAAATATACAACGATGAAGTGTGGGAACAAGTGAAGCAAAATAAGCTCAGAGGCTTCTCGATAGAAGGCTACTTCGTTGACAAAGCTGTTGAGATGCAAAAACAAGACATTTTAGATTTAGCAGAAGAATGTATAGAGTGTGAACAAAAAGAAGTTTTAGATGAAATCAAAGACGTGCTTTTAAACGCTGAACTAAAGCCAGACAAGACGTTAGACGGAACACCAGTCTATAAAGATATAGAAAAAGCTGAGCTGTATGGAGAGTTGTTTTTTGATTGTATTGGAAGTCATGCTCACGAAATAGACGGAGAAACTTTTTTCATGGCTTGCAAAACACACCAAGAGCTAATGAAGAAAAGAAAAAAGAAAGCAAAGTACAAGAAAAAGAAATATACAAGCTCTGACTATTTAGCTAAATATGACTGGGATCAGTGCATGAGAGACCAGATGGCTGAATATGGCAATGAAGAAACGGCGGCAAAAGTGTGTGCGGCTATAAAAAATAAAACTGTCAAACGATAGTTTTTCATTTTGAAAAGGAACAACAACTAATTATTAATATATATAAAAAAAGATTCGACATGAGTTCAATAAAAAAAATTAAAGAGCTTTTAAAGCTATCAAAAAAGAAGACATACAAAATCAATATGTATGCAGAAGCAATATTAGATGACGCTAGAGTCATAGCAACAGACGCGGAAAGTTTCGACATAGGTGCGGAAGTTTATGTGATAAACGATGCTGGCGAGGTTGAATCTTTATCGGAAGGCATATACACTATGCAAGACGGCTCAAAAATTAGAATAGACTCTGAAAGTAGAGTGGCTGGAATGGGAGAAGAAGAAGTTGTAGAGGAAGAAGTTGTTGTAGAGGAGGAGTTGTCTAAGGAAGAAAATTCAGAAGAAAACAAAGAGGAGCTAGCTGAAGAATCAGAAGCGGAAGAAACTGACTGGGCAAAAACATTTGAAGAAATGAAAGACAGAGTTGCTGAGTTAGAAAAAGCTGTATTTGGCGATAAAGCGGCAGAAGAAACGGAGGAGCTTTCAAAAGAATCAACAGAACTATCTACTGACGTTATGGGCGAAATTATTACACGTCTAAACTCAATAGAAGAAAAGTTTAGTGGCTTAGAAAATGAGCCATCTAATGACGGCGTGAATGTATCGCCAAATGTTAACAACAATCAAGAAATTAATTTGTCTAAACTTTCAGTTAAAGAAAGAGTGGCATATTTCGTAAACAAAAACTAAATATTTTAAAAATGAAAAAGAATTTATCTAAGAAGTATGACTTAACTCAGTCGGTAACTTCAAATTATGCAGGAGAGGCGGCGGCTGGATATATCTCAGCGGCGTTGCTTTCAAACCCTACAATCGCAAACAATGAACTGACAGTTTTAAACAATGTTACTTATAAAGCTAATTTAAGAAAAATCACAGTTGGCGGAACAACTGACGGATTGATTTCTGACGCTACTTGTGCTTTTACTGATGACGGCACAGTAACGTATGCAGAAAGAGTCTTAACACCAGAAAAATTAGACGTAAACACACAAGTTTGTAAGCAAGAATTTTTAAAGTCATGGGAAGGACAAAACATGACAGCTGGTCTAAACGGCACTTTGCCATTAGAGTTCACTGATTACTTAATTGCTCAAACAGCAGAAAAAGTATCAGCGGAAATCCAAACATCTATTTGGGACGGAACTACTGACACAAACGGACAGTTCGACGGATTTAGAAAATTATTACTTGCTGACAGTGATGTAAACGATGTTGCTGGTGCAACTACTTTAAGTGCTGACAATATTGTTGCTGAAATTGGCAAAGTAATGGACGCAATACCAAATGCAGTTTTTGGCAAAGAAGATTTAAAAATTTGGATTCCAACAAGTGCTTATAGATTTTATATGCAAGCACAAGCTAAACTTGGTTATGCTAACTTATACAATGCACAAGGCGATATTCCTTTACAGTACATTGGAATCACTTTATGCCATGCGCCGGGACTAGCTGACAACACAATGATAGCTGGAAGAACGTCTAATATGTTCTTTGGAACGGACGGCTCATCTAGTGAAGTTCGTGTTTTAGACATGGCTGAACTTGACGGAAGCGACCACGTTAGAATGATTATGCGATTTAACGCTGGTGTTAACTACGCGTTTGGCTCTGACATGGTACTTTACGCTGGATAATAATTGTTAAATGGGAGGTTGCAATATACCTCCCTTTTACTTAACTTAAAAAAAGAAAAAAAATGGCTAATAAAAAATACGATTTTTCGTGCGATCTCAGTAGCGGTAGACTCGTTCCATGCAAGGATTCCATTGGGGGAATAAACAAAATCTATTTGCTTCCATACAACGAAACTTTGTTTAATAAGTTCACTTTTTCAGACAATGAAATAACTGAAATTGGAACGCTTACATTATTCAAATATGACTTGAGAGCGAATACTTCTGGTTACACGTCAACATTTACAACAAGTGATGAAAATGGAACATCATTTTATGAGCAAACTTTAGAAGTTCAATTGCAAAAAATTGTCAAAGAAGACTTAAACGCTTTAGATATTTTACTAAAAGGTAGATGTCAAGTATTTGTTTTAGACGCAAACGACAATGTTTTTGTCATGGGAACTAGATTTGGTTGCACAGTAACGGCTGGAGCTATGGCGACTGGTACAGCAAAAGGCGACTTAAGTGGCTTTACTCTAACGTTTACAGCTCAAGAAACTGAAAACTATATTGTTAAAAAATCAAGCGGTAATCCAGCAGAAGCGAGCTATCCTTTTGACTCGATTACAACGCCAGCAAACATCACAATAACATCTGGTACAACACCAGCTTAAAATAGTTTTCTATTCTGTTTTTTAAAAAGGGCAACTTCGGTTGCCTTTTTTATTTGTAAACAAAAGCTAAATAATTATATTTATAAAAAAGCAATGCCATGATAGTAGTAAAAAAAGAATATCTAAACGTAAAGCCAACTGGTTATAAATTAACACTTGGCGAGATTGGACAAAATGGACTTAAGTCATTGTCCGAAAAATATCCAAACTATTTTGAAAAACAAAAAGTAAAAAAAGTAAAGATTAAAAATGGCTTGGAAGATTAAAGACGAATACAAAGAGAATCACATAATTTTTGACATAAATGCCTTAAGCGAAAACGATTTAAAAATTGTAAAAGAAATTATGCCAGATGTTATAGACAAATACTTTATAGAGATATGATACAAGTTAGCAGATTGTCACAAGCTGGAAGCACCAATATTATGTATGTAAATCTCTTTGATAGTTATATTTATAATACAGATAGTCCACTTTTTTTTACGCCCTTAGTTAAAGTTACAAGTCAAGAAACAAACAAGTCTATGACGTTTATTCCAACGGCTTTAGATTTGACATATAAACAAAGATATTTTAAAATGACATTTACTACATCTTATTCTAGTGGCACTCATGTTCCAGCTGTGGGTGTTATATATGTTGGCTATAAGGACTTTCCTTATGGACTTTATGATATGGAAATATATAAAAACACGTCTTCTTCTAATTTAGACGCAACTGGTTTGCAATTGTCTTATATGGGATTAATGAATCTTTATAGTGCAACAACAACAAATCAAGCTGTTGATTACACAGAATATGAAAGCACACAACAACAACAAGTTTATTTAACTAACACTTATGTATAATGGCTAAAAAGAAAAACAAATATGATTTATCAGTGGTTGAGTTAGCTCATTATAACATACCACACATTGTTGAAAAAGACGACAAAGAGTACATCTATTTCGGAGCAGACAATTTATATCCACAATACTTAATTGAATTGTTTACTGGCTCTGGAATAAACTCAGCTATTATTAAAGGTGTGTCAGCTATGATTGCTGGAGACCAGCAGGGAACGTGTCAAGGACTAGACGTTGTTGACAAAGACGAACTAGAGGGCGACCAAAAAGAACAATATCTAAAGTTCAATAAACTACTAAAAACAGGAAGTAGAAACACAATAAAAAACCTAGCGTTTGATTTAAAGCTATTTGGAACGTGTTACATCAACGTTATTTGGAATAAGGCTAAAACAGCTATCCATGAAATAAAACACATTCCAGCTCAATATATACGCTCTGGCAAGGCTGATAGCTACGGCAAGGTTAACGAGTTTTATTATTCTTATGACTGGAGCAATATCAGAAAGTATAAGCCAAGAACTATTAAGGCTTTTAATCCAGAAAACAGAACAGAAACAAGTCAACTAATGCAAGTTAAGGAATACAATCCACAATCTTTCTATTATGGCATACCAGACTATGTTGGTGGCACTGACTACATTCAATTAGATATGTCGATTGCCGAGCTACATCTCGCTAATATAGACAACAATTTTATGCCCAGTTGCATGGTTAATTTTTCCAATGGAATACCTACCGATATGGAGCGTCAAGAGGTTGAGCGTAAACTTAATCAAAAGTTTAGTGGCTCTGGAAATAGTGGTAAACTAATTATAACTTTTAACGATGGCAAAGAAACAACGCCAGAAGTTGTGCCGTTAAACACTGGAGACAATGACGACAAATATCAGTTCTTGTCTACTGAGGTAAGTCGAAAAATTCTCACTTCGCATAGAGTAACGTCGCCACTTCTCTTTGGCGTGAAAGCTGAATCTGGTTTTGGAAGCAATGCCGATGAGCTTCGAGACTCATACTCACTTTATAATTCAACTTGCATCAAGCCGTTTCAATCCACACTCTTGGAATCACTTGACCAGATATTTAGAATTAACGGCATAGATAGTTTAGACATATACTTTAAAACATTAAAACCAGCTGACTTCTTAGACTTAGATGTGATTGACGCAATAGACGAACAGGCAGAAGGAATAGACATAGAAGATGTTACAGAAAATGTTGACATGGACGAGCAAACCATTGAAAAAATGGAACAAATAATCGCTAAACATAAAAAAAAAAAAATAAATTCCTTTGAAAGCTCTACTGGAGTTAGTCTTAAAACGCTAGACGACATAGACACTAAGCCAACAAAAGGAATGATGGAAGAAGCGAAAAAGGGTTTAGAGTGGCGTAAGGAATATGGACGAGGCGGAACGGAAGTAGGTGTTGCAAGAGCAAGAAACATAAAAAATGGCGACAATTTATCAATTGACACTATTAAAAGAATGAATAGTTTTTTTGCTAGACACGAAAAAAGCTCAAAAGGTGGCGAGGGGTTTAAGCCTAGCCAAGATGGATTTCCCTCAGCAGGACGAATAGCATGGGCGTTATGGGGAGGCGACGCTGGTCAATCTTGGGCGGCGAAGAAAGTCAAAGAAATAGAAAACGTCAAACAAAATATGTCTATAAAAATAGACAACGACAAAGTTTGTTTAGATTACTTTGACGAGATAGGCTTAACACTAGACAATGAGGAATGGTTTGAGGCACACGTTGACTCAATAGACGATGAAAAAATTGACAAGCGTTATCATGAGTTTGCTTACGCTCCAGCTGGAACGCCAAATGTAGCTGACAGCTCTAGCGATATAGGTATGTTTAGAATACTATATAGATACTCGCAAACATTGTCAGTAAATAAAAAGACTGGACAAATATCTAGCAGAGAGTTTTGTCAAAAGATGGTTGCCAAATCAATAGCTGGAACATTGTATAGAATGGAAGACCTAGAGAAAGCGTCTACAAAAGCTGTTAACAAAGGCTTTGGAGCTGGTGGCTCTAATACATACAATATAGCACTTTACAAAGGAGGAGCTAATTGTAAGCATAAATGGGAACGAGTGTTCTATTTTAGACGTATAGTACCTAAAGGAACAACTTTTGTAGATGTTGACGGAAAGGAATATCAAGAGGGAGAATATTTGCCAAACGGAACACTAAACAATTTTAGAGAAGTTTCTCAACAATTTGCAAATGGCAAGATGCCAATGCCAGACGATTCTGAAATGAGAAAGACAACGTGGAGAATGAAGAATCATGGATTTTTAAAGCCACGAAAAGAACAAGAAAGAAGTTATAAAACTAATGTTGGATAATATAAACTAATAATTATGGCGGTAACACATACACTCTTAATAAGTGCGGACACACTAAAAAACAATACTACAATTTCTGAATCAGTAGACACAAACTTAATACACCCAGTTGTTCTATTAGCACAAGATAAATATATTTTGCCAGTATTAGGAACAGACTTATTTGAAAAGTTAAAAACAGAAGTACAAGGAACACCAGCTGGCAACTACTTAATCTTGCTAAGAGATTACGTCAGCAAGTGTCTTTGTCAATACACTCTCGCTACTCTCTATCCAGTGCTACGTTTAAGAGCTGTAAATCACTCAGTAGTTGAAATGACTAACGAGCAAGGCTCATCAGCAAGTTATGACGCGATACAGCCTCTTATTGATTCGGCTCTTGACATGGCTCAGTTTTATAGAGAGCAAATGATACGTTATTTGATAAACAATACATCGCTCTTTCCAGAATATGATTCTAATAGTAACTCAGATATTAGTCCGACAACTAGAAACTTTTACAGTGGTATAAATATGGACACTAATATTACTGACATAGAAGTAAAAGCCTTACTGGCTGGAATGGGTTATAAAAATATATGTTAATGAGAGGCAAATACAATACAAAGTTTTCTTTAATTAACTATAAAAAGTTAAAAAAATACATTAAAAAATTGAATAAAAACAAAACAGATTATGGCAAATCAAAGGCTCACAGATAAAACAGCAATGGAAATGCAGACTGGCTCTGGCGATTTATTTCACGTCGTCGATGTCAGCGACACAACTGGCTCATCAGCTGGAACATCAAAAAAAATTGACTCAAAATTTATTATTCAAACAGATAAATTCTCATTGCCAAATAATGAGGTTGTGGCTTTACACACTACGCCAAAAACTTTAGTTGGAGCTTTAAGTGGTTATTTTGTAACACCACTAAGTGTAAGTGTATTTTGCACAAAAGCTGGCTCAACTGAAACATCTAGTAATAATCTTATGTTTGGCTTTGATTCTTCTACGGATAACAACTATTGGTTTCAAATTAGGGATTGCATGAATAACAAATTAACCAATTTGTCTTATATAGTTTCTGGTAATCCAGCTTCAGGTGGAACTTATGTTGGTAGCTCAACAGTTAACCGCCCTTTTGAAATGTGGAGCAATTTAGCTTTTAATGGTGGTTGGACTATGGAAGTTTATGTAACTTATTCTTATACTAAATTATTATGATAAAATATTTATTATTTTTAATTCCTTTTTTATCGTTTAGTCAAATAGACTTCTTTAAGTATTCGACTATCTATACTTCTATGAATGTAAATACAAGTATGGTAGAAAGACAAGACTATATTTCTATTGACAAAGGCTACGAAGACGTTACACAGATAAATCCTTTTGACTATAATCTAAGTATTGGAATACGAAAAAAAGCACGTTTTGATTATGAGAAAAAACTTACTACATGGTATTATGGAAACGAAAGCAATAAAAGTAGTTCTGACGATGTTCTTATTGGTAATAGCACTGGTTTTGAGTACCTTGCTAATTATTCATTGGTGCGTAATCGTGGCGACATATTTACTCAGCAAACTTATTGGCTTCGATATTTAGGTAAACGATTTGTTGTTAAAGCACAATACATAGACAATCAAAGAGTAGAGCTTAGATACAATTCGGCAGACGCAAGACTTAGAATAACTAAAGGCAATTTTGACTTCACTTTTGGAGCTGTTTTTCGTGTTCATGATCCGTATGGCTATACACCGATTGAAGACTTTTGGATTGCTGGAGAGGAATCTTTTTCACAACTTGCTGAGGAGTTTGGATATAGTAGCGAGCTTGTAAATGGTAGATGGCACTGGTATAAAAACGAAGAACTAATAGCAACGTCAAATGACGAGTTTTACAAACACTATTTTGGACAAGCAATAGCAGACTTTAACAATAGAGAGCTTGACAAATTAGGTATGCAAAAAGAAATTAGCTTCGTAGCTGGTTTATCGTTCTATAAATACTCTCCAAAATACTGGATTCACATTTGGGCAAATCTAATGCCTTTTCACTATGGTTTGGACGAATACTCTTATGAGTATGGAGATAGTGCCTTAGAGAGCTTAGAATGGGATTCTGGAGCTATTTTAGGACTTAAAGTAAATAAGTCTTTAGGTTTCTTTATTGAAGGTAAACATATTTACGTTTGGGGAAAACCTATATATGAAAGCAAGTTTGGTTTTAATTATTTAATCTTTTAGCTATGAAAAAATTATTGTTGTTATTGTTTATTAGTACGTTTTCTTATTCACAAGACTATGACTTTCAAGAATTATGTATAGCTTGTGCCGAAGCTAATGGCTTTTATTGTGGCGATGACGTTAGCAACTGGACACAATATAGTCCTTTGGGTTGCGTGCCTAATGGTGTTGGTGGCTTGTTTTATTTAAACGACAACTGGAACGATTGCGTTGATGGAAGCGACGAACAAGACGCAGTGCCTACGCCAATTGAACAATGTGTTCCACAAAATGAATGTGACACAATATATGTAGAAGTGCCAATAATACAAACAGATACGATAATACAAACAGAATATCTAACAGACACTATTGTAGAGTTTCAAGAAATCATTATAACAGAATATATTGATTGCGTTACTGGACTTCCATGCAATAGTAGTATGCAAGAGCTGTTAGACAAGTCAAAAAATACTGGCTTACTTTATGATTTTAATGGTAAAATCATAAAAAAAGCAGAAGGAATTTACATACAAAATGGTTTAATAAAATATAAATTATAATGAATATATTTAAAGATAACAACGACTGGAATGAAAAAGCTATAATTGGTTTTGTGGCTTTCTTAATAATGTGTTTAATAATGATTGCTGATTTACTAACTGGTTGGATAGGTAAAGACTTAATTATAAACGAATTTGTTTATGATTCTTTTGTCTGGGTTGTGCTTGGTTGTTTTGGAATTAGTGGAGTAGAAAAGTTTTCTGGAAAGAAATGTGATAAAAGTTGCAACAAATGAAAGAA
>ERZ869936.2644-NODE-2644-length-10281-cov-4.190593_pt1 | contig 10281 bp, 9 predicted proteins | sample MGYA00520876_ERZ869936 | MGnify/ENA primary metagenome ERZ869936 (study PRJEB32218, sample SAMN09650985) | biofilter metagenome | isolation source: enrty point of leading RO module | place: Saudi Arabia: Thuwal, RO plant located on Red Sea | collected 2016-02-17 ... | reverse complement strand
AACTGGAAACCCGCGTCAACCCTGTAGCTCACCGGACGCTTACAATACATTAAGGTTGATGAGCGCGATGGTATCAGACACTTCCGGATTCCGGAAAAAGAACTGGATATTTTTCAGGCTATCCATCCGGTGCGAATGCGGTGGGAGGGCATTCGCGCTGATGACATCTGCGCACAGCTCGTCTCACGGCTACGAGCAATCAATCCCTCAGTAAGTTTTCCGGGTTTTGTACAACACAATCAGAGTTCGGACTGTGTTTTGACATTTTTGAAAAGCTCTGCTCCTGCGCGCAGTAATAGCTTTGATAAATTTGATTTCGTTGAATGGGTCGCCTTAGAGTTGAGCAAGCGTGCAAGCTTCATGTCAGCGCCTACTCTGGCTGTGCTCCTCAATGAGCTGGGCTATCGCACAAATTGGAATCTTGAGTTTAAAGGCACTCGCGGGATTTATCGGCTAATCAGTGGGACCTATCACCGCTTGGAACGTGCAGGTAAATCCGATCGTGCAATATTGGTAGCCGAAGCATTCCGAAAGCCGAATTTTGAGTACGCGTATAAGTGTTAAGTTGTGTGCTAAAAAAGACAAACTGCATGAATGATATGGTCAAAAACGAAAACGAGAGCGAAAAACAAGAGTGGCCACGCGAGGTATGTATCCGCCGGACGCTTGACTCCATTGCTGCCGAACTTGGCGACAATTACAGCGAAGATGATGAAAACGGATTGGTTGCGAGTGCCATCATGGAGTCAATGCACACCGTTGAAATCGAATCTTGGGATGAGATTCCGGAAGGCTTTGAGCTTTTTGATCAGCAGGACAAGGATGACTACGAATTTTATCTGGAATCCAAACGAGATTAAAATCCAAGACCAATTCGACACAAACTATGCCACATTTTTGCACCTACTGCGGCGCCAAAGCCCCAAGCATCTCCAGTCTGACGGCGAACACGTGTTCCCGGCATCCGAACGGCCCACACAAAGGCAGGCATGTCCTTTACGAGGGCGACGAGCAATCGCGCTATGAGTGCAAGTATTGCGGAAACAGCGCTTCCAGCATTTCCAGTCTGACGGCCAACACCTGCTCGCGGCATCCGGCGGGTACGCACAAGGGTAGGCACGAACCAGCCCTGTAACACCGTCGGCGCGACGCCGATTGCGCCGCACCGCACCGCTTCATTTCCCCATCGGTTTCCGGTTTAACGAGGCCACACCAACGCCGCAGGACGCGAGGCGCGTCCGGCAACGCCCGAGGCGGGCGTGTTCCCCCTTCTCAATCCAACCCGCTGGCTTTTTTGGCGCGGTGGAGAACCTGTTGCGCCAGGGCGCGGGCCTTGGCAGCGCCGTTCTCCAGCACCTTGTTGACATGGTCCAGGTTGGCGGCCAGTTCGGCGCGACGGGCACGGGCGGCGGCAAAGAAGTTCCAGTAATGCTCGAAGAGGCCCTTCTTCAAGTCGCCGTAGCCGAGTCCGCCGGCGCGCAGGCGGTCCTCGAAATCGCGGGCGACATCCGCGGGCGCGACGAGCTTCAGCAACTGGACGGCCAGGTTTTTGTCCGCGTCGGGCTTGGGCTCCTGCGGCGAGCGGCTGTCCATGACCAGGCTCATGATTTTCTTCCGCACGGCCTTTTCCTCGCCGAAAATTTCGATGGTGTTGCCGTAGCTCTTGCTCATCTTCTGGCCGTCGGTGCCGGGCACCACTGCGACATCCTCGCGAATCTGCGCCTCTGGGATGACAAAGGTGTTGCCGTACAGCTCGTTGAACTTGATGGCGATGTCGCGCGTCACCTCGATGTGCTGCTTCTGGTCGCGGCCCACGGGCACGAGGTTGGAGTCGTAGATCAAAATGTCGGCGGCCATCAGCACCGGGTAGGCGAACAGGCCGTGGTTGGGCGAAATGCCCTTGGCCAGCTTGTCCTTGTAGCTGTGGCATTTTTCCAAAAGGCTCATCGGCGTGACGGTGGTGAGAATCCACGCCAGCTCGGTCACCTCCGGCACGTCGGACTGCTTGAAGAAGACCGACCGGGCCGGGTCCAGGCCGCACGCCAGAAAATCCAGCGCGACATCGAGCGAGTTGCGCCGGCGCTCGGCGGCGTCGTAGAGCGAGGTCATGGAGTGGTAATTGGCGATGAAGTAGTAGGTCTCGCCCTTTTCCTGAAGCTCGATGGCGGGCTTCATCATTCCGAAATAGTTGCCCAGATGCAGCGCGCCGGAAGGTTGGATGCCGGATAAAATTCGCATGGCGAAGACGTTAACCCAAACCGGCGTCCAGAAAAGCAGGAAGTGGGCGAGCGCTTTTGTGAGATTGTTACTTCGCCTTATTGGAAAATGAAACCGGACTTTTATTTCCCGAGGGCCTTCTTCACCACGTCCTCATATTTGTCGGAAACAAAAGGCCGCTTCATTTCGCCTTGCTCAAGAAGGTCCTTGTAGCCGACGAGGCGGATATTCTTCGCCTGCAAGGCGGCCTTGAAGCTCGGATCGCACAGGACGTCGGTTTCCGCCTGGCGGTGCCTGGCCATGTTTTTTGGCGCGAACGTGTTTAAGTCCGTCATCGCCTGCATCTCCGGGTCGTCCGTCCCGAGATGACACACCATGAGGTAGAGCCCGCCGTTGGTGATCGTGTTCAAGTTCGTCAAGGCCTGGGACAATTTCAGTTCCGGCGTCACGGCATAAACGCTCGGGATTTCCTTTTCGCCGAAATAACGCGAGATGCCGATGCCATATTCCTTGGCGATCTTTTCCATCTCTTCCTGGAATTCGAGCGTCGAAATCGCCGCGCCCATGTGATTGTCAATGTAGGAAATCTTCAGGCCCTTTCGATTTGCGAGGTCTATTTGTGCCCGGAGCTCCTTGGCGACTTCGCTGAGTTTGGGCCGGTTGGAAAACAGCTCTTTGCGTGTGCCGAAGAATTTTCCGAACGGATCGACGAGGCTCGGCACCTGGTCGTAGGGCAACACTGGTCCCCATTTGTATTCCTTCCATTCCGAATTCAGCGCCAGATGAATGCCGACGCTGATTTCGGGATGTTGCTTGAGAATTTCCACCGCTTCATCCAGCCACGGCGTGTTCACAAGGACCGATGCGGAGGAAACCATTCCTTTTTCCGCGGCGCGCTTGAACGCCATGTTTGCGCCGTGACAAAACCCGATGTCATCGCAGCGGATGATCAGTCGCGGGGCGTCCGCTTGCTCCGATGAATCCTGGCTGAAGCCGGTTCCAACGAAGCCGAAAAAGGAGATCAAGGCACAGGCAATGGTGTAATAGCGCATACGGTTCCTGATACAGGCTCATGCGGAAGAAGTCCATGCCGGGCTGTATTCAGATTGGCGCGCTTTAATTAACCGCAAATGTTGCCAAAAAAGGTGATTCACCCGGAGTTTTTTGAACCCGACGATCGGGGTTGGCGGCCAGGTGCTCGCAGATTTTGAACACGGTTTCGTAAGCGTCATGGGCGCCGATGCCGCTGGCAATCTGTTCGGCGGTCAACGCATGGCCTTTCTTTTCTTGCAAATAGGCCAGCACCTTGCCCTGAAGCGCAATCACAGTGCCGGCGGCTTTCTTGCCGGCCTCCACGCCGGGTTGATGATAGGCGTTGATGTTCACCAGACTGGCATACAGGCCGACAGCCCGCTCAAACAGGGCAATCAGGGCTCCAATGGACCTCTCCGAGACTTCTTTAACGCTAATGGTGATTGATTGACGGCCTTTTTCGTAAAGCGCCTCGCGGGTGCCCAGCAAGAACCCTTGCAGATAATCGCCGGAGGTCACCCCCGGTTCAACGGCCAACGCCGCGCCGTCGTGGTCCTTGAGGACTTCGATGAAGGTGACGAAAAAGTTATGCACGCCTTCCCGGAGCTGTTGCACGTAGGCATGCTGGTCGGTGGAGCCTTTATTGCCGTAAACCGACAGCCCTTGATTGACTACCTTGCCGTCGCGATCCAGTTCTTTGCCGAGCGATTCCATGATCAATTGCTGGAGATAGCGGGACAATAATTCCAAACGATCCTTGTAGGGAATGATCACCAGGTCTTTTTCGCCTTTACCGTTACCGCACCAGTGCCACATCAAGGAAAGCAGGGCCGACGGGTTGTTTTTCACTGTTTTTTGGCGCGTCAATTTGTCGCAGGCCCGGGCACCGGCCAGCAGTTCATCCACGTTGATGCCCTGCAAGGCTGCCGGCAACAGGCCCACAGCGGACAACTCGCTGGTGCGTCCGCCAACCCAGTCCCACATGGGAAACCGAGTCAGCCAGTTTTGGGAGACAGCGACTTTGTCCAGCTCGCTTCCTTTTTGCGTGATCGCCACGGCGTGCTGGCTGAACGCGAGGCCGTTTTTCTCGTAAGCGGTTTGGGCCTCCAGCATGCCGTTGCGGGTTTCCTTGGTGCCGCCGGACTTGGAAATGACAATGCAGAGGGTCTGTCCAAGCTGGCCGGAGAGTTGGGCCAGAATGTGGTCCATGCCGTCGGGATCGGTATTGTCGAAAAAATATAACGCCACTTTGTCGCGGGTCGGATGCCCCAGGGCGTGAGCGACAAACTGCGGCCCGAGCGCGGACCCGCCGATGCCGATGAGCAGCACATTTTTGAATGGGCCGGCTGCGCCTTGGATTTTCCCGGCATGCACCTCGGCGGCGAACTGCTTGACGGCTGACAGTGTGGTTTCAATTTCCTGGCGGATTTCGGGCGTGGGCGCCAGTTCGGGCGCGCGCAGCCAGTAATGGCCGACCATCCGCTTCTCGTCGGGGTTGGCGATGGCACCGCCCTCCAGCGCCTCCATTTCGGCAAAGGCGCTTTGCATCGGCGCCGCCATGCGGTTGAAAAAATCATCCGGGAATTGAACGCGGCTGATGTCCAGCGCCATTCCGATGGCGGGAAACTCGGCGTAGTAGGTTTTGAACCGTTCCCAAAGCTGCTGTTTTGTCATAGGCGAGCGGAATTTAGGAAATCCCGCGTGCGGACGGAACAAAAGAATTGAAAAAACCACGGCTGCGGAAAAATCCCCACCCTAATCTTTGCAGAAAATGAAACTCCCCTTCAGTTGTTGGCGAGCCGGGAGAATGCGTGTGGATCCAGAAGCGCCTTCGTTGAATCGCAGCAGTCCGGACGCTCCATGAAATTCAGATTGGTTAGAAATCTCGCGCAGCGTTTGGAGTGCGTGTGCTTGAGCACCGCTTTTCAGTGGCGGTCACGTCGCGACGGCGCGGAAGAAGTGGTGCGGGCAAGTCGGGATGTTTCGATGCCTGGCAACACGCCGCTTCAGAAAGCAAAAAAGCCGCCGGACAGGAATCCAAGCGGCTGTGAACCTTTAATTGTGGGACTGATCAATCAGGCTTTTTTCTTCTTTTCGCCCTTCTTTTCACCTGCAGGCTGTCCCAGGCCGGCCTTTTTCATCTTTTCCTTGTCTTCAGAGCTGATTTTGGCGCGCTCTTCCTTGCAGAGCTTGCCGTCCTTGTTGGCGTCATACTTGGTCTTGATTTCCTTCAACAAGGCTTTTTGTTCAGCGGTCGGCTGTTTCTTTTCGCCTTCCTTTTTCGCTTCGGGAGCGGCTTGGAGGCTAATAGCTCCGGCCAGGAGCAGGCCGGCAGCGAGTGTGAGCAGTTTCTTCATACGAGTGTGTATTGTTTTTTAGGTCGCCGGAATCAGTTTTTGGCCCGGCGGCTGAGGTGTTGGACGCGGTGGTTTTTGGAAAGGTTACAACCGGTTCAAGCCTTGGCGGCCTGAAGAACGGCCGTCACGGCTTGATTTACGGTGATGCCGGCCATGCACCGGAAATCCACCGGGCAATCGCGCAGAAAACAGGGCGCGCATGCGGCCGGAGCCTGAAGCACGTGATGAACCTGTGCCCCATAAACTTGAGGCCCGGTCAGCTCGGGCGAGGTGCTGCCAAAAAGAACCACCGCCGGAACACCCAGGGCGGCGGCCAGGTGCATCGGCCCGCTGTCGTTGGTCAGCAGGGCCGAGCAGTGCTTCAGCGCGGCGCAGAGTTCGCGCAGACTGGTGCGCCCGGCTAGGTTTATCAACGAAAATTCAAGGCCGGCTTTCTCCCGCAGACGCCGCTCGATTTCACCGGTCAATTCCACGTCCCCGCGACCGCCAAACAGCACCCAGGCAGCGCCGGCTTCCTCGTGAATTTTCAGGGCAGCCTCGACAAACCGCTCCAAAGGCCAGCGCTTGGCCGGACCATATTCCGCCCCGGGATTCATGCCGAAAACCGGACTGCTGCCTTTGGTAAAATGAAACCGTTCCCGGACGGCGGCCATGTCCTTGTCCGGAACAGTCAGCATCGGCGGCACCGGCTCGGGGTTGGCTCCGAAGGCGGCTGCAACCAGATGCAGGTATTGGTGCACGTGATGTGCGGAGGCCGGAAAAGTTTCGCGGTTTATTTGATTGGAGGCAATCCGTTGGCGGATTTCCGCAACGGACCGTTTATGCATCCGGATTTCATCAGGACGCGGCGCTATGGCATCAGTCAGGAACAGACTGCGCCAGGGCCGGGCGTAACCGGCGCGGCGCGTCACCTTGCCCAGCCACATTTCCAGCGCCGTGCGGGGGGAGTTGGGAAAAATGAGGCCCTCGTGAAATCTGCCCCAGCGAAGCCGCCGCCCGATTTGCCAGACCGATTCTTTCGGAGAAAAGGCAATGACGTCGTCCACGCAGGGATGCAACCGCCAGAGGTCGGCCAGTTTCTCTGGGGCGAGGATCGTGATGCTGGCATCCGGGCGCGCCTCCTTGAGCCGTTGAACAGCGGGCATGGTCATCACTGCGTCGCCCAGCCAGTTGACGCTGCGAAGCAAAATCTTCTGTGGCGAGGAACTCATGTGCCGGTGCCGGAAATGGCCGGTGCATTCAACGAGGCATCCCTGTTGCGCCATTTGCCCGGCTTCCAACGATTATGAACCCAGAACCAATTGGCCGGGTCTCTCCGGACAGCGGCCTCAAAGGCGCGGTTGACCTCCAGCATGATGTCGGCGATGGGGCGCGGATGCCCGTTGGCGTGCGTGGGAATTTCGTCGCCGACTTCCACGCGCCAGCGCCCCAGCGCCGTCCGGTAGCAAAAGGCGGTGAACAGAGGGCAATGATACCGAAGCGCAAACACCGCCGGAGCGGAACTGGTGGAGCAGTCGCGGCCAAAGAACGGCAGCCTCAATCCCTTGTCGCCGGCATGCTGGTCCGCCAAAAGGCCGAGCAGAATCCCGCCTTGGTTCATTGCGGCTTTGAGCGCGTCGCCGTCACTTCGTCGCTCGAAAAAGAGGCAGCCGGATTTTTCGCGGAGCGATTGCATGAGACGGTTGAGCGAGGGCTGCCGCAGGCCGCGGTAGGTGGTCGCGAAGCGATACTCGGGCGCAAAAATCGCGCAGCGGGCGTGAAGCTCGAAGTTGCCAAAATGCCCGATGGCAAACACCCGGCTGGGAGGCGGCTGGCTTGCGTTTTGTTGACGGAACTTCTCGATGCCCGAAACTTCAAGAATGCCTTTTATTTCCTCATCGGTCATGGCGGCGGTCTTGGCCGCGCAGGCGAAGTTTTCGCCAATGCGCTTGAAATTTTCGGCCGACAAGGCGCGGATTTCCCTCTTGGATTTTTCAGGGAAGGCTTTGCGCAGGTTGCGCCTTGCCGCGCGGCGATGCGGGGCGTCCAACCAATAAAACAGGGCGCCGCCCACGCGCCCCAAATGCGCCACCCAGGCTAGCGGCAGCGTTTGGATGACCGCGATCAGCGTCCGTGCAAAGATATAAAGCAGGCCGTCCATTCTCTTTTCACCGGAAGCAGATTTTGCGCACGCAATCCTTGAAGTCATCGGCGCCGCTGATGATTTTGATTTCCACGCGCATGAAATAAATGGGCAGGTCGCGGCGGTCGAGATTGGGCAAGCGCACGGCATCCTTCTGCGTGGTCAGAATTAATTGGGCCTGGCGTTTTTTGGCGCGGTTGATGGCGTTGAGGATTTCCTGCTGCGAAAACCGGTGATGATCGGCAAACCGCTTGGAGTATACCAGGTCGCCGCCGAGCCGGATCAGGCTGTTCTCGAAGCTCTCCGGCTGTGCGATGCCGCTGAGGGAGGCGATTTTCTTGCCTTTCAGAAAATCCAATTCCTGCCGTTCACCGGTGAATACATCCTCGAAATAAAGCGGCTGGTGAATGCATTCAATAATTGGTGCGGACGGATTATTTGCGGTGATGCGCTGGCGCAACGGGGTCGTGTTGCCGTCGCTTTTGGTGATGAAGATGGTGGTGGCGCGCGCCAGGTGCGAAGGCGGCTCTCGCAAGGTGCCGCGAGGCAACAGGTGCTCGTTTCCGAACGGCTGCTGGCGATCCACCAGCACGACGTCGTGGCGGCGTCCGCGCAGCTTCCAGTATTGAAACCCGTCGTCCAGCAGCAGCGTGTCGCAGCCGAATTTTTCAATGGCATAGCGGCCACTTTTGACGCGGTCGGGGTCCACCAGCACGATGACGTCCTTGAGGTTGGAGGCGAGCATGTAGGGCTCGTCGCCGGCGGTTTCGGAGTCGAGCAGGAGATTTTTGCCGTCAGACACCACGCGCGGCGGCGTGCTCTCGGAGCGCAGAAGCATGCGATCGAGCAGGCGCTTGGACAACGGCGGCGGCTTGGAGCGGTAGCCTCGCGAGAGAATGGCCACGTTGCGCCCCTGATCCTTGAGGGCGCGGGCGAACTTTTCCACCACGGGCGTCTTGCCGGTGCCGCCGACGGTCAAGTTGCCGATGGCAATGACCTGGACGCCAAGCGTGGAGTCGCGGAAAATCCGCACGTCATAAAGGAACCGGCGGAGTTTGATCGCGACCGCGAAGACTTTTGATAGCCCGAACAAGGTTCCCCGCAATGCCGAGGCGCGCTTGCCCTTGCGCTCGCCCAAAATCACCTCGAGAACAAACGTCTCGGTGGCTTCAGTCCAGGCTCGCAGTTTATCGCGCATTGATTTGAGCGCGCAGTTTGCCAACACCTCGCCAGTGGGGCAAGGGCGACGGCAGTCTTTCGGCTTGCTGATTTGGAAGGATTGCCTTAGCAATCGCGCAATTCTTATGGCATCCGCATTTCCAAAAATTTCAAAAATCCAATTCGAAGGCCCTGAATCCAAAAACCCGCTCGCCTTCAAGCATTACAACCCCGCTGAAGTGATCGAGGGCAAGACCATGGCCGACCATCTGCGCTTCTCGGTGGTGTACTGGCACACGTTTCGCGGACGCGGCGCCGATCCATTTGGCCCCGGCACGGCCATTCGCCCTTGGGACGATGGCACCGAGTCGGTGAAGAACGCGCAGAACCGCGTCCTGGCCGCCTTTGAATTCATTGAAAAACTCGGCGCTCCATTTTACGCCTTTCACGACCGCGACGTCGCTCCCGAGGGGAAGAACCTCCGCGAGTCCAACAAGAACCTCGACGCCGTGGCCAAGGTGCTCAAGGCCGAGCAGAAGCGCACCGGCATCAAATTGCTCTGGGGCACGGCCAACCTGTTCTCCAATCCCCGCTACATGCACGGCGCGTCCACCAGTTGCAACGCCGACGTGTTTGCCTACGCGGCTGCGCAGGTCAAGAAGGCGCTGGAAGTGACCCATGAACTGGGCGGTGAAGGCTACGTCTTCTGGGGCGGACGCGAGGGCTACGCCACCCTGCTCAACACCGACATGAAGCGCGAGCTGGAGCATTTGGCGAAGTTCCTGCACATGGCGGTGGACTACAAAAAGAAGATCGGCTTCAAAGGGCAGTTCTACATTGAGCCCAAACCCAAGGAGCCCACCAAGCACCAATACGATTCGGACGCGGCCGCGTGTTTGAATTTCCTGCGGGAATACGACCTCATTGACCATCTCAAGCTCAATTTGGAAACCAACCACGCCACCCTCGCGGGCCACACCATGCAGCACGAACTGGAAGTCGCGGGCGCGGCGGGCGCGCTCGGTTCCATTGACGCCAACACCGGCGACCTGCTGCTGGGCTGGGACACCGACCAGTTCCCGACCGACATTTACCTGACGACCCAGTGCATGCTGTCGGTGCTCAAGTATGGCGGATTTACCACCGGCGGCGTGAATTTCGACGCCAAGGTGCGCCGCGAAAGTTTTGAGCCCGTGGATCTTTTCCACGCTCACATCGGCGGCATGGACGCCTTTGCGCGCGGGCTGAAGATTGCCGCCGCCATCCGCAAGGACGGGCGCCTGGCGGAATTTGTGAAGAACCGCTACCGCTCCTGGGACAGCGGCATCGGCGCAAAAATTGAAAAGGGCAAGGTGAGTTTAGCGGACCTGGAAGCCTACACGCTCAAGAACGGCG
>ERZ869936.2643-NODE-2643-length-10285-cov-4.154643_pt1 | contig 10285 bp, 10 predicted proteins | sample MGYA00520876_ERZ869936 | MGnify/ENA primary metagenome ERZ869936 (study PRJEB32218, sample SAMN09650985) | biofilter metagenome | isolation source: enrty point of leading RO module | place: Saudi Arabia: Thuwal, RO plant located on Red Sea | collected 2016-02-17 ... | reverse complement strand
GGCGCCCTCTCCCTGCGGGAGAGGGCCGGGGTGAGCGAGACGCGCTTGAGTCTCCAGCCCATCCTTTGCCGCGTTGGTTCGCTCAATCCGTCTCACACCTCCGGCAAGGCAATAAAATGAGGCCCCTAGAACGGCACGGTCTGAGGTTTTCGCCGCCCAATGGGGATAATTCGCCGCAAGCAACAGACCAGCAGCCCCTTATGACTAAATGAAAAATTTTGAACACTTTTGAGGCCGCTCCCGTCTGTATTTCCGTTCGGGCCGCTTTGCCCCAACGCCGGGGCCAAGGAAAAACTGGGCATCCTCAATACGCAACAGGGCCGGACCAACCAAACACCAACAACAAAGCAAACACGTAGGCCTGACAGCAACGAAACCACACCCACACCTCCGCCGGAACCGCCCGCCGCGCCCAAACCCAAACGCGCCGCAGGCGCCCTCAACAAGGCCCAGGCCGAAGCCCTCAACCGCGCCGATGAAATCGTCCAGGTCGCCCGCAAGCCGGAGTATCTCCCCCTGCTGATGGCGCGCGACCTGCCCGAGTCCTACTTCACCGACCTGGAGGACGACATCAACATCTGCCGCAACGTCAGCGCCGACGCCGTGCAGAACACCACCGAGCGCCGCACCGCCACCGCCGCCGAGCGGGCCGCCGAACGCGCCCTGATCATCGCCTTGCAGGAGGTGCAGGCCGCCGCCCGCCAGAAGCACTACCGGGCCAACCCCGCCGTGTTGCGCGACTACTTCGTCGGCGAGCGCCTCGACAAAAGCCGCGCCCTGCTCGAGCAATACGCCCGGGCCATCCTCGAGAAGCTCGCCACCGACACCCTGCCGGGCATCACCCCCGCCAAGGTGACAACCCTGGGCAACCTGCTCGACGCCTACGACCGTTCCAACACCACCCAGGGCAGCGCCCAGTCCGCCGCCACCGGCGCGCGCCGCACCCGCGACGACATGCTCCGGAGCATCAACGACCGCCGCATGGTCATCCAGTTCGCCGCCGACGCCCAATGGCCCCACAGCCACCCGGCCAACGCCGCCATCCGGCGCGAATTCAAGCTGCCCGTCAAACAACCCTTCGCCGGCTAGCTGACCGGAGGGCCAGCCGGAGGGACGAGCTCCGGCGAGCCCCACAACAACGAGTTCTACGAATCCACTCAAACCGGAGGGGCGAGCTCCCGCGAGCCCCAAACCTTTTGACATTTCCATGCGGGCTCAATACGAGCTGACTCGCCGATTCAGCCCGGAATTTTCAATTCGGCCATTCCTCGTTCACAGCCAGACAAGAACCCTGTCACAATTAATGAAATGGACGCACGAACCTGACCCTCATGTTCGCCGTTTGTGCTCGGAAGGAACGCGGCCACGGTTGCCATGGGCAATGCGGTTGCCCGCGTTCATAAAGGACCCGAACCCGGTGATTCCCATTCTCGAGGCGCTGAAGGATGATCCGGATTTGTATGTTCGGCGCAGCGTGGCCAACCACTTGGGTGACATTGCCAAGGATCATCCCGGGCTTGTTTTCGAGTTGTGCGAGTCGTGGCTTGAAGGCGCCTCCGCTGAACGGAAATGGCTTATTCGCCATGCCCTGCGGCACCCGGCTAAAAAGGGGGTCAGCGCAGCGCTGCAACTGCGAAAACTTGCCAGATAAGAATCGTCACCTCTTTTGACGGGTAATTTTAAGTCTTATTGGGTAAGTGATTTTAACCAGCAAATCGCCGCGTCCACCTCGCGGCTTGGGCAAACCCAGGCCTGGAACACGAATGATTTCCCCGCGCCCAACGCCTCGCGGAATGGCGACACGGAGCACGTTGCCATCAGGCCCGGGCAGAGTTTCCGTCCCTCCTTGTGAAGCCCGAGCCGGGCTGATGCGCAAATCGCACTTCAAATCCGAGCCCCGCGCCGTGAATCGGAACCCGGGGCGCATGCGGAGCCGGATGAAGACAAATCCCCCGACAAAAAAACCTGTGCGCTGGAGCCGAAGCCGTGTCCCAGGCGCGGTGTCCGGAGGCATGTTTACTGAATATATTTCCCGCCCTTCGGGGTTTGCGGGATCATCCACCTGAACCTCGAAAGTGGCACCGCGAAAGAATTCTTCCATGTGCAGAAGCACATCCTGGGAAATATTTTTTTCAATGTTTGAAGTGCGGGACCGCCGTTCTTTTTCAATGGCATCAAGTTCGTTGTCGTAGAGCTCGCGCCGCTTGGGGTCGCTGAGTATTTCATGCGCCAGATTCAAGGCTTGAGTGCGGGCATGGGCGTCCTGAGAATGAGGATTCAGATCAGGATGAAGCTGCTTGGCCAGAAGCCGGTAAGCCGCCCGGATTTGCTCCGGGGAACACTGGCGATCCAGGCCCAGGGTTGCGTAATGGTTGGCGGATGCGGTTTGCAATGCCGGAGATTATCCAGTCAAAAGCCGGGTTGTCATCTGCTACTTGCCGCAGTCAGCTTTCCAAGGGCAATCCGATTTGTTTGGCCTGCGAGGCGGCATCCCGGACACCCCATCGCCGGTGAATTTTCGCGTCTTTCACCTCGAACCACTCCATGGCAACCAGTTCGTAGGATTTGCCGGTGGGCGCATGGCCGCGAAACGCCGCGCGAAAAGTGCCACGCTCGATGTAACGCACCGCAACGCAGTCGCCCTCGGCGATCACTTCCTCAATCGTAAGCTCGATGGCAAAGGACTCGTGCAACTGCTTCCAGATGCCGAGAATGGTGCCCATGCCGCCGGTGGCCAAAACACCCTGGATCACGGCGTCTGGCGCGAAAAGAGCTTCCAATGCGGCGAGATCGCCCCGGTTGAAGGCTTCGACATAGTTTTTCACAACCGCTTTGTTGGCATCGCGCGAACTGGCCACGGCCGGCAATCCATCCTTGATTTCCGAATCACTTAAAACTTCCGCGTCCTTGATCAGGCGGCAAAACTCCTTTTTGCTCACGTGGTGGTGAACGCCCTCCTTGGTAAAGAGGTCTTTCATGGCCTTGTATTTCACCTCCAACCGCTCCAAGTGAACAATGCGGATGAATTCGTCGCCCTTTTTCCAGACTTGGCCTTGCTGCAATTTCATGAGGTTTCACCTTAGCGGATGCGCGCCAATCCGCGAGGGCATATTTTACAAAAAGCCATGGCGGCGACGCGGAAATGCCAAACAGGTTTTTTGGCGCACCTTCGGCTTTTGCTTTTCAAAAAATCCGTTATGGTTGGCCCATGAAAATTCAACTTGGTCTGGTGATGGTCATTGGCGCGCTGCTGGCCGGCTGCGACACCAAGGAAGAGGCAAAGCCCGGCTCCAATCCACTGAATGCACCCACCGACTATCTGGGCGCGATGGAGAAGGCCCACAAATCGGCGATCAAGACGGTGGACACCGCCTCGCTCAACAGCGCCATTGCCATGTTCGAGGCCCAGGAGGGGCGTTATCCCAAGGATTTGAACGAACTGGTGACTTCCCAAATCATGCCCGCCCTGCCCAAGCTGCCACCAGGAATGAAATTTGAATACGACGCCTCCGCGGGCAAGGTGAAGGTCGTCAAGCAATAGCCGCCGGGCTCCGGCAGATTTTTCGCTCGCCAAACGGTGTTTTCGGGGGCAAACACTGCTCCCTTATTTTTTCCTTCGATGAACGAACAGATTGTCATTCTTGATTTCGGGTCCCAGTACACGCAGGTCATCGCGCGCCGCATTCGCGAGTGCAATGTCTATTCCACCATCCTGCGCTACGACACTCCGGCGTCGGAAATCGCCGCGCTCAAACCCAGCGGTTTGATCCTCTCCGGCGGCCCGTCCAGCGTGTACGCCCCCAAGGCACCGCTGCCCGACAAGGGTATTTTCAAGCTGGGCATCCCGGTGCTTGGCATCTGCTACGGCGTGCAACTCCTTGGCCAGTTTCTCGGCGGCAAGGTGGAGCCGGGCGCCAAGCGCGAATACGGCAAGGGCATTCTCACCGTCAAGGATGAGGGGTGCCCGCTATTCAAGAATTTGCCTGCCGCCTTGCAGGTGTGGAATTCCCACGGCGACAAGCTCACGCGCCTGCCCAAGAACTTCAAGCCGGTCGCGGTCACGGAAAACTCCGACTACGCGGCCATTGAAAACCGCCAGAAGCATTTCTACGGGTTGCAGTTCCATCCCGAGGTCGTCCACACCCCGCGCGGCAAGGAAATTTTGGCCAACTTTGTCCACGGCATCTGCGGGTGCGGGCGCAACTGGACGATGCAGAATTACGTCGAGCAGGCCGTCCGCGAAATCCGGGCGCAGGTCGGCAAGGAGCGCGTCATTCTTGGCCTGAGCGGCGGCGTGGATTCCAGCGTCGCGGCGGCGCTGATTCACGAGGCCATCGGCGACCAACTCACCTGCATTTTTGTCAACAACGGACTCCTTCGCGCCAACGAGGCCGAGGTGGTGCAGAAAGTCTTCGGTCGCCACTTCCACATGAAGCTCCAGTACGAGGACGCCACCAGTATTTTTCTGAAACAGCTCAAGGGCGTGACCGATCCGGAGCGCAAGCGCAAGATCATCGGCAAGGCCTTCATCGAGGTGTTTCAGGCGGCCACCAAACGCGCCGGCAAGGCCAAGTTCCTGGCGCAAGGCACACTTTATCCCGACGTGATCGAATCGGTGCCCATCGCAGGCAATCCGGCGGCCATGATCAAGAGCCACCACAACGTCGGCGGGCTTCCCAAGAAAATGAAGTTCCAGCTCGTTGAGCCGCTCAAGTGCCTCTTCAAGGACGAGGTCCGGCAGTTGGGGCTGGAACTGGGCCTGCCCAAGGAAATTGTGTTTCGCCAACCGTTTCCCGGCCCGGGATTGGCGGTGCGCATCCTGGGCGAAGTCACCAAAAGCCGCTTGGACATTCTTCGCAACGCCGACGCCATCGTTGTCGAGGAAATGAAAAACACCGATTGGTATTACAAAATCTGGCAGAGCTTCGCGGTGCTGCTGCCGGTGCGCAGCGTGGGGGTGATGGGCGACGAGCGGACCTATGATTACACCATCGCCGTGCGCGCCGTCGAATCGCAGGACGGCATGACCGCCGACTGGGTCAAACTGCCCTACGATCTGCTGGAACGCCTTTCCAACCGCATCATCAACGAAGTCAAAGGCGTCAACCGCGTTTGTCTGGACATTTCCAGCAAACCGCCGGCCACCATCGAGTGGGAATAAACGCTGTCACACCGCGACATACGCGGTGGCACGCTTTATTTCCTTTTCAGGTCGGTCGGCTTTTTGCCGTTGCCACGAGGATCCCCTACCCCACCGCCTGCGGTGCGGGCTGGCGCATTTTTCTCCGAGGCATTTTTCGCAGGCAGCCACTTGGCCAGTTCCGAACGGATTTTCCGGGTGTCCGTCGAACCGGCAAGGTTGGTCCATTCGTAAGGATCCTTTGAATGGTCATACAACTCCTCGCTGCCGTCGGCGTAGCGGATGTAGCGCCATTGCTCGGTGCGAACCGCGTGGTTTTGAAATCCGAAGGTAGTGACAGCCGGGGTGTTCCACGACGCTTTTGGATTGGCCAGCAGCGGCTTGATGTTTTCGCCTTCGACATGCGCCGGGACCGGAATGCCCGCCAGCGCGCAGAGCGTGGGATAAACACTCATCAGATCCACCGTGCGTTCGCAAATGCCGCCCGGTTTGGTCACGCCCGGCACCACCCAGATCAGCGGCATCCGCGTTGCCTCCTCCCACAGCGCGAATTTGCGCCAGTGGCTTTTCTCGCCCAGATGCCAGCCGTGATCGCTCCAGAGAACAACAATCGTGTTGTCGCGATGCGGGCTTTTCTCCAAGGCGTCCAGCAGGCGGCCGATGTTCATGTCCGTATAGGCGATGCTCGCCAGATAGGACTGAATGGCGGCCTTCCAGCGGTCCGATTCGATGATTTTCTGATGATCGTTCAATTTGACCATGCGCTTTGCGGCAGGGGGAAGGTCATCGAGGTCGTTTTCCTTGAACGGGGGCAGGTTTATTGTCTCCAAGGGAAACAGGTCGTAATATTTGCGCGGAACGACCCACGGCAGATGAGGCCTGAACAGTCCGCATGCGATGAAAAAGGGCCGGTCGCGCTTGGCCTCAAGCTGCTTGATGCAGTAGTTCACCACATGCCAGTCGGCCAGATCCTTGTCCTGGATATCATGCGTCACCGGCGTATGGAACCCCTCGGCACGAGTGATGCCCTTGGCCGCGGGATCGCCCTCGTCCGGATCACGCTTCTCGAAATATTCGTCGAACTCGCCCGGATAATACGTGTTGCTGTGGTAAATCTTCCCCGCGCCAGCCACGAAATACCCCGCGTTTTTGAAGGGCACCGTCAGTCCGCGCCCCTCGGGAATGAAGCTGCGCCAGTCGGGCGCGTTCTGATAACAGCCGCTGGTTCCGGGACGGATCCCGCTCATCAGCGCCGCCCGGGACGGATTGCACAGTGGCGCCGCGCAATAGGCGCGCGTGAAGGAGACGCCCATTTTGGAGAGCCGGTCAATGTTCGGCGTTTTGGCCTGCGGATTGCGCCCGGTGTAGCCGACCCAGTGATTCAGATCATCCACGGCAATGAACAGCACGTTGGGTTTGGGTTCCTTGGCGTCGGCCTGGAGTGCAACCGCCGAGCACGCGGCAAGCAGCAGGAGAAAAAAACTTCGTGTCATGCCGCCAGAGACGAACCAGCGCCCGAAGCGGTTACGTTGCAGCAAAATGAACTGCCAGACTTTTGAAAGCTCATATCAGAGCGTAGGAACTCGCCCCTTCCCCTCTCCGGCCAATGCGATGTTGAACGCTATGCCTCGTTGGTTTTTTTGTGTTTTGCGCCGAGAGACTTCCGGTAGGTATCATCGGCCATCAACTGGAGAAAGTAAGAGATTCGGGAATTGGGAGGTTCAAACGTCCATTGCTTTTTCACAGGTTTTATTCCGTAAATCTCTACATCCTTTGCTGGTAATGGAGGAATGTCGAAAACGTATGTAGGTTCTCCAAATTCCCGGATGAAATCGCCTTCATTCCCAAGGTTCGCAATCCTCTTCCAAGCTTCATCGTAGTCTGACTCAGTGGGTTCTTCGAAGAAGGTATGACGCAGGGATTTAGGGGGATTACCGCCACAGGCTATGCAGTAGTAGATTTGTAGCTTCCCCTGTCCAAGCGAGTGGAGGATGTGGAATTCGTTCATCTTCAGGTTGAATTCCATATAATCCTGAAAATCTTCAACGATGGATTCCATCACCTTGCATTCGCACTGGCGATCTCCGCAATCCGGCCCCCCATGCTCACCACAGAAGGGACAGTAGTTTATAGTAAGTCGGGAATCATCTTCCGATCCGTCGCCGAGCAGATAAATGCCGTCGCGCTCAAGTATCGGCATATCGGGATCCATAGCCCATTTGCTGAGATGCCCACATGTGCAGGGCGCTTTCATTTCTCGGCATTAAAGTTATTTTGAACACCGAAGGAGGCTGTTTTGCAGCCGGATTCGGGTTTCATTTGGCCAAAACGTAGTTTGCGCCTCCGTTGGTTTCCAGTCCAAATCATTTCGCCGGAGGTTTCCGATTCGCAAACACCGTTTCCAAAAGCATTGACTCAGCCGGGATTCTGGCGCATTTGCTACCGCATGGCTCAATATTCCAGAGACTACAATCGCGGAGGACTTCCCATGAGCGGACAAACCCTGGCCCGGCTCATTGGCGTGGCCATTCTGCTTTTCGCGGTGATCATCGTCGCCTCGACCGGCACCTACACGGTGGAGCCGGGCTTTCGCGGCGTGCAGGTGACGCTGGGTAAGGTGTCGCCCGCCTTCAAGCCCGAGGGCTTCGGCATGAAGGCGCCCATGATCACGCACATCCACCCCATTTCGGTCCGGCAGCAGACGCGGGTGATGAAGTCCGAATGCTATTCGTCGGACCTCCAGCAGGTGACGGTGGAACTGGCGGTGCTTTACCGCATTCCCGAGGCGTCGGTGGTGAAAATCTTTCAGGAATACGCCGGCGACCCCTTTGAAACGCTCATCGCCCCGCGCGTCAACGAGGCCCTCAAGGAAGTGTGCGCGTTGCAAAGCGCCGAGATGATCGTCAAAAAGCGCGAGGAAATTAAAAGCAAGGCCCTGGCCGCCGCGCGCCTGAAAATCGGGCCAATCCTCACCGTGGAGGACATGGTCATCCAGAACATCCAGCTCTCGCGGGAGCTGGAGGCCGCCATCGAGGCGAAAATGGTGCAGGAGCAGGAGGCCGCCAAGTCCCGGTTCATTCAGCAGAAGGCCCAGATTGAGGCCGAAACCTTTGTCATCAAGGCCAAGGGCGAGGCCGAGGCCATTGCGATTCGCGGCGAGGCGCTCAAGCAGAACCCGGTGTTCATCGAGTTGCAGATTGTAGAGAAATGGGACGGCAAGACGCCTCTGGTGGTGGGCGGCGCCGCCGAGGGTTCACCGGTGAACATGTTGCTGCCGATGGGCGATCTACAAAAAGCCCGCAGCGAAACACCCAAGGCCGCCAAATGAATCCCCGGATGCGCGGTCTCATCAGGCTGGGCATTCTGCTGGCGGTGTTTGCCGTCCTGTGCCTGATTTTTCCCGGCGCGCTGCGATTTGCGCAGATGGCCGCGCGGGAACTGCGCTACCTTTGGTGGGTCATTTTGCTGCTGGCGCTGGGCATCTGGCTGGTCTGGGGCGTGGGACGAAAACCCCGCGAATAAGGTCGCCCCCCACAGGCACTTTCATCGCAATGTCTCGTGTCCCGGTCCTGAGTTGCCAAGTTTTCGCAGGCAATCGGCCTTGCTGACTTGGGAGCCTTCGTTTAGTGTCTAGCGCTAATTTATGGCAAAAGTCCTGCTCATCGACGACGAGGTCACGATGGTTCAGATGGTCACCGAGTTGCTCCGCGAAGAGGGTCACGACGTGGTTCCCTACAGCAATTATGCCGCCGCGCTTGAAGCCTTGGAAAGCCATCAGCCTGAACTGGTCATTACCGACCTGTACCTGGACAAGACCCGCGCTCACGGCTTGGAGATCCTCCAAAAAGCCCGCGCGTTAAATCCCCCGGCGGTGGTCATCGTCATCACCGGCTATGCCTCGATCGAATCGGCTGTGGACGCCATGAAAAAGGGCGCCTTCAACTACCTGGAGAAGCCGTTCAAGGTGGATGAGTTCAAGCTTTGCGTGCAGCGGGCGCTTTCCTACAACGAGGCGGTTTCCGAGAACGTGTATCTGCGCAAGCAACTGAAGAAAAAATATCAGTTCAGCCAGATCATCGGCAGCTCGCCAAAGATGCAGGAGGTTTTCCAGATGATTGAGCGGGTGGCCGACACAGACAGCACCATTTTGATCCTGGGCGAGAGCGGCACCGGCAAGGAACTGGTCGCCAAGGCGCTACATTTCAACAGCCGCCGCCAGTTTGCGCCGTTCATACCCATCAATTGCAGCGCGCTGCCTGAAAACCTGCTCGAATCGGAGCTGTTCGGCCACCGCAAGGGGGCCTTCACCGGCGCGGTGAACGACAAGAAGGGGCTGTTCCAGGAGGCAGACGGGGGGACGATTTTTCTGGATGAAATCGGCACCATGCCGCCCCTGCTCCAAAGCCGGCTGCTCCGCGTCCTCCAGGAAAAAGAGGTGCGCCGCGTCGGGGACAATGTGCCCATCTACGTCAACGTGCGCGTGCTGGCCGCCACCAACGAACCGCTGGAAAAGAAGGTCAAGGAGGGCTCGTTCCGCGAGGATCTCTACTACCGGCTGAATGTCATTCCCATCAACCTGCCCCCGCTTCGCGACCGCCGCGAGGACATTCCCCTGCTGGTGATGCATTTCCTGAAAAATAAAATCAGCGCCCGCACCGGAAAACCATTCCAGATCACCAAGCAGGCCCTCCAAGCGCTCAGCGCTCATAACTGGCCGGGCAATGTCCGGGAACTGGAGAACGCTCTGGAGCGCGCCTGCGCCCTGTGCGAGGCGGGCGTCATCCGGGTGACCGACCTTCCGCCAATCCTCCACCAACACGCGCCAAAGGACGGGTCCGAATCATTGGCCCCATTGCCGGAAGCATCGCAAACGGAACAATCCGGCACGCCGCCAGAACCGTCATCCGAGCGCGGCGAGGCTCCCCTGCCAACCGGAAGCAACGAGCCGTTGCGTTCGCTCAAGGAATATCTCCGGCAGCAGGAGGTCAATTACATCAATCGGATTCTGGCGCAGACCGGCGGCGACAAGGAGCAGGCCGCCGAGATGATGGGAGTGAGTCTGGCGACCCTCTACCGCAAGCTTGCCGAAGAGGAAAATGAAGTTTGACTGCGGTCCGGTCTCGACTCAAAGACCTCGCCGCCTTT
>ERZ869936.2642-NODE-2642-length-10285-cov-8.715249_pt1 | contig 10285 bp, 14 predicted proteins | sample MGYA00520876_ERZ869936 | MGnify/ENA primary metagenome ERZ869936 (study PRJEB32218, sample SAMN09650985) | biofilter metagenome | isolation source: enrty point of leading RO module | place: Saudi Arabia: Thuwal, RO plant located on Red Sea | collected 2016-02-17 ... | reverse complement strand
ACCAAAGTTCTTGAATCAGGCATAGAACCGTCACGTGCTTCATTTAGACCCGTTACGTCACGAATCATCTGCAAATAATAGTTATATGTCTGAATAAGCGTTTGTAGCTTTTGGCCGCCAGCACCAGTTTGCAACGGCTGAATCGGCACTTTGCCTGGATTCATATCGCCTTCGCTAGTAAATGAGCGCCCAATAACAGAACCCGTTTGGAAGAACATATTAAGTGCTTCTTGCGGATTGTAGTTTGTACCGTTACCTAAATCAATTTCAGCAAGACCATCAGCATCCATATAAACACCATCAGGCATCATCTTGCTTAGTACTTGCTGCATTTTAAGGTGGGTAATTTGAATCATATCTGCAAAACCGGTACAACGGCTTACGATAGATTCAATTCTACCTTTATACATACGTGGCGCAACAATGCTGTAGTTCATTTTAACTTTAGCATAGTCGCTTTTAGGACGCATCATGTTTTTAGCCATATCCCACTTAAGAAGAATATCTGTACCTACAATAAGTACACCTTCATATAATACCTCAAGCGAACGGGCCATTTTGCCGTACTGACCTTCCATAGCCTCAACCGGTGGATCAAATTGATCGTCTCTTACAATAATTTTAGAAGCACCTGTTGCTGTTTCTTTTACTTTATATACTTCGTTCATGTAAGTTTTATAGTTGAAGTATAATACTTGAACTACATTGTTATCACGTACGTCGTAATTTGAAAGCGTTTGATCATAACCAGCGCTGTAATTTTTTGTACCCTGCTTTTGAATTTGCTCTAATTGCTCTTCGTCTAAATTAGGAAACTCTTTTTTAAGCTCGTTAATAGGTAAAAACTTAACTTCACCTACATAATAAATGTCGTCAAAATAAGGCGACTCGCTGTATGAGTGAACCAAATAAGCTGGGTCTACGTATTCTACTTTAATGCCTTCTGATTGGTTAAAGCTGTTTTTAACCGCGGCGATACCTAATGTAGTAAGATCGTAGTATAGTCTTTTCTTAGTTAGATCGTAGTGGTTACCGTCAAGTAAAGTGTTAATTGCTGTTTCTTCTGCAATCTCAACGCCTTGCTTATAGCTAAGCTGCATGTGCAACTCAAGTTCTTCTTTTGAATCAGGTAATGTTTCGGGATTGTTTTCAAACAAGTTCATTCCGAAAGCTTCCTGCGCAAATTCGTTAAGCTGCTTAGTCTGCAGGTCACGAATAATAGATTCCATGTATTTAGTACGCTTACTAATACCATATGGATCTTGCGAATATGCTTTAAGATCAAACGATCTGTCTGCAATACCGTTAACTACAATATCTACAAACTTAGATAGAATAGGTACCGGCTTCCAATCAAGATTCAAATACGACAAGTCACCATTTACAGATAGCTCATCTTTATATTTTTGAACGCTCTGTTCACCACGTGCATACAATCGTAAGTTATGGAATGTATTTTGGTTGCTTCTAAAGCGCGTTGTTCCCGCATTGCTAGAGAACCATTCGTTCTGAATAGCTCTAGCTACCTGAAGCCCGTAGTCGTAAGACATTTTTTCAGCATCGCTTGCGATCTGACTTGGGAAAGCGCTATTTGAAACCGACTTAGCCATAGATTATTTTATTATTTCTGAATTAAACCCGTCTTGGCGGAATTTTGAAATCCTGAGATTTAACTTTGTTCTTTCTAATTTACCTACAGGTCTGTATAATTCTTTGTTACATGCCATGATTGCCAAACCTGAACTAATCGCAGCATCGTACTTAGTACGTTTATTTATGTCAAACTTAGACCAATCGTTAAGTGTCTCGTTAAAGTACATGTTACCGTATTGGGCTTCTGCTGTTAAACCGACGTACTTATCTATGTACATTTCTATTGCAGCAGCGTGAGCTTGTTTCATATCTTCACTAGAGTTTGGTATACCGCCTATTTCTTTTTCAGTTACAGAAAGCTTGTTCCACAATCTGTCGGGGCGGTTCATCGAATAACCTCTATAGCCTCTTCTTTTAAAATGATAAAGCAATCTAGGTTTGTTATTCTCTGCCAATATAGGCATACCATAAAACACACAAGCCATCAGAACATCTTCAAAGAATATTTCTGCGGTTTGTGGTCTAGCTATATACTCGAGGAAGAATGTACTTGGCGGTGCATCTTCCATAGTGAACTTAGTGAGTCCGTGTAGAGCCCCTTTCGAACCCTTTCCATCAGTGGTTCCTGAGATGTCGTAACTATCGCAGCCAAATGCGCCGATGTGTTCATTACCCGGGTATCTAACACCATTTTTTACTATTTGCCTGTTCTGTAGATTTGCACTGGGTATCCATGAAACCTTAAATCTACCCTGAGGCGTTGGCATAAACACAACTTTTGTGTCTTTTACACCATTAACCCACTGAAAGTTACCAGTGGTTATAACATTAGTATTACGCAGATCTTCATTATAATCAATCTGTTCGTAGATTTTAGCGAGATTAAACAAGCTATTTTTTGTTTCATCTCTAAATGCGTGTTCTTCTGTACGCGGAAACTGGCGATAATATTCATTTAAAGCATCCTGGTCTTGTTTAAGACCTTCAACTTCATTATCCCAGTAATCTATAACTCCTTGTTCAATAGGGTCACCAAACGGGTCCAGAACTTCTGTATCAGGATTATTAAATACGGGCTGCCCGTACTCATCAATAAATCCTTCGTAGTTCCACTCCATCGGGATAAATAACGAGTATAATCCTGACTTTGTTTGTCCATTTGAATTTCGTTTAGTTACATCAGAATCGTAGTATAACTTTTTAAAGTTTTCACCACCTTTATCTAATGCGTTTGACGTTGAACCCATCATACATTTACCGATGATTCTAGCACCAAGTCGTAATGTAGTTTTAGTTACACGCCAGTTATTCAAAATATTATCGGGCTTTTCCCACTTACCGCTCTCATCATGCACAAGCAACTTAAGCTTTTCACCATCATAAGAGTTATCACCTGTGTTTTTCCAGTCAATTGTTGTATCAAGACCTTCAAGCTGTATTTGATTTTCTTGCGACTGTATTGATTTACGGGTTAGCTTAGAAGCAGGAACCCTATACGCCAATTCAGTTTTCGGTCTATCCATACCATCTTGAATAGGTTTGAAGAAAAACGGGTAGTTGACTGATATGGGTACAACTTTGTCGGTAAACATTTTCTTGGCATCGGCACCGGTTTTCGATAAGATACCGAATCTGGCATCACTTGAGATTGTTGCCATGTTGACAGTCTCTCCTGAGGCCATGAACGAGAATCCACTCCGTCTATTCTTGAGGTAGCACATTCCGTAACTTCGTGAATCAGCTTTACATGCTTCCCAGAATATAAAGAAGAGTCTATTGGCTTCCCTGTAATCTGGATGCCCGACATCAATCTTACTCCACTGCAAGTACATGTAATGAGTCCCAGTAATATAAGTAGGGATCCCCTTGTTATAAAACCAATAGCCGCCATCGCGCCTGTTGAATTCTTCATCTATATAACCCTCCCAGTTACTTTTAAACTCGTCCGGATAGGCTTGCCAATCAAATATACTCTTGATACTTTTAAGCTCCTTAGGATACTCTGAAACCACCCATTTGTTTGCCCCTTTCTTAAGGTCTTTTGGCACTGGTGGTAATGCTATACGCAAATTTTGTATATCGAGTATCTCACCTATCTGTCCTGTCTTACTGATAACAACAATATCATTTTCTTTATTGTATCCGTATTTCCAGGACTTTGATCTGTTTAATCTGTTTATTGTTGTAAGCTTTACCGGCTGTACAACTTTTACTAGACTCTGCTCGTACATTATCTAGATCTTTTTTCAGCAAACCCAGAAAAAGTTTTCTTTTCTTTCTCTTCTTTAGGTTTGTTTTCAAGTATGCGCTCTTCTTCTTCGATGCGCGTTAGGATTTCAAAAGCATCAAAGATTGCCAGCTTTTTAGTTGCTGCCGCATTCTTTAATCTGTCTGCAGATACATCATCTTCTGTATTAGTAATGATTTTTTCTTCTGCAACCTTAATAAGTTCCTCAACTGCTTTGCGACCAGCTTGGATTATACTCTTCTTTGCCTTCTTGGTATCCATACTTAATTGTGATTCGATTTGCGGGTACTCGGTATACCTTTTCCCCTTCAATATTAAATTCGTATTCTGTACCTGGCGTAAAACCTACAAGCTCTTCTGCTTTGTAATCACCGTAAGCATATTTTACTTTACCTATCAGTGGTCTTTCGTTATGCTCGGAAAACATACGGTCTTCAAGCATTGGCTTAACAAATATAAAACCCTCAATAGGTTTCCACTCGCCATCGCGCTTATAAGCGTAAATTTGATCAGGATATACAAAGAACTTGTCTTCTTCATAATATGAGCGGCTGTTTTTTTCAACACCGCGTATATCTCTAAATCTTCTAAAAACGTTATGATGAACAATAATCTCATCACCCGGCAATAAGCCTAGGTCGTTTACTTTTGGTACAGCCTGGACAACGCCATGTCTGCTGGTATAAAGATGGTTTTGTAATTCTGTATTTAACAGCAATGTGACGCCGTTCACTTCTTTCTCCGATGTTGTTCTTTTAGCGTACGGAGAAACAATAAAGTTGTATATGCTTTGCATTACCACTTAAGATCATATTCGATAGATACAGCCATGTTTTTGTTGAAGTCTTTCCATGGCATAACTAAATCACCCTTTTGAATATAGATAGAGTACTTATCTTCCTCCTCTAATATGTTAACTATAGTATGACCGCCATACACTTCCTGTCCAACAGAATAGTGCATGGCGTCATTTTTATAGTCCTTCCCGATGCTTATCTTACGAATTACTTGCATCGTTTGGTGTGATAGTACCGTCTTGCAAGTTAATACTTACATCACCGTACGTTTTTTCTAGCCCAGTTTGTACGTCTTGAAGATTAGCGCGCAATGCTTTGACGTTATCCATCATTTCTTGCTTGGCCATTTCATGACCGCCGATTTGCATTTGAATTTGTTGTAGTGCGCCTACATACTTTTGAACTTCTTGCAATTCAGCATCTGTAATCTTAGTTGGTGCTTTTTTCTTTGCCATTTGATTTAATTTAATTGATTATTTATTAATTAACAGTTCCACCTGCGACGTGCTGCTCTTCCTCTTTCACTGGTCCAGCCTTTAGAACGTGCACAGAATGATTTTCTTCTTTTCCAAGCTTTACTACCTTTCTTCAATTTAGAAGGGTCCTTAGTAACCGCTGTCTGCAATTTACTACCTGGATTGTCTTTTCTATACTTTTCTACACCTTTTTTTGACATACCGCCGCCAGCTGCTGCACCGGTGCCGGTTTTATTTGCTTTGTTGTAGTATCCTTTAGACTTTTTACGAGAAGGTGCATCTCCTTTCTTTTTAAAAGGCGAGTTGTGTTGTACGTAAGCCATGTTATTTATTTTTAAAGTAGCCTTTCTTCATTGGACTACGTTGCTTAATACCTACATTTTGCTGGTAGCGCATATTCATTGGAGAAGACTTTTCTTCAACAGTAGTGGTTCCCTCTGAAGTTTGCTTCTTTGTAACATTACCAGGTTCTACAGTAAACTCTGTATTCTTTTCAATATTGTCTTTAGCCATAGTGCCTCTTGCAGTGCTAAAGTCTTTATTTTCAAAATCACGGAATTGGCTAACCTCTGTGTTTCCGCCTTGCTCATATTGTGCTAGTGCTCTATCTACACCCTTAGACTTGCTCAGGTTTTGTTGATCAGCAGTTAAACCACGCATTGTAGCATAGTTCTGCTGGTATTGCTTGAGTTTATCAGCACCAGTACCCGACATACCGCCGGTCTTTTCGTTAAGAGCATCAAATGTTTTCACAATATCTTCATTTGATACGTTGCCTTTCATAAAGTCGCGACGCTCACGGAAGTTGCCAAATAATCCTTTGCGGTCACCAGATTGGCGAGCATATTCTTTAGCGAGGTCTCTTTGCTGTTTTCTTTCAAGATTTTTATCACGTTTAATAGAACGATTAACCATTAGGTTATTTCTGTAATCACCAACAGTGCCTATTCTTTTTGTCTTGTCCTCAATTTGAGGGGTAAATGTACTTTTAGTATCAGGCTCTTTTACAGTGGTAACTACCTCTTTAACTTTTGTAGTGGTTGGGGGCGTGTAGTTAGTCATGTCGTTCCACTGATCAATATAAGCATTAGAGATATATCCCTTCTTTGCTAATTCAGCCCCAGATACACCTTTAAATTTATCAGAGTTTGCCATGCCTTTTAAGTAATCGCCCGCTGATTTAGCTTGCTTACCGCCGCCAGCTTGATCAACAGTGGGACTTTCACCTTGTACTTTAACTTCTCTTTTTTCTGTTTTTTGTGATGTACCACCTTTATCAGTTTTTGTAGCCTGAGGCCCTGTCTGCTTAAAAGGAGATGATTTTGCTGTTTGTGTGATAGGTTTTGACATAACTAATAATATGTGGGGAGGGCGACAATAAATTCAAGGTAGCGAATTCCTAATGCACGCCCGATGTAACCCCGTTATTTTTCATAAGCCTCAGACTCCCATTCTAAGTCTGCTGCTCCTTCTTGTAATTGTTCGCGTTTATATACTTTCATTGGAGACTTGGTGTCTCTTTTCCAGATAACCTCGTCGTTAGTATAATTAAGACGATTTTGTTGCATCTGATTTAGATGAACTTTTTCATGCTCAATAGCATCTTCTTTTTGCTTAGCTGATAAACCTTTATTAATAAAAATAGTTCCGTCACGATTAGCCTCAGCCATAACGTTATCACCCAAATCTTTTTCAAATACAGGTGTATCAAACGTTGAGGTTTGCTCATCGTAACCGAACAGGGTACTCTTATCTTTAAGCTTAAATGCCATTAGCAGTTACATTTTCCAGTGCAACCACAACCTAATGTTGTAAAGTTTGCACGCTTTTTACCAGCTGCATCAAGTGTAACTTCTTGATTTGCAGGCGCTTTACCGTAATCAGTGACTGCACGCTTTGTAATAGGTTGTAAATGTGTCTTCATTATTTTTTTGGATATTTTTTTACAGAGGTATAAAGTGATTGACCACTTTCATTTGTGGTCCTATACATTTTTTGATCAGACGGTATACCGCCAGAAGCACCTTTTGCTGCAGAAACTCTACCTTTGTGGGAAGCGCCTTTGCTAGCTACACCTGGATCTAATTGTGTGTGAACAAAAACAGTATCTGTACCTGGATTAAAATCAGAAAAAACAGAAGCCGCTGATTCATAATCTTTAAACGTTTCCATTCTGCTATAATCAGGACCGCTGGGTTCATTATTCACAGCTTTGTTCAACATGTCTTTACCTTTGCTTAAAGCATCTTTAAATCTTGTCTGCTTTAATGGCGAAGCGTCGTTTGCACGTTGAACGCGGTGAGTAATAGGTTTCATCGATCCTTGTCTTTAATCATATCGTCTATAGCTTTGTTATAGACTTTATCAGTATAACTTTTGTTTTTGTAGAATTTACTTCTCGATCCGATAGGTAAATCTTCTTCACCAAGCAGTACCTTGTATATACGGGTAATCATTCGCTTGGTTTTAGTAGACGTAGTATAAACACTGTATTTGATTGTAGTCCTATTACGATGGCGCCATACGTCAATCCAGCCACCTTTACGGAGTCGTTCCCAGCGGTTTTTATCCCATGCATAGGTGTACGTCCCCTCTATAAAATCATTACGCGTAAATCGCTCTTTGCAATCTAAGTAAATTAGAAGCTCTAGGTCGGCATCTAAAATACCGTAAGTCTTACAGGCCCATTTTCTAACGAGCCTGTAATACTTAAACAGATTAATATCGCGTAAGTCTGACGGCGTCAGTCTCATTCTACGATAACAACGTCACCTACGGTAATTACATGGAACAACTCTTCATTCCACTCAATACCGTGGCCAGCGTGTTTATCATATCTGATAATGTCGCCGTTTTCAACACCAATTACCATAGGTCCGCAACTTACGACTTCAGCCTTTAAATACCTAACGTCGCTGTTTTGCTTTTCCGTCAATTCAAGGCCGGCAACCTTTTTGGCTGCCTCCTTGATCTTCTTAATGATAATATAATTATTTACTGCTTTCATCCATTCTCTTATTAGAAATTACACAATCTGCAGAAATAATTGTTGTTGCTACACTGACTGCATTCTTCAGTGCGGTTTTAGTAACCAGGACTGGATCAATAATACCAGCCTTAATCATGTTTACTTTTTTGCCGGTTGTAGCATCAATACCAAATCCTTTACGTGCAATCGGTTCACTAATAGCAATGTTTGCATTTTGAAGTATGGTATTAAATGGAGCGCGAATAGCTCTAAGAAGAGCAGTATATCCAGCATTTTTACTTTTAATCTTTTGTGATGCATGTAGTAATGAAGCGCCACCACCAGGTACAATACCTTCTTTCAATGCAGCTTGTGTTGCATAAATAGCATCTTCTACACGATCTTTCTTTTCTTTAAGCTCGACCTGTGAGTCAGCCCCTACATGAATCAAACCAACTTTACCAGTAAGCATCGATAGGCGCTCTTCAAGCTTACTTCTGAAATAACCGTTAGTTTCCGCAGAGATTCGTTCACGTACGTTTTCAATACGCTCACGGAGCTGCTCATGGTCTGCTTCTACCTGTAAGACAGTGTTCTTTTGGTTCGTCACAGATTTAACTGCTTCACCTAACACGTCTGGATTGATCAAGTCCAAATCATCGCCAAGCTCTTCATTAATGACTTTAGCCCCAGTTAATATTGCTAAGTCTTCGATTGCTTCCTGCTTTGTTGGCCCAAACCCCGGTAAATCTACGATGTTTACCTTGATATTGCCTTTTACCTTGTTAGCTAATAATGTCTGGTAAGGTTGTTGCTCAACTTCAGCGACGATCAACAGGCTTCTATTCTTCTTTACAACGTGTTCTAGGACACTTTGTATCTTTCTAATATTAGGAATAGGCGAAGACACAATAAGGACCATAGGGTTGTCCAAAACAGCTATGCCTTTGTCTTTATCCGTAATAAGATGTGGTGACTTTAATCCGGAATCGAATTGAGTACCTTCGACAAACTCTACATACGTTTCGTTCGTCTCAGATTCTTCCATCAATACGACGCCATCTTTTCCAACTTTTTCGAAAGCTTCTCCAATAAAGCTTCCAAGTTGTTCGTCATTGTTAGTGCTGATGTATGCAACTTGTCTAAGCATTTCACCATCAACTGGAATACTGGTATCATCAAGATGATCCAGAATCTCTTTAGCGCAATTTTCAACGCCTCTTTTAATTTCTCTAATCTTGTCATCACTCGTAAATTCACTAAGTTCTTGTAATAAAGCATGAGCGAGCACGGTAGATGTTGTTGTACCGTCGCCCGCCTCACGCACTGTATTTCTCGCAGCCTCTTTAACTAAGGTTGCGCCAATGTTTTCGACCGGATCCATCAAGACTACGCTTTCCGCTACGGTTACACCATCTTTTGTGATTACCGGTCTTCCCAGAGCGTCCTCGTAGATTACGCATTTACCTGAAGCTCCTAAAGTGGACTTCACTGCGTTCGCTAGCTTATCGACGCCTGCCATGATTTTTGAATTGGCTGATGAGCCAAATGTGAGATCCTTTACAATCTCGCTCGGGTTGTTAAATTCCATTATATTAAATTAAAGTGTTTTGGTTTATTCGAATGTTTTAACTACTGTAGGTCCTTTTGCAAATTCAACTTTTTTAGCGAAGTGCTCAACCGATGAATCGATTGCTGCTTCAGCTCCTTCAATAGTCTCCCGGCGAGTTACATCTCTCCATTCGTCGTTGCCAAGAGTGATTTCTGTTTGGTAATAGCCGTTAGGCAATCTTACAATTCTCCAGTTCTTTTTTTCTGAAGCTTTCGTCCAGAACTCTAGTTCTTCGTTGGACGGTTTTCCGGTACCATAGCTGGTTGTTCGGTAGTAAAATGTCATAATGGTTTAAATGTTTAAGGTTATGGTATATATATTACCTATTTATAGGGGTTTTTAATGTATTTACTTGCGCATCAGCTTAGTTAAGTCACGTGTTTTACCTTCTGAACCCATAGATGAGCCAAACCAGTATCCATACACATCACCGAGAGTTCTTAAGAAGAACCCGCTAAAGGTAGTAATTAATCCCTTTTGCACCTCAGTAAGCGTGGACCAATTAATAATGTCTGTGAAAATAGCCACACCAAGGCCACAAGCAATAACAAGTGTAATATAAGTAAGTACATCAGGCGTAGACTTATTCTT
>ERZ869936.2641-NODE-2641-length-10289-cov-8.369455_pt1 | contig 10289 bp, 9 predicted proteins | sample MGYA00520876_ERZ869936 | MGnify/ENA primary metagenome ERZ869936 (study PRJEB32218, sample SAMN09650985) | biofilter metagenome | isolation source: enrty point of leading RO module | place: Saudi Arabia: Thuwal, RO plant located on Red Sea | collected 2016-02-17 ... | reverse complement strand
GGCGCCCGATCGGACACCGGCACGCGCACGCGCAGCGGCCGAGCCTCCCCGCGAGCGACGAGATCCGAGACCTGTCGCGCAGCTTCGCGAGCGTGCTCGAGCAGCTCGGCGACTACAACGAGTACCTGCGCACGCTGGCCTCGAAGCTGTCGCACGAGCTGCGCACGCCGCTGACGATCGTGCGCTCGTCGCTCGACAACCTGGAGCACGAGTCGCTGTCCGAAGAGGCGCGCACCTACACTGGCCGCGCGCGCGACGGCGTCGAGCGGCTGAAACGGATACTGAACGCGATGAGCGAGGCGAGCCGCGTCGAGGAGCTGATCGAGAGCGCCGAGTTCGAGCGCGTGGACCTCGCGCGCGTGCTTGAGACCACGATCGAGGCCTACGCGGACGCGTGGCCACAGCGCCGCTTCCGCTACGAAAGCGAGCTCAACGCGGCGGAGCTGACCGGCGCGCCGGACCTGCTGATCCAGATGCTCGACAAGCTCGTCGACAACGCGGTGGATTTCAGCCGCGACGGCGACGAGATCATCGTGGCGCTCACGCGCAGCGAGGAGGCGTACCGGCTGTCCGTCGAGAACCCGGGACCGCCGCTGCCGGAGAAAATGCGCGACCGGCTGTTCGACTCGATGATCTCGGTGCGCGGCGAAGCGGGCAGCGCGCACCTCGGGCTGGGGCTGTTCGTCGCGCGGCTGATCGCGGAAGGGCACGGCGGTGACATCCGCGCGGACAATACGGGGAGCGGGGTGCGGTTTACGGTTTCGCTGGCGCTGGATTAGTTCGTCCGGGAAATCCGGGGCAGACCCGTCGTCCCTCGACATCGACAACGCTTCCCCGGGACCCTGGAATCGCTGCCAGCGCTCCGCACTCGAAAGACCCGGGACGCCAGATTTCAGCGCTGACCACTGCGAGCATCGAATCCACTGACTGGCGAAACATCGCCGGCAGCCTCGGCTCTGCCGGTGTTGCCGAAAGAGAACCTCGTCCGGTTGCGACTCTTGCTTTGTGCTGATTGTTCACGTGTCGCTTATCTGCCCGGGCATGGGTCCCAGCAGCCGTCGGCTGTGCGCCACGGCGATGACTAGCATCTCGTTGCCCTGGACACGATAGATGAGCCGCTAGCTGTAGATGAAGCGCTCCCGGATGGTTTCGTTAGCGAGTTCCGGCACCGTGCGACCGGCGTTCGGGAAGACCGCGAGGTTCCGCGCCGCTTCGAGGAGCTTAAGGACCACTGCGCTCGCGTACGCCGGCGAGTCGCGGTGGATGTACTCGGCAATGGCATCCAGGTCATCAAGGGCCGCGGGCGACCAGCTTATGCGGATGTCCATTTGGCAAGTCGCTGCTCGGCCTCGTCCTGCGACACGCCGCCTTGCTCATCGGCCACGGCAATGCCGCGCTGCACCTTCTCGATGACGTACAAGTGATACTGGACATCCTCCAGGCTGCAGTCGTCGGGGAGCTTGTCGAGCAAGTCTCGCACTTCCTGTTTTGCAGCACTCATCGAACTCTCCGTCGTGGTGAGCGTCGATTGTACCAACAGGGCACCTCGCTGGCCGCCGCCCTTTTGGTGTGCTTCGCCCAGCCAAGCAGCTTGCGCGGCCTCCCGGACCGCCCTGCCGCGCCAGCATGCCCGGCCTCCGAGTAAACGAACAGCCTCGTCGTCCCGGTGTCTTTCGACACTCCGGCATGCGCAGCATTGTATCGACCTTGCGTCACACACGCAGGTCTCCTTTTGGTGTACCGACCAACATTGAAACAGGCAAGCGCGTCGATCTTCACATATCGCCGGTACGATTCGACCGATCTTTGCGAAGAAGCAGCACCCCCACGATTGCGCCCAGGACCAAAGCGCTGATTATCAGCATCTCTATAAGCGTCAGATTGAAAGACGCTTCACCATCTGCGAAGAAGAACTTATGGAGAAGCTTCGGAGTTCCAACCCAGCCATGGTGCATCCACATGTACCACCAGACTTGACCAACAACGAATACAGCCAACAGATATCCGATCAGTGAAGCAAAAAGTTTCATCGTACTGCCCCAGCTGGATTCGGGGTCGGCGCCGTTACATCGATTACCCCGTAGTACAGGAGGCCCTCCGCAGTCGGAAGCACCTGCGGGTTTGTCGATTCCAGTAACTGCCTGAGCCTGTCGAACTGATCCTGGTTCCCCAGCGTTATACAGCCTTCGCTGCGACCGCCGGGATGCAACCTGAATGCACCTCGAGTTACATCGTCGACGGTCGTACGGTCATCAACAATGCCATCGTCTCGGTAGAGTCCGTACCAATCTTTCTTGAACAGCCCATAGAGCCACCCCAGCCTGCCGCCGACTGGCCGATCCACTATATAGTATCGCCCTGGCGGCAACGGCCCAAGATCGGCCGCGCTGGCAAAATCCGGATTGTTACGTGCTTCTCCTGCTGCTCCGGAAAAAGCAGTAAACGACTCGCCGCACTCGCACTGCAATTCACTGGATGGCTGACTATTCAGTTCGAATTCAAAGAACTCGATAAGCCCGAAAGGATCGATACCGCTGAGCGGGTTGCCGCCCACGTATGCATAAGTATTTGGTCCTGCAACCAAACCGATCGGGTCGCTCTCCAGATAGCGTCCGGTCGATGGGTCATAGGTCCTGAAGTAGTTGTAAACCAATCTCTAAGGCCGAACGCGCACCGCGGCCAGCCGGTCCTCCTGAAACTCGAAAACAATGAACCCAAGATGCACAGTTCCGTTTTCCTCATCCTCAAAGAAGACGGCAGAGTCATCATCGGATTCGCTTACGAATCCCTCTAGCCGACGCACTACGTCAGCTTTGGCTAAGCCATCCCACTCATGTTCAAGGAGCCCAGCAAGCTGACCCGAGCTATATTCCAATTCGTACGAGACATCGCTATATGACTTGGATATCGAACGGTCAATCCACAGGTAGGCGACCAAGCCCGACGCTACCAACAACAAAATAAGAGTTGCAGACAAGAGCACTTTCGTATTCTCCGCCATATCTATTGCCCCGCTCGGAGAGCTTGCTTCGCGAATGTCCGGCAATGATTAGCGCGGAACGGCACCCAATTGTAGTCTTTTCGGTCTTTGTCATTCGCCAATGCCTCGACGAAGTCGTAGACCTTTTGCTCGTCTGCCTCCGAATCACAGCTAAGCTCTGCTTCAGTTCCTTTACCGGCTAGTTTTTCCAACGCCTTCTCAAGCCGTTCCATAGACTCAGGCGTAGGATTGCCGTCATCGTCCATTTCCAAGTCTGGAATCGTTTGCCTCCGGACGTTGCCCCTACTGGAAGGGAACTTTTCTCCGAGTACTCCACTACGATCTGGAGAATATCGACCGTACTCGTAGTATCTCGTCCGGCCTTGGTCGTCGTACCCCAAGATTCCGGCATGCCCGCCCAACCAGGTCGACGTATCACCCTCGTCGTTGTACGTAATTGGATAGTCAGGGAAAAGAACGTAACACGCGTCCAACCCGTATGGATCTGTCGCAGAGAGAGGATTTCCGCCGACGTACCCATAGGTATTCAGGCCGCCTGCCAGGCCAATGGGGTCGCTCTCTAAGTATCTGCCAGTGGACGGGTCATAGGTTCTGAAGTAGTTGTAATGCAGCCCCGACTCCCCATCAAAATACTGCCCCGGAAACCTCGGCCCATACGTCACGAACACCAGATCCCCGTCCGGATCCTCCCGCGCCGCCGTCGTTCCGAACGGGTCCGACTCCCAGCGCCACACCACCGTGCCGCCCGCCGTGATCGCCCGCGGCGTGCCCAGGTGGTCCGTGTGTACGTAGCGCAGCGTCGACGTGCCGGACAAGACCGCCACCGGCGCGCCCTCAAACCACACGTGCTCCTGCAGCGGCGCACCGAATGCATCGTACTCGCCGAGCAGCTGCCCGGCCTCCGAGTAGACGAACAGCGTCGTCGTCCCGGTGTCCTTCGATACCCGCTGGCCCAGCCCGTTGTGCACGTAGCTTGCCGCCCCGCTGTCCAGCGACACGAAGCGGCCGCTGTCGTCGTAAGCATAGCTGTGCACGCCGTCTGACGTGACGTTGCCGGCCGCATCGAAGCTGTAGCTCTTCGCCACCGGGCCCGTACTCGCCAGCAGACGGTTGCTGTTGGTGCCAACCGTGTACGGCCAGGCGCTACCGTCCACTCCGAACGAGGTGCGGTTGCCGTTCGCGTCGTAGTCGAAGTCCTGACTGCCCGGCAGCGGCGCGATGCCGGCGTGCAGGAAGTCCTCCAGCCTGCCGAGCAGGTCGTAGCCGTAGCTGTCCGTATGGCGGCTGTCGCTGACGCTGGTCAGGTAGCCGGCCGGATCGTAGCCCAGCGTGCGGGGGTCGCTGGCCAGTGACTGGCTGGTCATGAGGCCGCGCATGTCGTAGGTACGGCTGTGGGTGCTGCCGTCGCCCCAGGTCCAGCCGCTGACCGCGCCGAACGGGTCGTAACTTGCGGCGCTCAGTACCGTCATCGCATCCACGCTGGCGCTCACAGGCCGGTAGGTATCGTGGCCGTAGCTGACGACCTTGCCTGACGGGTAGGTGATGGTGGACAGGCGGCCTTCGGCGTCATAGGCATAGCTGGTAGTCAGGGAGACGGCGCCGATCACTTGGGTCTTCTCGGTGGTCTCGCCGAACGGATTGTAGGACCAGTTCGTCTGACCGCTGCTATCGATAATGCGGGCAAGTCGCCCTATTCCGTTTACTCCGGTGTCGTAGACGTAGTCAATGGTTCCGCCACTGTCGAAGGTCACGAGGTCGATGCGGTTCAACGCATCATAGCCATAGGTCGTCTGCTTGCCGCGAGCGTCGGTCCTGGAGGTCAGATTGCCCGCGCTGTCATAAGCATAGGTTGTTGTACCTCTGTCCGGGCTGGTTTCCTGCAGCAAATTGCCCAGATCGTCGTGAACGTAGGTCGTGGTGGCGCCATTCGGTGCAGTCACGGAAACAAGATTGTCGTTTACGTCGTACGCATAGTCCGTTACTCCGAGCAGGGCATCGACCGTCTGTGTCAGCCTGCCCAGTACATCGTAAGAGTGCTCTGTGGTTGCAGCGTTGGCATCAGCAACTTCGGCGAGCTCACCCAACGCATCGAACAACGTATCTGTAGTAAAGCCGCCGCTCGTAATAGTGTCGACGTGGTTCTTGAGGTCATACGTGTAGTCGACGGCACGTTTCAAAACGCCCGATGGGTCGACTATTTCCTCCGACGTACGATTCCCTCTCGCGTCATAGCCGTACTCGATCTTGTTACCGAAATTGTCCGTCACCGACTCGAGGTCATGCGCCGCATCGTAGGCATAGATCAGTATCCGCCCATCGGGATAGGTCGCGGTCTGGAGCTGCCCGACGTTATCGTATGTTAAGCCCGTTACTCGCGCCGGCCCGACTGGCGGGTTGAGCGTTACGGACAGCAATCTTCCTCGCACGTCGTACGAATAGTTCGTCACGAGACCATTTGGATCTGTCATTTGCAGCAGTCGGCCGTGATCATCGTAAGCGTCATACGTACTTACGTGCCCGAGAGCGTTCGTCAACGTCTTCAACTGACCGCATTCGGAACCGGTCACGCAATCGTAGTAATCGAATACTGTTGTATCTGACGATCCCGGCAGCGGACCATCGATCGAGCCCACCTTTCCGGTTGCGTGATAAGTAAGAGCTGTTGTCGCCGACACGGAGACGCCGGAGGGCTCGTAGCCGGACACGGTGATGCTTGTTGGACGTTTGACAGAATCGAATACGGTGTTGATTTCCTTCTTGCCGGAGCTAAAGACGCTTGGCATCGAAATCTTGGTGTAACGGTAAATATAACCACCGGTCACCGGCGTATAATTCGTGGTCCTTGCGAGCGATGTTCCATACGCCTCGGTCTTCGCCGTCAGTTGCCGAGAATTGTAAGAGTACCGGGTAGTCGCCCCGCGCTCGTTCGTTTTTTCTACTGGCCGGTGTCGCATCCAGTCGGCGAAGGGCGTCGGGTAGCTCGTGGTCCTCGTCGTACCCGCCTCCGTGCGATTGATGATCTTTCTTGGCGCATCATCCACGCTCGAGAATTGATACAGGGTCGTGGAACCACCGGACTCAATCACCTCTGTCGTGGTTCCGGTGTAAGACAGGGTTATTCGGTCGCGGCCACCGGCGTGCTCGCTCAGGATCACGAGCCCGGCCGCGTCGTAGCCGTAAGTCGCAAATCGCTCGCCGTTCTCGTCAATAATGCCCGTGAGGTGAGTATCGAGATCAGCTGTCGCCGTCTCGTACAAGTAGTCGCGGAAACTACCGTCCTGGTAGGTGACGCGACTCAAGACCATTGAACCGGATGTGGCCGTTTGCTGGTAGGTATAGGAGATTTCGTTTCCTGCCGGGTCCACTAACTTCTCGATCATGCCGTCGAGGCCATAGACGATATCCAGTACATGACCGTACGGACCGGTCACGTAGTCTATCTTTCCCTCTGAATCGTAGGAGACATAAGTATCCAGGCCATCCCGGGACTGCACCCGGACCAGCCGCAGGTTGTCGTCATAGAACTCGATATGGCCATCCGGGTAGAACAACCAGTAATCATTGTCGGCCTTCTTCCACATCCACATTCCGGCGTCCGAATTCGAGCCAAACTTGTTGCTGCCGAGGTGGATCAGCGGCTCTGTGAATCCCGAGCCCGTCACCAAGGCAAGATTGGGATAATTATTGATCAGCCGACTCGAGTAGTTGTGCGTCCAACGTTCCCCGATGCGCGTATTCGTGTGGCGAATCGCCGAATGGTAGGTCCTCTTCCACTCCAGGCCCGGCCCCACGTAGTCCGTCGCTGATTCGATCTTGTCTCCTGTGGCTACATTGCAGGGATTTCCCCGACATTCGCCTGATGCAGTGACGGGCCGATAGAAGACCTTGCCCGAAGCACCCGAGGTGCAGGCCTGCGCGGTTTGGTTCGCATTTCGGGGCGCTTCGCAGAAAACGTTTCGCTCCCGCTCAAGATGGTGAGTTGCTTCATTCGTCAAACAAGTCTGTGTCGGCTCGTTGAAAGTGCCCCAATACATCTTGCCGTACTTGAATTCACGGTCGCTGACGCCGAGCTCGTCTTCAATTGAATGCCACATTTCGGGTTGGTCCGGCACCCATTGAGTGGTGCCGCACGGATTGTATGGGGCCGTGAAGTATTGTTCGTAGTCGGCTATGAGTTCTTCTTCAGTATCGTACCGCGCGAGTGTCCATTGCTGCTTGTATTCCCAGTCTCCCGTTTCTGGTGCTTGCGGTTTGATCACGTAGCTGTCAGCGATACTGCCAGCCTGTGTGAATGCCGCAGCCTTTTCCAGCTCGAAATGTGCAGTCGTAGTATCCCAAGCGAGCAGCGCATTTCGCGCTTCGGCGTACGATCCGTAGATGGTTGCCGTGTCTCTATCGTGCCAGAACTGGTTCAGTTCAACTGACGCCAGTAGCTTGGGTGATGCCAGCAGGCCGATCATTACTGCCGGAACAACCTGCAGAAAATGTTTCGTCGGTGCCCGAGAAATGCGTATGCGCAGCGTTGACACAAACAATTTGGATCCCCCGATTGATTGTTCTTATGGTTTGGCTAGCGGACCTGGCATGGTGACTGGCGACGCGATACCTGCCACGAAGTAAGCGGCACGAACGATCGCCACCCACGAGTCCTGTTTTCGATTGCCGGGCGAGCGGCACAGCATCGTAGTCCACTGTGGATAACATTGGAAGACCATGATTCAAAAAAGCTTGCGCGGACCGACGCAATAGCATGTGGCGTTGTCGGCTAAAGTACGCATTACATTCAGGGCTTAACCAAAGTACTCTCACGTTGTTGGTGTCGTTGCGCACCTTCTGTCGAGTCGGATCCAGTCCGGGAAGGGTTCGTTTCGGTCAATATACGTCTGTCTTCTTCGAAATAAGTTTTTGGGGGCGCCACCGTGTCATCCGTGAAAAGAGCCGCGGGCAGCATAGTTGACGACCTGCCTGAGCAGGCCACCTGGGACGATCTGATGTATGCGTTGTACGTCAGGCAGAAGATCGAAGCCGGCATCAGGGCTGCCGATGAAGGCCGCTCCGTGTCACACCAACGTATCAAAGTCAGGTTTGTTGCGCAGAAACACAAGTAGCAAACATCTAACCAGGTCTGGTCAAGACAGATTTCAGCAAGCTGTTCGTCTTCATGACCCGGGACGCACGCCGGTCCCGATAATTCACCGCAATCGGTATTTCGCAACTCGTTTCTGCGGCCGACAATTCCTTGTGCGAACTGCAACGGACGCGCTGTTATTCGGAATCCTGAGCCTGCATTGAAAACCGGGGCACTATCGATTACGCGAGGTCTTGCCGAACCACTCGATCAGAATGTCGCTTGGCGGGTATGGGGCATACAGGCGACCAGCACCCCCCTCGCACACCGGTTCCGGTCGCGCTGGCGCCCGGCACTTCCCGCCACGCATAATCAACGAAACCGAATTCACGACTAATACGGAGAACGCAGGATGGCGAACGAGGGCTACCACGAACCTGTCGAGGAACTGAGCGACGAGACCCGCGACATGCACCGCGCGATCATCTCGCTGATGGAAGAGCTGGAGGCGATCGACTGGTACCAGCAGCGGGTCGATGCCTGCAAGGACAAGGAGCTCGCCGAAATTCTCGCGCACAACCGCGACGAGGAGAAAGAGCACGCCGCGATGGTCCTCGAGTGGATCCGTCGCCGCGACCCGAAGCTCGACAAGGAACTGAAAGACTACCTGTTCACGGAAGGCGAGATCGGGCACCACCACGATCACGACTGAACGCCAGGAAAAGCTGTCGGGCCGGCTGGCTCGACACCGATAGGCAAAAAAGTGGCAGGTTTATTTATTCGCCGCAGGCTGAATAAATAAACTTGGCACCTGTTCCCCTAAGCCAGTACTTCGAGTCCTTTTTTTTCGACCAGGTTCAGGAGCTTCATCGAAGGGCCGTTAGGTCTCTTCTGGCCCTGCTCCCATTTCTGCACCGTCGATGCGCTGGTGTTCAGGTAGGCCGCAAATACCGCCTGGCTGGCGTTGCAGCGCGCGCGCAAACGACGGATCTGCGCCGCGCTCAGGTTCCTGACAGGCGGCAGGCAGAGCGCGTCGAACTCGCGCATTGTCTTCGCCGGCATCGCGCCGGCCTTGTGCAGGCCGCTGGCGGTTTCGTGCATCACGTGAATAATGTTGCGTGGCATCGTCTTTCACCTCGCAGGGAACCAGCTCGTTCGCCGGAACTGCTCGTCGTGCGCCCCTCGTTGTAGCCGAGTCTACACCCCCAGCCACGCCGCGATGCCCTTCGCGGCCTCGCGGCCCTCGAACACGGCCGTGACGACCAGGTCCGAGCCGCGGACCATGTCGCCGCCGGCGAAGACCTTCGGGTTGGTCGTCTGGTACGCGTAACGGCCGAGCTTGTCGATGCGCGTGCGGCCGTTGTCGTGCACGGCGATGCCGTGCTCCGCGAACCACTCCGGCGGGTCCGGGCGGAAGCCGAACGCGATTACGACCGCGTCCGCCGGCAGGATGTCCTCGGTGCCGGGCACCGGTTCCGGGCGGCGGCGGCCGTCCGGGCCCGGCTCGCCGAGGCGGGTCTCGATGACCTTGACGCCGGTGACCCGGTCGCTGCCGACGATCTCGAGCGGCTGGCGGTTGAACAGGAACTCGACGCCTTCCTCGCGGCTGTTCGCGACCTCGCGGCGCGAGCCCGGCATGTTCGCCTCGTCGCGGCGGTAGGCGCAGGTCACGGACTCGGCGCCCTGGCGGATCGCCGTGCGGTTGCAGTCCATGCCGGTGTCGCCGCCGCCCAGCACGACGACGCGCTGGCCGGCCAGGTCGACGAACGGGTACCCGCCGTCGCGGATCCCGAGCTGGCGGTCGACGTTGCCGATCAGGTACGGCAGCGCCTCGTGCACGCCATCCAGGTCCTCGCCCGGGAAGCCGCCGCGCACGTACTCGTAGGTGCCCATGCCGAGGAACACCGCGTCGAATTCCTTGAGCAGCGACCGGAAGCGGCGCTCGTCGACGCGCGTGCCGAGCTCGAAGGTCACGCCCATGCCCTCGAGGATCTCGCGGCGCGTGCGCACGACCTCCTTCTCGAGCTTGAACGGCGGGATGCCGAAGGTCAGCAGGCCGCCGATCTCGGCGTAGGCGTCGAACACGACCGAGCGGATACCGTTCCGCGCCAGCACGTCGGCACAGGCGAGGCCCGCCGGGCCGGCGCCGACGATCGCGACGCGCCGGCCGGTGTCGATGACCTGCGACATGTCCGGGCGCCAGCCCTGGCGCACGGCCTC
>ERZ869936.2640-NODE-2640-length-10293-cov-7.640164_pt1 | contig 10293 bp, 9 predicted proteins | sample MGYA00520876_ERZ869936 | MGnify/ENA primary metagenome ERZ869936 (study PRJEB32218, sample SAMN09650985) | biofilter metagenome | isolation source: enrty point of leading RO module | place: Saudi Arabia: Thuwal, RO plant located on Red Sea | collected 2016-02-17 ... | reverse complement strand
ACTAAGAGCGGCGGGCAGTCTGTGCCGCGTATGCTACGGCACCCACGGGCGCTCAGACGCTTCGCCGAGCTGTACGAGCTCGGGGCCGAGCGCGAACTCGACCGGCTGCTGGGACGCGACTGAGATCCAGCACCCGCGCAGCGCGGGCATTCAACCCAGAAACACATCCGGAAAAGACACATGGCAGAACAGGCAGCAAGTGAAAGACGCGTCGCGATCCACAAGATCTATCTCAAGGATTTCTCCTTCGAATCGCCGCGCGGTCCCGAGGTATTCACGTCGGGCGACTGGAACCCGAAGACCAACCTGAACCTGCGCAGCTCGCACGCGCCGGCGCCGGGCGACCTGCACGAGGTCGTCCTGACGATCACGGTCGAGGCGAAACACGAGGAGAAGACGCTGTTCCTGATCGAACTGCACCAGGCGGGGCTGTTCCAGATCGAGGGCTACGCGAAGGAGGAGTTCGACGCAGTCGTCGGCAGCTTCTGCCCGGGCACGCTGTTCCCGTATGCCCGCGAGGCCATAGCGGGCATCGTCTCGAAGGGCGGCTTCCCCGAGTTCCTGCTGCAGCCGATCAACTTCGACGTGCTGTACGCGGAAAGCCGCAAGCAGGCGGCCGCGCAGCAGCAGCAGGCCGCCGCCGGCGGCGGCTCCGGCGAGAGCGTCAACTGAGCACGCCCGCGACATCATCGCGCATCGCGGTCGTCGGCGCCGGCTCCTGGGGCACGGCGCTCGCGCTGCAGTTCGCGCGCGGCGGGGCCGACGTCAGGCTCTGGGGCCGCGACGGCGCACAGCTGGCCGCGATGTCCCGGGACGGCGAGAACGAACGTTACCTGCCGGGCGCGCGCTTCCCGCGGACGCTCGTCGCCGTGGCGGACCTCGAGCAGGCGCTCGCCGGCGCCGGCATCGTGCTGATCGCGGTGCCGAGCCACGCGCTGCGCGAGACGCTCGAGCAGGTCGCGCCGCTGTTGCCGGCCGACGCGCGGGTCTGCTGGGCCACGAAGGGTTTCGAACTGACGACCGGCAAGCTGCCGCACCAGGTCGTCGGCGAGGTGCTCGGCACCGACCGACCGCTCGCGGTGCTGTCCGGGCCGACCTTCGCCAAGGAAGTCGGCGACGGGCTGCCGACCGCGATGACCGTGGCGGCCGACGACGACGCGTTCGCTGCCGAACTCGCCGCCGCGCTGTCCAACGAGACCTTCCGCGCCTACACCTCGGGCGACATGCTCGGAGTCGAGGTCGGCGGCGCAGTCAAGAACGTGCTGGCGATCGGCGCCGGCATCTCCGACGGCCTCGGCTTCGGCGCCAATACCCGCATCGCGATGATCAACCGCGGCCTGGTCGAGATGACCCGGCTCGGGGTCGCGCTCGGCGCGCGCCAGGAGACCTTCATGGGGCTCGCGGGCATGGGGGACCTGGTCCTGACCTGCACGGACGACCTGTCGCGCAACCGGCGCATGGGCCTGCTGCTCGCGGCGGGCCGGACGATCGACGAGGCGCAGCGGGAGATCCGCCAGGTCGTCGAGGGCGTGCTCGCGGCGAAAGCGGTACACGAAGTCGCCGAGGCGACCGGCGTCGAGATGCCGATCTGCCGGCAGGTCTACGACGTGCTGTACGAGGGCAAGTCGCCGCGCGACGCGGTCCGGGCGCTGATGCGGCGTTCGCTGAAAGCCGAGTAGGGCCGGCCCGCGTCATTCGCCGGCGAGCGCATCGCCGGCGAAGCCCTGCTGCCGCCAGGCCTCGTAGACCAGCACCGCGGCGGAATTCGACAGGTTCAGCGAACGGCTGCCGGCCTGCATCGGCAGGCGCAGCAGCCGTTCAGCCGGCAGCGCATCCAGCACCGGCTGCGGCAGCCCGCGGGTCTCCGGCCCGAACAGGAACGCGTCACCCGGCGCGTAGGCGACGTCCGTGTACAGGCGCCTGCCGCGCGTGCTCAGCGCGAACACGCGCGCACGGCCGAGCGCCGCCAGGCAACTGTCGAGGTCCGCGTGGGTCGCAAGTTCCGCGTACTCGCGGTAGTCGAGCCCGGCGCGGCGCAGGCGGCGGTCGCTCAGCTCGAAGCCGAGCGGCTCGACCAGGTGCAGCACGGCGCCGCTGTTCGCGCACAGGCGGATGATGTTGCCGGTGTTCGGCGGGATCTCCGGCTGGTAGAGCACGACGTGGAACATGTTGCGTACAATACGGCTTCCCGCCGCAACGAGCACGCAGACCGCCTTGGCAGCGCAGCCGAAACCGAACCCGATCGCCGTCGACTTCTGCGGCATCCCGCTCGCGTCGCCCATCGTGCTGCTGTCGGGCTGCGTCGGCTTCGGGGAGGAGTACACGCGGATCGAGGGCTTCTCTAACCGCGACGTCGGCGCAATCGTGCTGAAGGGCACGACGCGCGAACCGCGCCTGGGCAACCCGCCGCACCGCGTGGCGGAGACGCCGATGGGCATGCTGAACGCGATCGGGCTGCAGAACCCGGGCATGGACCGCGTAGTCGACGAGATCCTGCCGACGCTCGATTTTTCCGAGACGCGCTTCATCGCCAACGTATGCGGCTCGACCATCGACGATTACGCGGAAGTCACCGCGCGCTTCGACGACTCTCCGATCGACGCGATCGAGATCAACATCTCCTGCCCGAACATCAAGGAAGGCGGCGTGTCCTTCGGCAACTACCCGGAGATGTCGGCGAAGGTCGTGGCCGCCTGCCGCAAGGCGACCGGCAAGCCGATCATCGCGAAGCTGTCGCCGAACCAGACCGACATTCGCGAGAACGCGCGCCGCTGCATCGAGGCCGGCGCCGACGCGCTCGCGGTCATCAACACGATCATGGGCATGGCGATCGACGTCGAGAGCCGCACGCCCGTGATCGGCAACGTGCAGGGCGGGCTGTCGGGGCCGGCGATCCTGCCGATCGCGCTGCTCAAGGTGCACCAGGTGTACGACGTCGCCGGGCCGCTTGGCATCCCGATCATCGGCCAGGGCGGCATCACGACGGTCGAGGATGCGCTCGCGTTCCTGATCGCCGGCGCTAGCACGGTCGGCGTCGGCACGGCGCTGTTCTACGAGCCGCTGCTGTGCCGCCGCATCAATGCCGGGATCGCCGACTACCTCGCGCGCCACGGCCTGCAGTCGGTCAGCGAGCTGAGCGGCTCGCTCGCCCTCTAGAACGAGCGCGCCCTGCGCGACGTGGATCGACCCGCGCGTCCCCGGACTAGTCGAGCTCCAGCGATCGTATCTTCCGCGTCAGCGTGTTGCGGCCCCAGCCGAGCAGCCGCGCCGCCTGCTGCCGGTGCCCGCCGCAGTGCGCCAGCGCGGCGCGGATCAGCGTACGCTCGAGCGCCGGCAGCGCCTCGTCGAGCAGCGGCCGGCCGTCGACGTCGTTGAGCTGCGCCTCGGCCCAGCTCTGCAGCGCCGCGGTCCACTCCGGGCTGCGCGTCGCGCGGCCGCCCAGGTCCTCGGGAAGGTCGTCGGCGGTAATCACGCTGCCCGGCGCCGTGACGGTCAGGCGCCGCGTGGCGTTGACGAGCTGGCGCACGTTGCCGGGCCAGTCGTAGGCAGAGAGCGCCGCGAGTGCCGAGTCGTCCAGCGCCTTCGCCGGCGCGCGCAGCTCCCGCGCCGCGTCCTCGAGGTAATGGCGCAGCAACAGCGGAATATCCTCGCGCCGCTGCCTGAGCGGCGGCGTGTTGATGCGGATCACGTTCAGCCGGTGATACAGGTCCTCGCGGAAGCGGCCCTGCTGCACGGCCTGTGCGAGGTCCTGGTTGGTCGCGGCAATGACCCGCACGTCGACCCGGATCGAGGCCTGGCCGCCGACGCGGTAGAACTCGCTCTCGGCCAGCACGCGCAACAGGCGCGTCTGCAGCGCCGGCGACATGTCGCCGATTTCGTCCAGGAACAGTGTGCCGCCGTCGGCCTGCTCGAAGCGCCCGATGCGGCGTGCATCGGCGCCGGTAAACGCGCCGCGTTCGTGACCGAACAATTCCGACTCGAGCAGCTCGGCGGCGATGGCCGAGGTGTTCAGCGCGACGAACGCGCGGTCGGCGCGCGGGCTGTGTTCGTGCAGCGCGCGCGCGACGAGCTCCTTGCCGGTCCCGGACTCGCCCGTGATCAGCACGGTCATGCTGGAGTTCGCGAGCCGGCCGATCGAGCGGAAGACCTCCTGCATCGCCGGGGCCTGGCCGATCAGGGCCGAGATGGGGCGCTCGCCGGCGCGCGCGGCCGGCCCGGTGTCGCGGCGGCCCGTGGCCTTGCGGATCAGCTCGATCGCCTCGTCGATGTCGAAGGGCTTCGGCAGGTACTCGAAAGCGCCGCCCTGGTAGGCAGCGACCGCGTTGTCGAGGTCGGAGTGTGCCGTCATGACGATGATCGGGAGCTCGGGCCGCTCGTCGTTGAGGCGCCTGAGCAGGTGCAGGCCGTCCATGCCCGGCATGCGCACGTCCGTCAGCAGCACGTCGGGGCTGTCGCTCGCAATCGCCTCGAGCAGCGGCTCGGCGCGCTCGAACGAGCGACTTTCGATGCCGGCCTGCCGCAGGGCCTTGTCGAGCACCCAGCGCACGGACTGGTCGTCGTCGACGACCCAGACGCGCAGATCGCCGTCAACCATTGGCTGGCTCCTCCGCGCCCGCCAGCGGCAGGCGCACGTAGAACACGGTCCGCCCCGGGCGGGAGTCGAACTCGATCAGGCCGCCGTGGCGGCTGATCAGGTCCTGCGCGACCGGCAGGCCGAGGCCGGTGCCGTCGGGGCGGCCGGTGACGAGCGGGTAGAACACCGAGTCCTGCAGCTCGGGCGGGATGCCCGGGCCGTCGTCCTCGATCTCGATGGTCGCGATCATCGGGTGGCGGTGTTCGCCGATCGTGAAGTTGCTGGTCGCGCGCGTGCGCAGCGTCAGCGTGCCGCGGTTCTCGAGCGCGCTGCAGGCGTTCTGCATCAGGTTCATGAGCGCCTGCACGATCTGGTCGCGGTCGAGCGCGAGCGGGGGCAGGCCCGGGTCGTAGTCGCGCTGCAGGCGGACGCCGTCGCCGGCCTGGGTGGTCACCAGCCGCGCGACGTACTCGAGCAGCTCGTGGATGTTCGCAGGAAGCTTGGTCGGCGGGCCGCCCGGACCGAGCAGCGTGTCGACGAGCGCGACGAGCCGGTCGGCCTCGGAGATGATCACGCCCGTGTACTCACGCAGCTCGTCGCTGTCGAGCTGCCGCTGCAACAGCTGCGCCGCGCCGCGCAGCCCGCCGAGCGGGTTCTTGATCTCGTGGGCGAGCTGTCGAACCATCTGCCGGCCCGCGCCGTGCTGGATAAGCAGGGCGTTCTCGCGCGTGATTTTCATGCGCCGGGTAACGTCGATCAGCTCGACCAGCAACCATGCCCGGCCGTCGCGGGCATCCGGCGCCGAGACCCGGCACTCGATCATGCGCCGCTGTGCGTGCACTTCGGACGGCGCGAGAAACAGTTCGTGCGCGTATGTCTGGCCGGTCGCGAGGCTGCTGGCCAGCACGTGCTTGAGCGTTTCGTCGTCGTCGACGAGCGGCAGCAGCGGCTTGCCGAGCGCGCGGTTGCGGCTGATGCCGAGCAGGTTCTCGGCGGCGGCGTTCAGCTGCGCCAGCAGCAGGCGGTCGTCGAGAACGACGACGGCCGTGTCGAGATTGTCGAGTATGTCTTGCGGCAGCATCGGTTCCGCCCGCGCGGACCCTGGCGGCGCGCAGCTCGCGGTGGGGCCCGGGCCCTGGCCTAGGGATTCAGGATCGAGGTCTGCTGCACGTAGAAGCGGATCGGCTCCGAGCGGATCATCAGTGCGCCGTTCTGGTCGACCACCTCCGCCTGCAGGTTGTGGGTGCCGCGCCATACCTCGGACAGCTGCGCCTGCAGGCCGTTGATCGTCTGCGCCTCGCCGTCGAAATACAGCCGCACCCGGTCGCCGCTGCGCAGGCCCGGCTGCAGGTTCAGCCGGACGTCCAGTGTGCCGCCTATATTCCACAGCGTCTGCTCCGCGGTGGGCGAGGCGAAAGCCAGCGACTCGTAGGAGAAGGGGCGCTCGGGTTCCGGCGGCTGTTCGCTGGCGCGCGCTGCGGCCGCGGGCCGGGTCGGGCGCGGCGCTGCGCGCGCGCCCGGACGGGTCGTGATCTGGACGCGCTCGGCGCCCGGCACCGGCTGATCCGAGTAGTGCGTGACCCCGTCCTCGTCCACCCACTTGTAGACCTCCTGCGCGTTGGCGGCGCAGAAGCCCGACAGCAGGACGAGCATGGCGAGTCGGCGAAGTGGCATGGATCAAGCATAGCAGCGCCCAATCGCGGCTGGCCAGCGGCGCGGGCGACATTATGTCGCCCGCGCGGCGGCTCCCTAGAGGCTGTAGTACATGTCGAACTCGACCGGATGCGTGGTCATCCGCAGGCGCGTCACGTTTTCCATCTTCAGCGCGATGTAGGCGTCGATCAGGTCGTCGGTGAACACATCGCCGGCCTTGAGGAACTCGCGGTCCGCATCCAGGTTTTTCAGCGCCTCTTCGAGCGAGAACGCGACCAGCTGCAGGTTCTTTTCCTCCTCGGGCGGCAGGTCGTACAGGTCCTTGTCCATCGCGTCGCCCGGGTGGATCTTGTTCCTGATGCCGTCGAGCCCGGCCATCAGCATCGCGCTGAACGCGAGGTAGGGGTTCGCCATCGAGTCGGGGAAGCGCACCTCGATGCGGCGCGCCTTCGGGTTCGCGACGTAGGGGATGCGGATCGATGCGGAGCGGTTGCGGGCCGAGTAGGCCAGGATCGTCGGTGCCTCGAAGCCCGGCACGAGGCGCTTGTAGCTGTTGGTCGCGGGGTTCGTGAACGCGTTCAGCGCCTTGGCGTGCTTGATGATGCCGCCGATGTAGTAAAGCGCCGTGTCGGACAGGCCGCCGTAGCCGTCGCCCGCGAACAGGTTCTTGCCGTCCTTGACCAGCGACTGGTGCACGTGCATGCCGTTGCCGTTGTCGTTGACCAGCGGCTTGGGCATGAAGGTTGCCGTCTTGCCGTAGGCGTGCGCGACGTTGTGCACGACGTACTTCAGCACCTGGACCTCGTCGGCCTTGTTGCGCAGCGTGTTGAACTTGACGCCGATCTCGCACTGGCCGGCCGTCGCGACCTCGTGGTGATGCACCTCGGTGCTGAGGCCCATCTCCTCGAGCGCGAGACACATCGCGGAGCGGATGTCGTGCAGCGAGTCGACCGGCGGCACCGGGAAGTAGCCGCCCTTGACGGTCGGGCGGTGGCCGATGTTGCCGTCCGCGTCGGTCTTGCCGCTGTTCCAGGCGCCCTCGGTCGAGTCGACGGAGTAGAACGCGCCCTGCATCGAGTCGCCCCAGCGGACGTCGTCGAATACGAAGAACTCGTTTTCCGGGCCGAAGTAGGCCTCGTCGGCGATGCCGGTCGATTTCAGGTAGGCCTCTGCGCGCTCGGTCAGCGAGCGCGGGCAACGGTCGTAGCCCTGCATCGTCGACGGCTCGATCACGTTGCAGCGCAGGTTGACGGTGGTCTCCTCGGCGAACACGTCCACGACCGCGCTGGCGGCATCCGGCAGCAGGATCATGTCGGACTCGTTGATGCCCTTCCAGCCGGAGATCGACGAGCCGTCGAACATCTTGCCGTCCTCGAACAGCTCCTCGTCGACGGTGTGGGCCGGCACGGTCACGTGCTGCTCCTTGCCCTTGGTATCGGTGAAGCGGAAGTCGACGAAACGGACCTCGCGGTCCTTGATCAGGGCCAGTACCTCGGCGGCGGTCATGGGAATCTCCTCGGATTGCGTGGATGTGTCGGGCGCGGCTGGCCGCGCGTTGGCCCATGGCGGTGCAGGTTCCATGCCAGCAGCGGCGACGGTGCAGGCTGTTGAAATAACGGCGGTTTTGCCGAAGCGGGGCGTCGACGCCCGCACCATCTTGGGGCAGAGCAAGAAAAGCGCGCACCAGCATAGTGCAAAGTGCCCGCCGTTGCACGGTTCCGGCGCGGCGCGCGGCATGCGGGCGCCGGGGACGCGGGTTATACTGCGCGGCCGATTTTTCGAGGCCCCGAGCCCCACCGATGAACGACGAGCGCAAGCCCGGCTGCCGGAGCTTCCAGGACCTCATTCTCAAGCTGCAGCAGTACTGGGCGGAGCGCGGCTGCGTCATCGCCCAGCCCTACGACATGGCCATGGGGGCCGGCACCTTCCACCCGTCGACCTTCCTGCGCGCCGTCGGCCCGGAGCCGTGGAGCTCCGCCTACGTGCAGCCCTGCCGGCGGCCGACGGACGGCCGCTACGGCGACAACCCGTTCCGGCTGCAGCACTACTACCAGTACCAGGTCGTTATCAAGCCGTCGCCGGACGACATCCAGGCCCTGTACCTCGATTCGCTGCGCGCGATCGGCATCGACACCGCGGTGCACGACATCCGCTTCGTCGAGGACAACTGGGAGTCGCCGACGCTGGGCGCCTGGGGGCTCGGCTGGGAAGTCTGGCTGAACGGCATGGAGATCACGCAGTTCACGTACTTCCAGCAGGTCGGCGGCCTGGAGTGCCGGCCCGTAACCGGCGAGATCACCTACGGCCTCGAGCGGCTTGCGATGTACCTGCAGGACGTCGAGAGCATCTTCGACATCGTCTGGACGGACGGACCGCTCGGGCGCATCAGCTACCGCGACGTCTATCACCAGAACGAGGTCGAGCAGTCGCGCTACAACTTCGAGCAGGCGGACACGGCCGGCTTGTTCGCGCAGTTCGACCAAGCGGAAGCGGAAGTGCGGCGGCTCATCGACGCCGGGCTCGCCCTGCCGGCCTACGAGCAGATGCTGGCCGCGTCGCACACGTTCAACCTGCTCGACGCGCGCGGCGCGATCTCTGTCAGCGAACGCCAGCGCTTCATCCTGCGCGTCCGCGACATGTCGCGCGCGATCGCCGAGAGCTACTATGCCAGCCGCGAGGCGCTCGGGTTCCCGATGTGCGCGAGCGTCGCCGGCGAGGCCGCCGCGCAATGAGCGAACACGCGGACCTGCTGGTCGAGATCGGCACCGAGGAGCTCCCGCCGAAAGCGCTGCGGCCGCTTTCCGACGCATTCGCCGCAGGGCTTGCGGAGGCCCTCGCCGGGGCCCGTCTCGCGCACGGCGAGCTCAGGGCCTTCGCCACGCCGCGGCGCCTGGCCGTGACCGTCAGCGGGCTCGCAACCCGCCAGCCGGACCGCGAGGCCGAGCAGAAGGGCCCGCCGGTCAAGGTCGCTTTCGGCAAGGACGGCAAGCCGACCCGTGCCGCGCTCGCCTTCGCCGAGAAGTGCGGCGTGGCGGTGGACGCGCTCGCGCGCGAGCGGACCGACAAGGGCGAATGGCTCGTGCACCGCTCGACCGAGGCCGGCCTGCCGGCCACCGGGGTACTGCCGGGCTGCGTGGAGCAGGCGCTGGCCGGCCTGCCGATTCCGCGCCGCATGCGCTGGGGCGCCGGCAGCGAGGAATTCGTGCGGCCGGTGCACTGGCTCGTGTTCCTGCTCGGCGGCGACGTCGTCGACTGCAAGCTGTTCGGCATCGCCGCCGGCCGCGAAAGCCGCGGCCACCGCTTCATGGGCTCGGCACGCATCGAACTCTCGGGCGCGGCCGGCTACGAGCGGCAGCTGTACGACGAGGGCCGGGTCGTCGCGGACCTCGACGCGCGCCGTGAGCGCATCGTTTCCGCCGTGGCGGAGGCCGCCGCGGAGGCCGGCGGCACGCCGGTCGGCGATACCAACCTGTACGACGAAGTCGCGGCGCTGACCGAGTGGCCCGTGGCGCTGACCGGCCGCTTCGACGCGGCCTATCTCGAACTGCCGCGGGAGGTCATCGTCGCCACGCTGACCGGCCACCAGCGCTACTTCCCGATCACCGGCGAAGACGGCGCGCTGCTGCCGGCTTTCGTCACGGTTGCGAATATCGACAGCCCGGAGCCCGGGCTCGTGCGCGACGGCAACGAGCGGGTCATCAGGCCGCGGCTCGCGGACGCAGCGTTTTTCTGGAACACGGACCGCGAACAGACGATGGCCGCACGCAGCGAAGCGCTCGACGCGGTCGTCTACCAGCTCGGCCTCGGCACGCTGGCCGACCGCAGCCGCCGGATCGAACTGCTCGCCGCGCGCATTGCGGCCGCGGGCGGCGCGGGCCCGCTCGTCTGCGAACGCGCCGCGCTGCTCGCGAAGTGCGACCTGCTGACCGGCATGGTCGGCGAGTTCCCGGAGCTGCAGGGCACGATGGGCGCCTACTACGCGCGCGCCGACGGCGAGCCGCAGGCGGTTGCCGAGGCGATCGGCGAGCAGTACCTGCCACGCTTCGCCGGCGATGCGCTGCCGGCCA
>ERZ869936.2639-NODE-2639-length-10295-cov-5.171680_pt1 | contig 10295 bp, 8 predicted proteins | sample MGYA00520876_ERZ869936 | MGnify/ENA primary metagenome ERZ869936 (study PRJEB32218, sample SAMN09650985) | biofilter metagenome | isolation source: enrty point of leading RO module | place: Saudi Arabia: Thuwal, RO plant located on Red Sea | collected 2016-02-17 ... | reverse complement strand
GCGGGCGGCGCAGACGGCCGTAATGTTCTCGATCGCGCGCTCGCCCATTGACTCACGGGTTTCCTTGGTCGCGCTGCCGACATGCGGCAGAAGGAAAGCGTTCTCGATGCCGAAGAAGGCCGGGTCGATGTGCGGTTCGTTCTTGTAAACGTCGAGTCCGGCGGCGGCCAGTTTGCCGCTGCGCAGCGCCGCCATCAGCGCCGCTTCGTCGAGGATCGCGCCGCGCGCGGTGTTGACCAGAATCGCACCATCGGGCAACAGCGCCAGACGCGCCGCGTTCATCAGGTTCTGGGTTTGCGGCGTCGCCGGACAATGCAACGACAGAACATCGCAGTGCGGCAACAGCGCCTCGACCGATTCGTGGAAGATCGCGCCGGCCTCTTGCTTCGGCTCCAGGCGGCGCCGGTTGGTGTAGTGGATCTCCATGTCGAAGCCGCGCGCGCGCTTGGCCACGACCTGCCCGACCCGGCCCATGCCGACAATGCCGAAGCGCTTGCCGGTGACTTGGGTGCCGACCATAAAGGCCGGGCTCCAGGTGTTCCATTGGCCGGCGCGCACCAGACGCTCGCCCTCGCTGGCGCGCCGGGCGGCGCCCAGCATGCACAGCATCGCGATCTCCGCGGTCGCGTCCGACAGCACGTCGGGCGTGTTGGTGACCACGATGCCGCGCGCCTTGGCCGCCGCCAGATCGACGTGATCGGTTCCGACCGAGAAGTTGGCGACGATCTTGAGCGAATCCGGCAGGCGGGCGATCACTTCGGCCGAAAGATGTTCCGAGTGACACGGCAGAATGGCGTCCGCATCGGCGCACAGCGCGACCAGTTCCTCGGTCGTGTAGAGCCGGTCCTCGGCATTGAACTTCGGCCGGTAGTCGCGCGCCAGGCGGGCCTCGACCGCCTCCGGCAGTTTGCGTCCGACGACGACGATGGGCTTTTCGGACATGGGCTAGGTTCCCGAGGCGGTTCGCATCACGGCGGCATGTTCCAGTCGAGCGGGAAGATCGGCCGCCGGATCTTCTCGAACTTGAGCAGGCTGTTGTCGGAGGTCGTCACCCCGACGCCGTCGCAGGTGATGGTCGCCTTGGCCAAGGGCGCGAAACCGGCGCGGTAGTGGATACGCGATTTGAGCACCAGGTAGTGGCAGTGGTGCGGATCGATCCCGACGCTGGTCAGGATGCCCAGGTCCCAGGGCTCGTGGTGCTTCGAGACCACGACGATCTTGACGCCCGCGACTTCCAGCACGCCGGTCGGGCCGGTATCGACCTCGACCCCTGTGTACATCGGGCCGCGCACGATCCAGCGGCCGTCGCTCAAGGTCCGCACCCGGCCGGTCAGGCGCAGCGGCTGGCCCTTCTCGCCGAGCGAGGGCATGTCGGTCTTGCCGCCCAGGTCGAGCGTGACCTCGGCGCCGACGCCGGCCTCGGCCATGACCGCGACCGCGCGCGGGTCCCATACGGCGGCCACCGCGACGTCCTTCAGGCCCTGGCGCAGCACCTCGGCGATCACGGCCATGGTGTCCTGGGTCCCGCCCGAGCCGGTATTGTCGGCATGGTCGAGCAGTATGACCGGCCCCTCGGCGATCTCCCTGGCGCGGCCGACCGCCCGGTCCAGAGGCTCGCCCCGGTAGACGAAGCTGTCGCGCTCGGCCCAGGCGGCGTCGAGCAGGCGGCCGCAGGCGGCCTCGGCCGCGCCCCGGTCGCCATCGGTCACGACGACCGCGGACAATCCGGCGTCCGGGATATCGGCCAGAGGAAAACCGCCGAACACCGTGGCGGCCAGGGCGCCGCCGGCTTCCTCCTTGCGCGTCAAATCCTGCAACGGGCCCATGGGCGCGTCGGCGGTGCCCATGCGCAGCGTCTGGGCCAATAGCGGCACATTGCCCCAGGCCATGGCGGGAGAAACCTCGCCGGCCATGGTGCGCAGCAGGATGCGCCCGACCTGGGCGCCGACCTCGTACATGTCGACGTGCGGGTAGGTCTTGTAGCCGATCAGCGCCGTGCAGTTGGCGACCATGCGCTCGGTCAGGTTGGCGTGCAGGTCGTAGGTCACGGCGATCGGCAGCTTGGGCGCGATCTCGCGCATGCGGGCCAGAAGGCCGCCCTCGCCGTCGGCCTCGCCCTCGGCGACCATGGCGCCGTGCAGGTCCAGCATGGCGCCGTCGAACCTGTCCTTGGCCAGCGCCGCCAGGATCCGGTCGCACAGATAGGCATAGGCATCGGCTTCGACCGGCCCGCTGGGCATGGCCTCGGCCGCCAGCGGGGTGACGATCTCCGCGCCGGCCTCGCGGGCGAGATCCAGATAGGCGGCCAGCGGATGGTTGGTGCCGGCGAAAACCTCCGCCACCGCCGGACCCTCGTGCAGGGCCCAGTCGCGGAACCGCGGCAAGCCCGTCGGAATCGGCGAGAAGGTGTTCGTCTCGTGCTTCATCATGGCGAGCAAAAGCCGCATCGCGCGCGTACTCCCGGACTGTAGTTCCTCGAACGAGGCGTCTTGGCCCCAGCATGGCATCAAGGTCGCGCCGGTCCGCAGCACGGTCAAGTTCGGAATGTTGTAGAGAATGTGCCGCCAAGCCTTCGCATCGATTGACCGGAAAGGATTTTCCGCGTTCTAATGCGCGATCGGCCTTAACGACCGGCGGAACCTCGCCGGATTGTATGAATACACATGCGACGCCGGGCTCAGGGCACGTCCGGCGCGCGACATCTCCCAAAACAGGAGGCAGAGACATGTTTCAAACGACCCGAAGGGCATTGCTGATCGCGGCCGCCTTGGCCGTGCCGGCAATGACCTTGGCCGCGCAGCCCGCGGCCGCCGAAAAGGTGCTGCGCGTGATCCCGCACGCAGACCTGAAGAACATCGATCCAATCTGGACCACGGCGTACATCACGCGCAACCACGGCTACATGGTCTACGACACCTTGTTCGCGATGGACAAGAACCTGAAGCCGCAGCCGCAGATGGTCGACACCTGGACCGTCAGCGACGATCAGCTGACCTGGACCTTCAAGCTGCGCGACGGCCTGAAGTGGCACGACGGCGCGCCGGTCACCGCCGAGGACTGCGTCGCCTCCATACAGCGGTGGGGAAAGCGCGACGGCATGGGCCAGGTGTTGATGACCGTGGTCGAGAGCCTGACCGCGTCCGATGCCAAGACCATCGTCATGAAGCTGAGCAAGCCGTACGGCCTGGTTCTCGAGTCGCTCGGCAAGATCAGCTCGAACGTGCCCTTCATGATGCCCAAGCGATTCGCGGAAACCGATGCCTTCACGCAAGTGACGGACATGATCGGTTCCGGCCCCTTCAAGTTCTCCAAGGAGGAATGGGTTCCGGGCAGCAAGGTCGTGTACCTGAAGAACGAAGACTACGTACCGCGCGACGAGCCGCCGTCCTTCGCAGCCGGCGGCAAGGTCGTCAAAGTCGACAAGGTCGAGTGGACCTACTTCCCCGATTCGGCCACGGCGATGAACGCGCTGATCGCCGGCGAGGTCGATTACTTCGAGCAGCCGCCGAACGACCTTTCGGCGATCCTGAAGACCACCCCCGGCATCGTTGTCGAAATTAACGATCCGCTGGGCAACATGGGCTTCGCCCGCTTCAACCACCTCTTGCCGCCCTTCGACAACGCGAAGGTGCGCCGCGCCGCCATGCATGCCATGAAGCAAGAGGACTACCTACTCGCCGCGGTCGGCGTGCCGGATAATTTCTCGACTTGCTATAGCGTGTTCCCCTGCGGCTCGCCGCTGGAGAACGACGCCGGCTCCGAAATCGTCGCCGAGGCCAACATCGAAGATGCCAAGAAGATGCTGGCCGACTCGGGCTACGACGGCACGCCGGTCGTGATCATGCAGCCGACCGATATCGCGGTGCTCTCGGCCTTCAGCCTGGTCACCGCGGAGAAGCTGCGCAAGATCGGCATGACCGTCGACATGCAGGCCATGGACTGGTCGACCCTGACCTCGCGCCGCGCCAAGCGGGACCCGGTCTCGGAAGGCGGTTGGAACATCTTCCACACCTGGTGGATCGGGGCCGACGTGCTGAACCCGATGGCCATCGCCTATTCCGGCGACCCGGAAAAGGGCTGGTTCGGCTGGCCCGCCGACGCGGAGCTTGAGAAGCTGCGCGCCGACTTCGCCTTCGCGAAGAACCTGGAGGAGCAGAAGGCAATCGCGACCAAGGTGCAGGAGCGCCTCTACGCGATCGGCAGTCACGGCAACCTGGGCGCTTTCTTCGTGCCCGTGGCCTACCGCGACAACGTGAAGGGCTTGATCAAGTCTCCGGTCCAGTTCTTCTGGAACATCGACGTCGAACGGTAAGCACCGTCGCGACTGAGACCTGAAGGTGTTTTCCTTCATCGCCAAGCGAATGGTCGCCACCATCCCCGTCATGGGGGTGGTGGCGCTGTTCGTGTTTCTGATGCTGCGGCTTTCGCCCGGCGATCCGGCCTCGGTCATCGCCGGCGACTATGCGACGCCGGAGGACATCGAACGCATTCGGGGGCAATTGGGCCTCAGCGAACCCATCGTCGTGCAATTCGGCAATTGGATCTGGAAGCTGGTTCACGCCGACCTGGGCATCTCCATTTTTTCCAATCTGCCGGTCACCACGCTGATCGTGCAGCGCCTGGAGCCGACGGTCATGCTGTCGCTCACCACCCTATTCTTTTCGGTTGCCGTCGCCGTGCCGCTCGGCGTTCTGGCGGCCTGGAAAGCCGGTACCTGGATCGACCGCGCGATCATGATCTTCGCCGTCGCCGGGTTCTCGATACCGGTCTTCGTGCTCGGCTACATGTTCATTTACGAATTCGCCATGGTGCTCAAATGGCTGCCGGTCCAGGGCTACAGGAGTCCCTTCGAGGGTCTGGGGCCGTTCCTGCGCCACATCGTCCTGCCGACCCTGACCTTGAGCGTGATCTTCATCGCACTGTTCGCGCGCATCACACGCGCCAGCGTGCTCGAGGTTCTGGAGGAGGATTACATCCGCACCGCGCGCGCCAAGGGCCAGGTCGAGAGCAAGGTTCTGATCTCCCACGCCCTGCGCAATGCCGCCGTGCCCATCGTCACCGTCATCGGCCTGGGCATCGCGCTGCTGATCGGCGGCGTGGTGGTGACCGAAAGCGTCTATAACATTCCCGGCCTCGGCCGCCTGGTTCTGGACGCGATTCTGAAACGCGACTATCCGATCATTCAGGGCCTGATTCTGATGTTCAGCTTCGTCTACATCATCATCAACCTGATGATCGACATCGTCTATACCGTCATCGACCCGAGGATCCGGTATTGAGCGCCGTCACCGATAGAGACTTGGACGCCACCGGCCTGCGCGGCCGGATCGCCGATTTCCGGCGCAATGTCTTGGCCCGGCACCCGACCACGGCGATCGGCGGCGTGCTGCTGATCTTCATGATCCTGGGCGCGATCCTGGCGCCGTACCTGTTCACCAGCGACCCGATCGCGCTCAATCCGATCTACCGCCTGCGCGCGCCCCAGGAAGCGCACTGGTTCGGCACCGACATGTTCGGGCGCGACGTTTACAGCCGCACCGTCTACGGCGCGCGCATTTCACTCTTCGTCGGCATCGCGGTCGCGGTGCTGAGCATCGCCATCGGGCTGACCATCGGCTTGATTTCCGGCTACATCCGCGTGCTCGACGCGATTCTGATGCGGGTCATGGACGGGCTGATGTCGATCCCCGGCATCCTGCTGGCGATCGCCCTGGTCTCGCTGTCGGGCGCCAGCCTCATCACCGTCACCATCGCGATCACGATCCCGGAGATTCCGCGCGTGGTGCGCCTGGTGCGCGCCGTCGTGCTTTCGGTGCGCGAGGAACCCTACGTCGAGGCCGCGGTCGCGGCCGGCACGCGCCTGCCGCTGATCCTGATCCGCCACATCCTGCCCAACACGATTCCGCCGCTGATCGTGCAGGCAACCTATGTCTGCGCCTCGGCCATGCTGACGGAAGCGATCCTGGGCTTCATCGGCGCCGGCACGCCGCCGGAAATCCCGAGTTGGGGCAACGTCATGGCGGAAGGGCGGACCTACTTCCAGCTCGCGCCCTGGATCATCTTCTTCCCCGGTATCACGCTGGCCCTGACCGTGCTCGCGATCAACGTCCTGGGCGACGGCTTGCGCGACACGCTCGACCCACGCATCGCCAAGAAGATGTGAGCGCGATGAACGACGCCCAGGGGAACAAAACACAGCCGATTCTCGACATCCGCGGCCTGACCGTGCGCCTGCCGGCCAGCGCCGACCGCGAGAACGCGGTCGAGGACGTGAGCTTCTCGGTCCTGCCGGAAGAAATTCTGTGCGTGGTCGGCGAATCCGGATCGGGCAAGTCGGTCACCGCGCACACGGTCATGGGCCTGCTGCCGCCCAAGCAATTACAGCCGACCGCCGGCCAGGTGCTGCTGCAGGGCGAGGACCTGCTGAAGAAAACGCCGAACCAGATGCGCGATCTGCGCGGCGCGCGCATGTCGATGATCTTTCAGGAGCCGATGACCGCGCTCAATCCGCTCATGTCGGTCGGCGCTCAGATCGAGGAAATCCTACAGATCCACACGCAGATGAGCGCGCGCGAGCGCGAGGCGCGGGTCATCGAGGTCATGCGGGCGGTCAGCCTGCCGGAGCCGGAGCGCCTGATTCACAGCTATCCGCATCAGCTTTCCGGCGGCCAGCGCCAGCGGGTCATGATCGCCGGCGCCCTGGCGCTCGAGCCGGTGCTCTTGATCGCCGACGAGCCGACGACCGCGCTCGACGTCACCACGCAGGCGCAGATTCTGAAACTCATCAAGGACATTCAGCGCACCCACGGCACCGCGGTTCTGTTCATCACCCACGATTTCGGCGTGGTCGCGGAGATCGCCGACCGCGTGGTCGTGATGCAGCACGGCAAGGTGGTCGAACAGGGCGTGGCCAGGACCGTGCTGAAGAATCCGCAGCATCCCTATACGCGCATGCTGATCTCCTCGGTGCCGAGCATGACCCCGCCCGTGCGGCCGCCCAAGGACAGCGCGCCGGTGGTGCTGGAGACGCGCGACCTGTGCAAAACCTACCGCGACCGCTCGCTGTTCCGCGCCGCGCGCGAAACCCGTGCCGCGCACAATGTCGAGCTTAGCGTGCGCCGGGGCGAGACGCTGGGCATCGTCGGCGAATCCGGCTCCGGCAAATCGACGGTTGCGCGCTGCATCGTGCGCCTGATCAGCCCGAGCAGCGGCCAGATCCTGATCGACAACAACGATATCGCAAATCTCTCTGCCAGCCGCCTGCGCGAAAACCGGCGCCTGGTGCAGATCGTGTTTCAGGACCCCTACCGCTCGCTCAATCCGCGCCGCACGGTCGGCGCCTCGATCGTCGAGGGGCCGATGAACTTCGGCGTCAGCCGCGCCGAGGCGCTGACCCGCGCGCAGGACCTGATGAAGCTGGTCGGCCTCGATCCCCATGCGCTCGACCGATTCCCGCACCAGTTCTCGGGCGGGCAGCGCCAGCGCATCTGCATCGCCCGGGCGCTGGCCATGAAACCGGAGGTGCTGATCGCCGACGAGGCGGTCTCGGCCCTCGACGTTTCGGTCCAGGCGCAAGTGCTCGAGCTCTTGGACGACATCCGCAAGCGCTTCAACCTGGCGATCCTGTTCATCACCCACGACCTGCGCGTCGCGGCGCAAATCTGCGACCGCATCGCGGTCATGTACAAGGGCGAGATCGTCGAGCACGGCCCGGCCGCGGAGGTGTTCCGCGCGCCCCAGCACGACTACACCCAGGCCCTGTTCAACGCCGCGCCCGGCCGCGATTTCGAATTCGCCAAGTTCGAAGCGGCCTAGCCTCAGTTATTGCGGCTTCGGCGCCACGTCCAGGCGGTGCACCACGCCCTCGAGCTGCGCGCGTTCCGCCGGATAGAGCTTGCGCACCAGCGGGTCGTGGCCGGGAATGACGTGATCCGGCGTCTCCGCCAGTTCCTCGAGCCGCGTGAAGCCGCGCAGCATCAACTGCGCGTCGAGCACGATCGGGAACAGCTTGCGCTTCTGGAAATTCTCGTAGAAGTGCGAGGCGTCGGAGGCGAGCACGACCCAGCCGCGTTTGGTCAGCACGCGCACGCACTGCACGCCGCCGGTGTGGCCGCCGATCTTGTGCAGGGTGACGTTGGGCGCGATCTCGCGGTCGCCTTCGGCAAATTCGACGCGGCCTGAATAGACGTTTTGCACCATCTTGCAGACATGATCCGCCGTGAAGGGCTGGCGCAGTTCGCCGTGGCACATGCAGGGCCCGGTCGCGTAGGCCATCTCCGCCGCCTGCAAATGAAAGCGCGCGGCCGGAAAATCGCCGAGCGAACCGGCGTGATCGTAGTGCAGATGCGTGATCACCACGTCCTCGACCCGCGCCGCGTCGATGTCGAGCAGGGCGAGCGCCTCGGCCGGCGTGCGCTCGATCGGCCGGTTGCGCGCCTTGGCCTCGGCCCGGTCGAAGCCGGTGTCGACGACCAGCGTGCGGCTGTCGTTGCGAATGACCCAGACGTAGTAGTCGATCGGGTGCGGCGCGTCGTGATTGTCGTCGAACACGAAGGATTCGCGGCGCGTGCGCGCCGTGCGCTCGGCATAGCGCAGGGCGAAGACTTCATAGGTATCGGCGTGGGTCTTGGCGGCGGGCATTGTTCCCTCCCTGAGATTTATTCTTCGATCCTACACGGCATGGCCCCAGCTGCGAAATCGCCGGTTCTCAGTGCGCAGGCTAGAGCTTGGTGCATAATCGCACCGCTTCCCCCAAGCGCCTCCCCCCTTGAGGGGGAGAAGACACAAGCAATGAGTGCGCGCCGGCAAGCTCATCCTTCGACAAGCTCAGGATGAGGTCAAATTCTAGACTTCACTCACCCTCATGCTGAGCCTGTCGAAGCACGAGGGTGAGTGAACTGAAGCCTTTGACTGTTTCTAACCGCCCTTCTTCAGACGCACGATGGTCTCGTGCAGGGCGGAGAGGAAGGCCGAGCGGTCGCGCGCCGAGAAGGGCCTTGGGCCGCCGGTGATCTGGCCGGCCTCGCGCAGATCGGTCATCAGGTTGCGGGTTGCCAGCGTGAGGCCGATCGAGTCCGGCGTGAAGGCGCGGCCGTTCGGCGCCAGCGCGCTGGCGCCGGCCTTGACGCAGCGGCTGGCTAGCGGAATGTCGGCGGTGACCACGATATCGCCGGGGCCGGCGCGTTCGGCGATCCAGTCGTCGGCGACGTCGAGCCCTTCGCCGACCACGACCAGCTTGACCCGCGGATCGCGCGGCACCGTGACGCCGCCGTTGGAGACGACATGCACGGCGAGGCCGTGCCGCTCCGCGACCTTGTAAACCTCGGCCTTGACCGGGCAGGCATCGGCATCGACGTAGATCGCGCCGGGCTTCGCGCCGTTGGGCGAGTTATCGGACATGGAGTGCCGCCAGTACGTTTTGTTGTCGCCGCTTCATCGGTCGCGCCACTTTATCTTAGAGTTCTGGTGGGTATCACCGCAAAAGCAAGTGTCTTGACGCGCGGCGTCAAACATGTGAGATAGTCAGTCATCCGGGCAAACGCGGGCGCCCGGTCAGACGGCTTTCGTCCAAGTCCCGCTCCGGTCCTGCTATGGACAAGGAGCGAACTTATGACGGAAGCCGATTTTGTTTTCACGATCGTTTGCTTTAAGACGACCGTCGGCCGGTCGCGGCGCGTGCCATGAGCGCGCTGCTTCTCACGCGTGCCGACGTGGCCGGCCTGATGACGCCGGCCGACTATTTTGACGCGGTCGAGAACGGGTTGCGCCCGAGCAAGGAGGGGCGGGCGCCCGGGCCAACGCCCCTGCACTTGCCCGGCACCGATGGCGGCTTCCACGCCAAGGGCGCCGCGTTGTTGGGCGAGCGCCGCCTGGTGGCCCTGAAATTCAACGGCAATTTCCCCGGCAACCCACAGCGGCACTTGCCGACGATTCAAGGCGTCGTCCTACTCTGCGATGCCGACAACGGCAGACTGCTCGCCATCATCGATTCGATCGAGATCACCTTGCGGCGTACGGCGGCGGCAAGCGCCCTGGCGGCGCGGCACCTCGCACGACCTGATGCGTCGGTGCTGGCCGTGTGCGGTTGTGGCGATCAAGCGCACGCGCAGGCCGTGGCGCTCGGTGCCGTGTTGCCCATCCAGCGAGGTTTCGCCTGGGACATCGATACAGCCCATGCGCGCGCCTTTGCCGCCGAGATGACGCGGGTCATGAAGATTCCCTTCGAAGCGGTCTCGGGACTCCGCGCGGCCACGCGCGCGGCCGGGCGGTCTTCCTCGGCGGTGTAGACGGCGCCG
>ERZ869936.2638-NODE-2638-length-10306-cov-17.334016_pt1 | contig 10306 bp, 10 predicted proteins | sample MGYA00520876_ERZ869936 | MGnify/ENA primary metagenome ERZ869936 (study PRJEB32218, sample SAMN09650985) | biofilter metagenome | isolation source: enrty point of leading RO module | place: Saudi Arabia: Thuwal, RO plant located on Red Sea | collected 2016-02-17... | reverse complement strand
GCTAAACGGGCTCGCAGAATGTCCGCACCACGCGAAGATTCTCACCGTGAGTAACACGGATTGGACCGATTTTCGCTGATTGCTTTCTTGTGTGTCGACGCCATGCGCGCCTGAATCGATGAGGTCTCGGCGCTGCCGCCTCATGAGGAATACCCCGCAAGATCCGTGCTGATCCGTCAAATCCGCGTCCTGTTCGAGAATCCTCTGGGCCCGGTTCCTCGGCGCTGGGCCCCAGCCGAGTTGTGTGGAACGGACAGGGTTGGAGACACACTCGAGGCGGGACCACAAATGCACGCTGCAACGGCCGGTCACTTCTTTTTTCTTCAGCCGGCAGGTTGCTTGGCCCGCACGATGCGATTCCTGAGAATCCCCAGACCGCTGACTTCGAGTTCAATCACATCCCCCGGACTGATCCAGCGATCGAGTTCGAGTCCGCAGCCGCCGGGGACTGTTCCCGAGCCGATGAAGTCGCCGGGGTGGAGCGTCTCCGCTTCCGAAACGGCGGCGATGATCTCCTCGAAGGAAAAGTGCATGCGGCCGCTGTTGCCGCGGGACCATTCTTCCCCGTTGACCCGGGCAATCATCTCCAGGCCGTACGGCCGGTGGACCTCATCGCGGGTGACGAGCCAGGGACCGATCGCGTTGCCTGTGTCGAAGTCTTTGCTCTTCGCCGGTCCGAGCCTCCCCTGCATTTCCCGCAGTTGCAGATCTCGCGCGCTGAAGTCATTGAAGATGGTGAAGCCGGCGATGTACGAAGCGGCGTCACTGACTGGAATATTCTTGCCGCGCCTGCCGATGAACACGCCGAACTCCAGCTCGAAGTCGAGCCGATCGGTGAACGACGGCCACTCGATGTCCGCATCGGCGCCGACCACGCTCGCCGGATTGCCTTTGTAGTAGATCGGGCGTTCGTACCAGACGCGAGGCGGCCGCAAGCAGCCGCGACCGAGAACGCGCGCCAGCCCGCGGTCGATCCAGGCCAGCGGGGGAAACTTCCACCCGGCCACTGTTCGCATCGCCTGGATCAGGTGTCCCTCGAACGCCAAGCAGTCGCGGATCGAGCGCGGCCGCGGAACGGGCGCCAGCAGGGTCACAGTGGACAGTTCGTCCATCAATCCGGCGGGCGCATCGCGTTCCGCTCTTTCAAGAATGTTTCGGGCCTCTTCAAGCGCGGCGGGGCCCTGTTCGAGCAGAGTCAGCATGTCGGTGAATGCGCCCGTCGGCTGTTCGAACCGTTCCGCCGCTGCTGCAAGATCGATCACAGCCTCCAGCCTGGAATCGATCGCGCCCACTCGCGGGGGGCCGCCTGCCGGCCGGATGTAGGTCACCAGTTTCATTGCGCAGCATCTTCCAGGGTCGAACAGCCGATACTCGGCCGCCATTCAATCAGATCGGGGTCCGGGCAACAAAGCAGGGCAAGCCGGTGGCGCAACCGCCGCGTCAATACGGAGCCTCATTCCGTCGGTCGAACCTGCTTCAGAGCACATCCAATCCCCGGCCAGACAACCCTATGCGCACCCCACTCCATTTCACTGTTCCCCCCGATCCAACACTCCACTCACAAAAGCCGTGTACGTGCAAAATGCTTCCACACTGTCGCACGAGGGAGTGTGCGATTATTGTGGCATTGAGATCGCCTGTTCCTCCCCTCACGAACAAGACTTCGATGAACAAAGACGACCTGCGCGCCCTGCAGGCGCCGCTGAAGGACCGATACAAAGAGGCTCCCTCGGAAGCGCAGACGACGCTGACTGCACGGGGGACGCTCGATCTCGAACAACTCGCCTGTCGAATACCGGCAGGTCGAGGGGAGACGATCGAGGCGGGACTGCATCCGCTTGCGGGAGGAGACGGATCGTGGGCCTGCTCCGGCGACTTGCTGCTGGAATCGCTGGCGGCCTGCGCCGGAGTCACGTTGTGTGCGGTCGCAACCGCGACGGGAGCTTCCGTGACGGGAGGAGAAGTGATCGCCGAGGGGGATCTCGACTTGCGGGGGACGCTGGGCGTGAGCCGCGACGCGGATGTCGGCTTTTCCCGGATCAGGCTTCTCTTCCGCCTCAACACGACGGCGGATGATGCACAACTGAAAAAACTTGCCGAACTCACGGAGCGATACTGCGTCGTTGCGCAGTCACTCAGAACGCCGATCTCCCTCGAAATCGCACGAACGTCAGCTTGAAACGACTCGCCCCACTGCGTCATCGACCCCGAAAAGAGGCGATCTGCAAAAAAATCTAAACCGCTGAGCCATGGCCTGCGTACTCTCGGACGGAGCGTGCGCGGTTTTCTTCCGGCTCGGGGCCGCCGCAGGAGCACTGCACAGACGCACCCGGCGCACAGCCGACGCCCATTCAAACCCAGCCCGGCTAACGGGCAACCACTCCAGGAGAACACCATGAAGTCCGCCTTCCTCGCCTCCGCCCTCTGTCTCGCCGCGTCCACCGCGGCGTACGCTCAGGTCGACCTGTCTTACCAGCCCAACCTGGAACCGGGCGACGTCATTCGCAGCGTGACGGAACTGAAGATGGAGCAGAATCTCGTCCTCGGCGGAATGAACGTCGACACGTCGGTTGAGAATTTCTCCGCAACGCTGGAGACGGTCGGCGAGCCGACGGCGGAGGGAAATACGCCGTTCCTGACCGAGTTCGAATACTACATCGTCAACCTCACGACTCCGGCCGGGGATTATTCGTTCGACTCCGGCAGTCCGGAGTCGGCCACGGGGGCGGGAGAACTCGAACGACTGACCGACCTCTTCACCGCTCTTTCCAAGGCGAAGTGGACAACGGTCATCGCTGACGGGCCGAAAGTCGAATCGATCGAGTTTGAAGGCGAGCCCTTCGCCGATCTGGAGGAGGATCTCGCGCGGGAGGCGAAGCCTGAGAAGTTTCGACAGGATTACGAGCAGCTCTTTGCTCGCTATCCCGACGAGCCGGTCTCGGTGGGAGACAGTTGGACCCGCACCGAAACGTCGGAACTCGGCGGCGGACAGACCTTCAAAATCGAAAAAAAGTTCACCTACGTCGGGACGGAGGAAGTGGATGGAGCGACTGTTGACAAAATCAGCGTTGAGGCGCTGAGCGTGGTCTACAACATCGGTCCCGAGAGCCCCCTGCCGCTCAAACTGGAAAAGAGCGATCTCGAAGTCAGCGACTCCGAGGGCATGATGATCTACGACCGCGAGCAGGGCCGCATTACGGACATCGAGGAGTCGATGCGCATTAAAGGGGAATTGAACTTTTCATTCGAAGTCAACGGCCAGAAGACGCCACTCCCCGGCACGATCGACCTCAAAATTGAAGGCAAACAGTCCGGGGAATTGAAGAAATAGCTGGCGGCGACACGGACCACGCGCTGCGACTGCCATATTCGGCAGCACCGTGCGATCCGGGAAAATGCGAATCTCTCCGCATCTTTCCGTGAAGCGCTGCGCCCGCATATCCGATAAGACGAGCAGGGCTCTTCGCGCTGGAAGTTTTGCGCGGAGCGAGACGCCGCCGGAGATTCGTCTTCGGCAAGGGGGAATCATAACTCCGGGCACGGCGGGGCGGCCGTGTCTCGGATCGTTCATCTGGCAACAGCGTCCTCTCAGGGCCTTGTATTCGGGTTGGCCGGACCGCAATTTCGTACGAAACCTTGCGGGATTCGCGCTGATTCGAGAACCGCTCCATCTGACAAGTTTGAATTGACGGACCACCAGGGGCGCGGAAATGGATTCCGGCCGCACAGGAAGAAGGGCGCTGCGATCAACCGCACGCGCCCGGCCTCAGGGACGTTGCTGAGGACCAGGGACGCGCTGCAGGAGACGGCCCGTATCGTCCCACGGCAGCGCCTGTTGAAGAGGGGGGACTCAGATGGCGATACGCCTCACATGCTTCGCGGTGCTCGTTTGTCCGCTGATCGTTGCAACGACTGGTTGCTCATCGTTTTCCAAGCGGATGTCGCTGGCCGGCGGAGATGCGCCCCGGCAGACTGTTTCTCCGCAGAATCTCCGGCTCATGCAACTGGCGCAGAGATACGAGCAGCAGGGGAACAGCGAGGGCGCTTTACGAATCTACCGCATTCTGCAGCAGGACGATTCGCCCACACCGCAGGTGGATGATCGAATCGCGGCATTGGAAGACGAAGGCGCGCCGGATGTTGCGACCCCCGCAACGGAGAAACCGAAACCGTTGGCGCCGATCGCAAGCGCGTCGTCCATGACCCCATCCGTTGTCAAACAGCCGGTCGTCACGGAATCGAAGTCGAATAAACCGGTGGATGACGCTGCCGGCTTCGAATCGTGGCCGCAACCGCCGGTCGCTGACAGGGCTCTCTTCGAGTCGGTTGCGATCCCCATGAGCGAAATCGCGGATGCCTCGCCGCCAACCGCCGATATCGACGAGATTCCGGAATGGGCCGGCGAGCCGTCCCCGAATTCTGAAATCGTCGCCGCCGAACCCGCCGCCCCGTTCATTGACGAGGCATGTCCGGTCGAGGTCGCGGAACAGTGCGCCTCCGATGCGATCGCTGAGGTGGCGACGACGTCCAATCCGTTTGAAGAACCGCTTGAAGCGGAACACCCCTGGGCCCGGACCGATCCAGAGACTCAGCCGCAGCCGGGCGAGAACCTGGCGGCGACGAGTCCCCCTGAGGCGAGTCCCGCCGAGGCGAGTCCCCCGGAGGCGAGTCCGGTTGCAAGAGCCGAAGCCGCCTGGGCCGGGTACGAATCGACCGGTGACGCGGATCACGCAGTCGTCGTGCTCACCGGACTCCTCACGGAACCGGAGCCTGACGTGGTGGAACTGTCGACGTTTCTGCTGGGCCGCATGGGTTCCGAGGCGCAAGCCGCTGCGGGCGATCTGACGAAACTGCGCGACAGCGCCGCAGGCAGCGCCCGGTTGCACGCCGCTGAAGCGCTGTCACGGATATCCGGCAACGACATCGAGTCGGTGGCGATTCTGGTCGACGGCCTGCTGAAAGGGGAGCCCGAATCGCGCTGGCTCTGCGCCCTGGCCCTCTCGAACGTCGGCCCCCGGCATCAGTCGCTGGCGGTCAACGCCCTGACTCTGGCTCTCAGCGACAGCGATCCGGACGTGCGTTCGGTCGCGGCGCTCGCGCTGGGAGGCGTGGGACCGGCCGCCGAACCCGCTGTGCCGCAACTCCGCGAAGCAGCGCACGATTCATCACCCGAGGTCCGGGAAGCGGCAATCACCGCGCTGGAATGCATCCGCCGCTGACTCGCACCCATCGATGCGTCTTCTCGAAGCCCCCGGGTCCCAACCCCGGGGGCTTTCTCCATTGCGGAGTCGCGAGAGTTCGGCTTGATGCGCTCATTGTGGTAGTCTGTGTGGGTCGTGCCGTTATATCCGCCGGCTCACGCCTGGCGGCTCGCCATTTGACGCAGAACTCTCAATCGCCATGAGCCAGACGCCACTGGATGGAAAACGCGTACTTTGCTTCGTCGGCAACGACTACGAAGACCTGGAACTGTGGTATCCCAAGCTCCGTCTTGAAGAGGCCGGCGCACACGTCACGGTCGCCGGCGAGGACGAGGGAGCGAACTACCACGGCAAGCACGGCTACCCCTCTGTCTCCGACGCCGCGATCGCCGACATGGAGGTGGAAGACTTCCACGGCGTCATCTGCCCGGGTGGCTGGATGCCCGATAAACTCAGGCGGATCCCCAAGGTGCTCGATCTCGTGCGGGGCTTCCATTCGCAGCAGAAGCTGGTTGCCGCGATCTGCCACGGCGGCTGGATCCCGATCTCGGCCGGCGTCTACAAGGGGGTCCGCGTCACCGGTTCGCCCGGCATCAAGGACGACCTCGTCAACGCCGGCGCGGTCTGGGAAGACGCCCCGCTCGTCGTCGACCGGCACTTCGTCAGCAGCCGGCGGCCGTCCGACCTGCCCGACTTCTGCCGCGGAATGATCGACGTCTTGCGCGAGATTCCGGCTGTGGTCTGAGTTGAGAGAATCTGTCGTCGATGACACGCCGCACTGATACAACCGGCGAACTCAACCAAGAGAAGCATAGTCCTACAAATGTCCACGACACACACGCCTCTGGCCACTGAAGGGGAGATCTGGAAGCGCCTCCTCCGACCCCAAGATAAGTCGCTCTCACTGACTGCGGCGCGGTACTTCCTCCGCCTCGAGTTTGCAGAGGAGGACAAGGAACGAATGCACGAATTGGCGGCCAAAGCCCGGAAAGGAACGCTCACCCCCAAGGAACGGGAGGAGACCCGCAATTACGAACATGTCGGCAATCTGTTGACGCTGATTAAGTCGAAAGCCCGGCAACGACTGAAGGCGGCGCGCTCCTCCAACGGCTCGAAAGACTGAGGTCTGCGTGCGACGCCAACTCCACGAACTGGTTTGGAGTCGCGCCCGTTCCCGATGTGAATACTGCCGGATGCCGCAAGAGTTCGACAGCTTCACGCACGAAATCGACCACGCGATCTCAAAGAAGCACGGTGGTCGGACGGTCGCAGCGAACTTGGTGCTCGCCTGCTTTCCCTGCAACAACCACAAGGGACCGAATATTGCCGGGCTCGACCCGGTCAGTGGCAACCTGACGCCCTTGTTCAATCCGAGACGTCACAAGTGGAAGCGGCACTTCCGCTGGCAAGGATCGGAATTGATCGGCCGAACGCCGATCGGTCGCGCCACAGTCGCCGTCTTGGAGATCAACCTGTCCGAACGCCTGCTGGCGCGGCAGGCACTGATCGAAGAAGGCGTTTTTCCGCCACCGTGACCGACTGGTCCGTCAATTCTGAGGCTGTGGACGGCGACGTCGATCGAAGTGCGAATGCCGAAGCGTAGAGCACGGATTCTGCCACCGACGTACCGACAAATCGAGCTCTGACAGGGCACTCACCCGGTGATCGCCGTATACGGCCCGCCCTCGTTCTGCGTCGGGCGTTCCGGACGTCCCTTGTGGACGTAGGTCAGCAGCATGTTGTCCAGGCCGAGCAGGTACAGGATCGTGGCGTGGAGGTCGTGCACGTGCAGGCGTTCCTTGGTCGCGTGAAACCCAAGTTCGTCGGTTTCCCCGATCACCTGGCCGCCCTGCACTCCGCCGCCGGCCATCCACATCGTGAAGCCGGTCGGGTTGTGATCGCGGCCGTCCCCCTTTTCGCTCATCGGCGTGCGGCCGAACTCTCCTCCCCACACGACGAGCGTTTCGTCAAGCAACCCGCGCTGTTTCAGATCGGTGAGCAGCGCCGCGGCCGGTTTGTCGATCTCGCGGCACATCGTCGTGTGGTTCTTCTCGATCCCGCTGTGCGCGTCCCACTTGCTGCCCGAGCCTGAGTAAAGCTGGACGAACCGCACGCCCCGCTCGACCAGCCGCCGCGCCATCAGGCAGTTGCGGCGGAAGTTGATCCCCTCCGCCCCGACGTCTTTGTCGTTCAGGCCGTAAAGTTCTTGCGTCGCCTCGGTCTCTTCGGAAAGATCGATTGCGGCCGGAGCATGGGCCTGCATCCGGAATGCAAGTTCGTAGCTGCGGAGCCGAGCGTCGAGTTCGCTCAAGTGCGAACGGCCTTCCAGATGGTCGCGGTTCATCTCCGCCAGCAGATCGAGCTTCGCCCGCTGCCGCTCGTCGTCGATCCCTTCCGGGTTGTTGAGATAGCGAATCGCCTCCGGCCCGCGTTCCAGCTTCGCGCCCTGGTAACCAGCCGGCATGAACCCGGCGCTCCAGTTCCGCGGCCCGTTGACCGGGTCCGAGGCGCGGTCGGTCATCACGACGAATGACGGCAGGTTCCGGTTCTCCGTGCCGAGTCCGTAGCTGACCCACGCTCCCAGCGACGGCCGCCCGGCCAGCGGCGTTCCCGTGTTCATCTGGCAGACGCCGCCGGAGTGGTTGATGCCGTTCGTCCAGCAGGATCGGATGACAGCGATGTCGTCGACCTTGGACGCCGTGTAGGGCAGCCAGTCCGAGACCCACGTGCCGCATTCGCCGTGCTGAGCCCACTTCCGCTGCGACGCCAGCAGCGGCGACTCCACTTCCCCCATCGCCGTAATCACCCGTTTGAACCCGGCCGGCAAAGGCTGCCCCGCCAGCTCGTTGAGCAGCGGCTTGGGGTCAAACGTGTCCATGTGACTCGGCCCGCCCTCCATGAACAGAAAGATCACACTCTTCGCCCGCGCCGGCAACTGGGCCGTCCGTGCCGACGACTCCCATGCGCCCAGCGCACCCTCGACCGACAACAGATCGGCCAGCGCTACCGCCCCGAATCCAGTCCCCGCTCGCAGCAGCATCTCTCGCCGCGAGGAAAGACTCGTTGCACCGAACTCCGAACTCAAAGAATTCACAGCTTACCTCAGCATCGTACGCCTGGAGCCACACCTGATCTCTCCCGTCCATGATACATCGACACCACAGCAACTGCACCGCCACTTGCCGCTCCACTACGAATCGTCAACCAATCCCGCTCCAGCATCCTCCCCCACCCCTTTGCATATTTGCGACTCTGCCTGAGCCTCCGATCGCCTTCCGCTTCATATGGCTCAGTGTGCCCACCGGTCGGACGTTTCCCTGCCGCCGCCAACTCGAACATCCGGCCGACGTGACCCGCCTCGACGCGCTGGACCACCAGTGGCCGGGTCTGCTTGTCAGCTACATTTCCATAAGGCACTCTGCCCGACACCCTGCGTCCCTTTCTCTTCAGTGCGGCTCGCGATTCCGCCATCCGCTCACGCGTCAATTCCTTCTGAAACTCGCTGGCGGCCGCCACGGTATTGGTCATCAGCCGATTGCCGGAGGTCTGACCGTACTGTGGATCGGTGACCACGTTCAGTTCGACGCCGTGCTTCTCGAAGAAGCGGAGCAGCCTGGCGAGGTCGAACAGTTTCTGCGTCAGGCGATCGATGTGCGTGACGATCACCCGATCGATCCGGCCCGCCTCAATTTCGTGCATCAGCCGTTGCATCGCCGGTCGGTCGAGCCTCTCACTCGACTGGCCCGGGTCATCGAACCGATCCTCAAGCAACAGCCAACCGCGCATCCTGACAATGTCCGCGCACATGTCGCGTTGCACATCGCAGGATGATAAGGGGCTGCGATTGTGCCGGCATTGGCGTGTGTAGATCGCGCAGCGGAACGGCTCCGCCGAATCGGGGCGCGGGGTGAAACCGGCGGCTTTTCGCGGCCTGCTGGGCATCCCGCCAGCGTCTCATGTCAACCAGTGGGTTGCAATTGAGTCAGCCCGAATGAGAGCCTTTCTGACGGTAGCGGAAACACGCTCCCCGCTGGTTTACAGAGAACACCGGGCGCGAGAGTGTCCGGCGTTTTGCGTATATCCCGAACAGGGCATGGGATTTGGCGCGTCGACTCAACACCGCGAAGACTCTCTGGTTCGAAACGACAAACCGGGGTCCGTTCCCAACTCCCACAGTCGCCCCGTATGCCACTCGTGGTCCGTCAATCGTGAGTTCTCGGGTTGAGCGGTTCGCTCGGAAGCACGAATCCCGCAGGGTTTCGTACGGGTGAATGGTCCGGCCAATCCGATAGCCAAGCTCCGGCAGGCAGCTACGCCAACAGCGCCGCCAGCACGCCGGAAAGCACGATTCCGTCGAACGTCCCCGCGCCGCCGATCGACATCATCCCGGCCGGCACCCGCAGCAGATCCTTGAGATGAAATAAATCCGCGCCGATGACGGGCCCGGCGACGCCGGCGGTGAAGGCGATCGGCGCCAGACTCTTGCCGCCCACCTGGGGCAGCACGGCGCACACCAGCCAGGTCACGCCGACTGCCACCAGCGGCGAAATGAAGGCCGGCATCATGATGCCAATCCCTGAGACGGGACGCGCGGCGAGGTAGCAGACCAGGATATTGACGCCGCAGACGGCCCCGAGCCCGATGAGCGGGCCGGATCCCAGTCTGGCCACATTCAGAATCTGCCACAACGCAAGCACCACGGGAATCACGCAGCCCCCCACATTCACGGCGATGATCGTTTCCCGCCGCAGCCTGCGGAACTGCGGCGCCAGCATCCCGTAGTACATGACCCCCATCACAATCTCCGGCTGCGGTTCGTCGCGGGTCAAGCGATGTACGGGAATGTTGATCATCGAGCCGACAAAAATCCCGACGACGACCAGGGCTGCCACCGGCGCCGAAAGATGCAGTCTCTCCAGCGCAGTCTGCAACACCTGCACGAAGATGAAGGGCATCATGCACAACAGGCCGAGCGACAACGCCACTGCCAGGCAGCCCAAGGGCGGCAGCAATCGCGGCGGGCGAGGCTCAAAATGGCTCATACATCCCTCCGTTGGGCACGCGAATGACGTGCTCCTCGAATATCAAAGCAGGAAACATGGAAA